>SMTZ1_10001919_pt1 | contig 23545 bp, 15 predicted proteins | sample DeeMarSWOR136_30_FD_25667 | JGI IMG/M metagenome (IMG submission 25667) | reverse complement strand
TCCTTACTACTCTGTAAACGGCAAGGGAGTTTCTGAATCTTGAGGGACAAGGCGAAGCAAGTTTTTTATCAACGGGCGGATAATCTGCCTGAATCTTCGCTTCCTGCTCCATGTCTGTGCGTTTTTCATTAGCGGCAGATTTGAGCGATTCTCCGAGGCCGCGAATCCTTTTACCGAAAAATGGCCCTAAGTTGATGCGCTCAAGGTCCTCGAAGAACATAATCCTTCCAAGTTCGCCGCGGAGACGGCGCACTTCGCGGATGCCCATCGCACCCAGGACCTCGATCAGTTGTGAATGCCATGAACCGATGAGGTTAATTATCCGCTGGGCCCCCCAGTCTTCGGGGGCGGTGTCGATTTCCAGGGGGCAACTTTTTCTGTCGGAGCAATCCTTGCAGAGCCTGCAACCTAAGGCAACAAGGAGCGCCTGATCCAGGGCAACGCCATCTGCGCCACAGGCAATGATTTTAGCCACGTGTTCGGCCAGCGCCATTCCCCCGCTGATGAGGATGGTTACCTGATCCCTGAGCGCTTTATCCAGAAGGCCTGAGTGGACTTCCTTTATAAGTTTGATTATAAAGTCATCGCTTCTTTTCCCAAAACCTTTGCCTTTGTAGGTTGCCTGGAGATGAATTATCCCGGGGCCTTCGGTCACAATAGAAGTTGCGCGTTCGACGGTGTTTTCATCGAGCGGCAGGCGGACCGAAATGATTACGCCGGGATGGGCTGCGGTTATCTTTTTGATAACAGCGGGAATGTCTTCGGACCAGCCAAGTTCGGCGATGGCTGTACCTCGAAGGTCCTTGATGTCATCACGGGCTGGTTCGAATCGCACAATGAGATGCTCTTTGTGTTTTACAAGCACGCTGTTGGCATCCTTGAGAGAAGCGACGGCAAAAGTGTTAATACTGACAGCGGCGGCTGCAATCGCTTCTTTTGTAAAGTCGGTTACGAACTTGTTGTCGGGAAGATCGAGCACTATGGGGATTGGGATCTCGGAAAAAGGGGGAATATCCGTAACAAGGTCACCCTGTTCGTTGAATTCTAATTGGTCGGGACGCCTTCCCAGTTCTATGGCGGTGGAGATATATTCCCGGCCATGGATGCCGTCCCTTGTAGGCCTGACAATCTCAGACATGTCAGTCCACATCGAATCGAAACCTGAACCGGCAAAGAGGCCGCGGTAGCCGGCGCCGGATACGGGTATCTTGCCGGTTTCAGCCTGGTCCCATATTTTGGTGATGATATCGGGACGCCAGTATTCGTTGCCAAGCCTTTCGTATTCGGGATTTGGCATACGGAAGAGGATATTCTTTTTGCACTCCTGCACACAGCGCATGCAGTTTATACAGAGAACGTCGGCGGTGTCTACGGCCTGTGGTGTGTCGAACTTTCTTTTGTTATAAACATCATAGACACAGGAGTCGCGCTTGACGCATCGCATGCAGCCGAGACAGCCGTCACTTTCAATTGCATTGAACCTCGGCACGGGAAAAAACCTCGGCTCTGTCGTTTTAACTTCAACGTGATATTTCGCTGGCATATTCCGTTCTCACATATTCAGGGCAGGCTTTGTCTCTCATATAAGTTAATAAATTCTCGGACGCGGCAGTAGACCTGCTGACCTGATTATATCCGGTAAAAGTTCTTCCGCTTCTATCGCCTGAAGGTGGACACCCTTGATACCGCTGAGGTTCTTCACGGCGTCGATAAGCTCAAGGGTTATCTCGATGCCTTCAACCCGCGGATCAGAGGCGTCTTTCATTCTCCGAATCATCTCCTCGGGAACCTCAATGCCGGGGACATTGGCGTTCATATATTTGAGCATACCGGCCGAGCGGGGCACGATTATACCCGGCAGGATGGCCGCCCTGTCGGTTAGGCCCATATCCTCGGCGCGTCTTACGGCTTCGGCGAAACGCTTAATGTCATAAACGGCCTGGGTCTGGATGAAGTTGGCACCGGCGTTTATCTTTTTTGCAAGTCTTATAATGCGGAATTTTTCCGGCGGACCGAGGGGTGTCCAGGCGGCACCTATGAAAAACGGTGCGGCAGGAGATATCGAGTCTCCACCTTCCTGGACCGCTCCGTCACGGAGGCCTTTGATGACTGAAATCAACTGGATGGAATCGATATCATAGACGTTCTTTGCACCGGGATGGCCTTTGAGCTTACCGCCTGCCCCGGCGGACTGATGGTCGCCGGAAAGACAGAGGACGTTTCTTATTCCAAGGGCCCACGCACCGAGCAGGTCCGACTGGATGGCGATACGGTTCCTGTCGCGACATACAATTTGCATTACCGGCTCAAGGCCTTCTTGTAGAAGGATTTTGGAAGCCGCAATGCTTGACATGCGAACAACGGCAGTCTGGTTGTCGGTCACGTTGTAGGCATCGGCAACACCGCGAAGGATACCGGCTTTCTTCTTCACGTCGGCAGGATCAGGTCCCCTTGGGGGGCCGACCTCGGCTGTAACGGCAAAATCACCGGCGGCAAGCCTGCGTTCCAGGTTACTTCCTACGAGCATCTTCATTGTCTAAGTTCCTCCCGTATTACTCTTTTTTGACGCGAATTAGACCAGTCTTTTGCCTTCTTGAACTTGGAGAGTGATTCGAGCCGGCCTCGCTCGTCGGCACGTTCGACGATAAGGTTCCAGACACAATCAACTTCTTCGTTGACTTCGCACTTCCCATTTTTCCGCGTTCCACCACAGGGGCCGTTCAAAAGGCTCTTTGCACAGCGGGCAATGGGACAGTAGCCGAAGGTCTCACCAAGGATGCAGTCACCGCAGGCGGCACATCTTGCAGCCCATAAGCCTGCTTCTTCACGAATAGTAAGGGCGGATGTGTTTACGCCCGGATAGACGGCCATAGGGTCGAATCTTTCGGCGAGAGCCTGTACACCGATGCCGCAGGCAATACTCATTATGGCATCCACTTCGGCAACTTGCTGCGCGAGTTGTTCGACGAACTCCCATTCGCACTGCTTTTCGAGGGTAGCTGTTACTATCTCGAGGGAGTAACCCTGCTTTTTCAAGGCCATGCGAAGGAGCGGAGCGAGCGTTTCCACCTCTTTTTCACCTCCCGCAGCACATTCGGCAACGCAGGTTGCACAGCCCACTAAGAGCACCTTCTTGTGGGTCTTGAGCTTGTCGATGAGCTCATCGAGAGGCTTCCATTCTGCAAAAATCAATGCGATTCTCCTTTCTTCATCGGATTTACACCAAATGGCCGGACCGCATCGGCACGGGCCCTTGCAAGGTCTATCAATTGTTCCGGTGATTGTGATAATTTACGGCTGATGCCGACCCGCTCGGGAGCGTAGCCGATTTTTTCAAGCAGGCCACGGACATATTCAATACGTTTTTCGGTACGGAGACTTCCGACGAGGTACTTGCAGCTTTTCTCAGGGCAGGCGACGACCTCGACGGCATCGGCACCTGACTCGAGCATTTTGAGTATGTATGAGACTTCGATCTTGCTGCTGCAGGGCATCATTATGGCGCGAACGGACAATCCGATGCTTTCCTGGTACCAGGCTGAGCCTTTTGCTTCATCACGGAGGCCATGTTGACAATATAACACCACTACTTCCGGATTCTGACCGGGCCATTGGGATTTGTCACTCATGTCTGCCTTTCCATATGTAAACACAAATGTAACATTGGTTCTTCCGTTGATTCCATGTTCTGCATTACAGCAATTATTTCTCGATATCACTATGTATCAATTAATATACGCCGTTTTATTGACCTAAATACGCTTATTCTCCTAATACGAGCCATAAGCCGTTATTATAATACTATTATTGTCTCTAATCTCATATACTATCTATCCTAATTGAACTAATTAATAGACAATTATTTTCAAGCGAGGCTAACTTCGGCGCGCGTCGGCACAGGGCCTTTGGCTTTCCCGGTTGATATAAGGTAAGCCCCAAGGCCCTGTGCACGAAGCTCAACAATCATAATTTAACTGTCGTAGTAAAGACTGAACTCGTGAGGGTGCGGCCGCAGGGCAAGCTCATTAAGCTCATTCTCACGTTTCCATTTGATCCACATCTCAACGAGGTCGTCAGTGAACACACCTCCGGCAGTCAGGAATTTGTGGTCCTTTTCAAGTGCGTCAATCGCTTCGGCCAATGAGCCGGGAGTTTTAGGATATTTATCCAGTTCTTCCGGGGTCATCTCATAGATATCCCGATCCAGCGGTTCGCCCGGATCAATCTTGTTTTGAATTCCGTCTATAGCCGCCATCAGCATTGCCGTCCACGCCAGATAGCCGTTACAGGTCGGGTCGGGACAGCGGAACTCAAGACGCTTTGCTTTCGGACTGTCAGAATACATCGGTATACGTACTCCTGCCGAGCGGTTTCTCTTTGACATCACCAAGTTCACGGGCGCTTCGAATCCCGGCACCAAGCGACGGTAGGAATTGGTCGTCGGAGCGGCAAAGGCCAGAATCGCCGGTGCGTGTTTGAGTATTCCACCAATCGAATACAGGCCGATGTCGCTCAGACCCGCATAGCCGCTATCAGCAAACAAAGGCTGTCCATCTTTCCAGAGCGAGAAATGCGTGTGCATCCCGCTGCCGTTATCTTCGAAAATCGGTTTTGGCATGAAGGTTACCGTCTTGCCGTTACGTTTGGCTACGTTCTTAATGATGTACTTGTACCACATAAACCAGTCTGCCATTTTCAGCAGGTCTGCGAACTGCATATCAATCTCTGCCTGTCCGGCCGTGGCAACTTCATGATGGTGCGCTTCGACAACAATGCCGACCTTCCACATTTCCTGTACCATCTCACCACGCAGGTCATGGTATGTGTCGGTTGGACTTACGGGGAAGTATCCGCCCTTGAAACCTGGTTTGTATCCAAGGTTTGGTTCTTCGAAGCGGGCGGTGTTCCATGCTCCCTCGACCGAGTCGATTTGATACATCCCCATGTGTTGGTTTTGCTCGTAACGTACTTCGTCGAATATGAAAAATTCCGGTTCCGGGCCAATGTAGCATGTGTCCGCGATTTCCGTTTCCTTCAGATAAGCTACGCCCTTTCTGGCAACGTGACGTGGATCACGGGTGTAATCCTCTTTGGTGATAGGGTCTACGATGTTGGCGATTACACTGACGGTAGGCTCCCTGAAAAACGGATCCAGTACTGCTGTGTCGGGATCCGGCACGGCCAGCATGTCGGAGACATGGATCCCCTGCCAGCCGCGAATCGACGAACCATCGAAGCCGACACCGTCAACGAATGTTTTCTCATCCCAGGTGTCAACAGGAAAACTGCAGTGCTGCCATGTTCCCAGCAGGTCGGTGAATTTCAGGTCAACCATCTTTGCCTTATTTTTTTCTGCGAAATCGAAAAATTTTGTAGGCGTCATTTATTTCTCCTTTTCAAAAAATTATATTAAACTTGTTCTATTATAAATTCCTAACCGATTGCCTTGCCGCCACGCTCTCCGGTCCTGATTCTGACACATTCGACAAGGTCCACAACTAAGATTTTTCCGTCGCCGATTTGTCCTGTTTTGGCACCTTCAATAATGGCGTTTATAGTTTTATCGACGAAGCTTTCATTCACTGCTATTTCAAGCCGAACCTTTTTAAGAAGGTTAACTTCAAACTGCACACCACGATAACTTTCATGGTAGCCTTTCTGCTCACCACAGCCCAAGGCGTTCGTGACCGAAATCTTGTACACTTCATTCTTATAAAGTGCCTTTTTGACGTCTTGTAACTTGTGCGGTTGAATAAAAGCTGTTATCAGTTTCATTTTTTACTCCGGTTTATGTTATTTTTTAACTGGTACTAAAAATTTGGAATCCACCGTAAGCCTCCATGCCGTGTTCTCCGATATCGAGTCCTCGCAGTTCTTCCTCTCGACTGACCCGCAGACCAACCGTCAGATCAATTAGCCTGAATACCATGCCCATACTCACGAGGACAAAAACCACGGCACAAACGCTGCCTACCAATTGGATTCCCAATTGCATGGGATTACCGCCATATATAAGTCCGTTATTTGCCAAACCAAGCGCTTGCCTGCCGAAGATTCCCACGCTTAATGTGCCCCATACACCACAGATACCGTGTACCGGGAATGCACCTACCGGGTCATCAATTTGCAGACGGTCGAGAAGCTCTACTCCCCGAACGACTATATATCCCGATACTATACCGATAACAACCGCCGCCCAGGGATCGACATAAGCACAAGGGGCAGTTATGCCTACCAGCCCCGCTAAAGCTCCGTTCATTGCCATAGACAAATCCGGTTTGCCGAATCGTTTCCAGACGGTGATCATTGCCGCAATACCTCCCAATGCCGCCGCCAGATTCGTATTGATGGCGACGCGGCCAATGGAAGCCCCACCCGTTACGCCGAGGGTTGAACCGGCGTTAAATCCGAACCAGCCGAACCAGAGTATGAAGACACCTAAGGAGGCAAGCGGTATGTTGTGACCGGTAAGAACATTTGGCTTACCGTCGATGCCGTACTTCCCCTCTCGGGGTTTCAGCATACAAGTGCCCACAAGGGCCGCAAATCCCCCGACTGTATGAACAACGGTAGAGCCGGCAAAGTCCGCAAAGCCCATTTTTGACAGCCAACCGCCTCCCCAAACCCAGTGGCCTACGAGTGGGTATACTAATGCCGATATAAGGAACGAGTATATAAGATAAGCATGGAATTTCATGCGCTCGGCCATACCGCCGGCTACTATGGTCGCTGCGGCTCCGCAGAATGCGGCCTGGAATAACCAAAAGGCGTATAGTGGTAATCCGCTTGTTGTCGGTTCAAGACCAAGTAAACACCAACCCTTCAGGCCCACGAATCCGTTTCCGTCACCGAACATGAGACCGTATCCGATCAGGAAGAAACCCAGCGAGGCCATGCAAAAATCTAGGAAGTTCTTAGTCAGGATATTGCAGGCATTCTTGGCCCTTATGAATCCCGCCTCGACCATGCCGAATCCGGCCTGCATAAAGAAGACCAAAAACGCCGCTATCATTACCCATACCGTATCCAGACCCTGCTTTAGCTCACCTACATCGATTGCCTCAATAACAGAGGCCTCACTGCCTGTTGTCTCGGCAAATGCCGGGATTGTAATCCCGATTACCAACACGAACATTATGGTCATCAATAAAGTTTTCATGTTCATTTCCTTCATTTCAGTCTTGCCTTTAAAAGCTCTTCGATAAACTTATCCCGGCGAAGAGAAAGTCACTGTCGTTCCCGTATGTATCAGTGTCACGTATATCATCGCTGAGCAAAGTTACATAATTCAGGCTCGGCACTAGGCTCCAGCCGCTGATCTCGAATGGAAAGGAAACCGAAAGAGCCAGGTCGTTTAGCTTGCCTTGGTCGGTTCCCCAGTAATATTTATTGTAAGAACCGCTGCCCCAACCTATGCTTATACCTATATCCAATCCTAAGGGGACCTCCGGGGAGATTTCGATTATCTTCTCAATGCTGTGGCTTGCTGCCAGTGAAATATAAGAACCATCGGCTTCGTCTACATCATGATATATCGTTACAGATGGTTCCAATGGTAAGTCAAAATTCAGTCCTCCGTAAACTTCTGTTGTGTCCTTAGTGTCCGTACCTGGAAAATCATAATATATGATGCCTACCGAATACCCTATGCCTTTTATGCCTGGCAGGTCAGACAAATAATCAAGAGAATACTCTACCTCAGAGAATTCACCACTGTTGCCGTTAATATTAGTTAGTTCAAGGTTGCCCCAAATCGTCGCAGTCAGTTTATCATAACTTACTGTGACACTTGGCTGAAAGACCGGATCATCAACTAAGTTCTGTCCGCGCCAGATGTACTTGCTGACAAAATCAGCATTAAGCCCGAATTCAAAGACATCTTTGGAAAAGGCATCGTTGGCCACAAAAACCAACAAGCTACAAATGACGATAAGAAATCGTCTTAATGTCATCGCTTCATTTCTCCTGTCTGTACTGTTCATTTCTTTCTTTTTTTCTCACAAGACAAATACACAGATTTTCAAAGTTCTTATAAAACGCAATTAGCATGCCAAGATGAGGTTTTGTTTTTTTAAAAAGATGTAAGTGCTTGTATTACAAGAAGATATTTACCTGACTTTTTGTTGTGGGATTTCATTAAAAGTGACAATTATGTTGTGATTGCAAATATCGCGACAATATTGTAACAAATCGTGCTTTTTTGGAAAAAATGGTGAGATTTGCTTAACTGCCTTATAATAAAACACTTAGTGTTGAATTTGCCATTTTTGAGGTTTGACTTATAATACATATTTGTAATACTTATTTGACTGATATGTAATAAAGTGCTATTTAAATAACCGAGTTTCAAAAAAGGGACTTGTAGATTATGCCTGAATATAAAACTCATCTTCAGAATCGTGTCGGAGCTGAAACACGCCAGATGCGTGAAATAGAGATGCTGTATAAAGTCAGCCGGATTTTGGCTGCCGGTACACATCGACAACAGGCTCTATCCGACGTTGTGGAAGTACTTGAACATGAACTTGGCCTGAATAGAGGCACAATAACACTTCTTTCACCGGATGGAAAGGAAATCAGGATAGAAGTGGCACAAAGCCTTCCGGAGGAACGAAGTCGAACCGTACGTTATCTTATTGGAGAGGGCGTGACAGGTAAAGTGATGCAGACCGGTAATGCAATGATCGTGCCGAAAGTATCGGAAGAGCCTCTGTTTCTTAATCGATTCGAACGATGGAATGTCACAAAAGAAGAGATAAGTTTTATTTGTGTTCCTATTTCTATAGGTCATGAAGTAATAGGCACAATTTCGGTTGATAGGGTATATGACAAGACCGTATCCCTCGAGGAGGACATGCGTGTTCTGAGCATCGTGGCGAGCATGATTGCCAATGATGTGAGGGCAAGAAGGGAGGAAGGCCTACGCCGACAGGAACTTGAGGATGAAAATCTTCGATTACGTCACGAACTGGAGGACAGGTTTCGGCCGGACAATATCATCGGCAACTCCAGCTCGATGCGAGATGTGTACATGCAAATTCAACAGGTTGCCCGCAGCGACACAACAGTACTCATTCGAGGTGAATCCGGAACCGGAAAGGAATTAGTTGCTCACGCGATTCATTATTCGAGCCATAGAGCAAAAGGACCCTTTATTAAAGTCAACTGCGCTGCCTTAAACGAGAATTTACTGGAAAGCGAGCTTTTCGGCCATGAGAAAGGCGCTTTCACCGGTGCTATACAAAGCCGCAGAGGCAGGCTTGAACAATCCAATGGCGGGACACTGTTTCTTGATGAGATAGGGGACTTTGCTGCAGCAACACAGGTTAAGCTTCTCAGGGTTTTGCAGGAACGTGAGTTCGAGCGTGTAGGAAGTAACCATACTTTGAAAACGGACGCCAGAATTGTTGCCGCCACTAACCGTGACCTGGAAACGGCTGTTGAGCAGCAGCATTTCCGGCAGGACCTTTACTACCGTGTGAACGTATTTCCTCTTTATCTGCCCCCCCTGCGGGAGCGCAGGGATGATATACTTCTTCTCGCCGATTATTTCGTTGAACAGTATTCGAAGAAGATGGGCAGGGATGTTAGGCGTATTAGTACGCCGGCAATCAATATGATGGTGGCATATCATTGGCCGGGCAACGTGCGAGAGCTTGAAAACTGCATTGAGAGGGCTGTTTTATTGAGTACCGACAGTGTTATACATGCTCATCATCTGCCGCCGACGTTGCAGACTTCTGATGCCTCGGACACCATCGGCACCGGTTCGTTTAAGGAAAGGGTGGGCTTGTTTGAGCGTGATTTAATCGTCGACGCACTTAAGCGAAGCAACGGCAGTCTGGCCGCGACGGCGCGTGATTTGGGTTCGACCGCCCGAATCATCAGATACAAAGTCAGAGAATTGGGAATCGATTACAGGAAATACCGAACAAAGAGAGGTTAATTTATGGCTGCATGGGCAAGTACAGGCATTAAAGGTCTTGATGAAATACTCTGCGACCTGAAAAAAGGTGATAATGTCGTATGGCAGGTCGATCACATAGAGGATTATCAACGGCTCGTTACACCTTACGTCGATCGTGCAATACAGGATGGCAGAAACATCGTTTATATGAGGTTTGCCAGCCATAAGTCACTTATCGAAAATCAACCGAGTGTCACGGTATATCAGCTTGATGCGGATGGTGGATTCGAAAGCTTCTCCACACAGGTTCATACCATCATCTCCCGGGAAGGCACCGAGGCCTATTACGTATTCGACTGCCTTTCCGACCTGTTAAGTTCCTGGGCAACTGATTTGATGGTCGGCAATTTTTTTATGGTTACCTGTCCCTATCTTTTCGAACTGGACACGATAGCTTACTTTGCCATATTGCGAAATTATCATTCTTTTCAAACCGTCGCCCGTATTCGCGAAACGACCCAGCTGTTACTTGATGTTTATGATTTTGATGAAAACATTTACGTCCATCCGCTGAAAGTATGGAGACGCTACTCGCCTACAATGTTTTTGCCTCATTTGCAGCAGGGTGAGAAATTTACACCTGTTATAAGCAGTATTGATGCGAGCAGGCTCTTATCCCACATTTCACGCAAAGGTCTGGACGGCTCTTCGAGGACCCTGGATTACTGGGACCGTCTCTTTTTGAAAGCGGAGAGTTTAAGGAAAGCACCTCCGGACTCGGAAGAAACAAAAAAGCTTGTTCGAGAGCTTTGCAGAATAATGGTTGGCAGAGAACAAAGAATTTCCGAACTGGCTCAAAATAATTTTTCTCTCGAGGATTTGATAAACATCAGGGATAGGTTGATTGGCAGCGGCTTCATTGGCGGCAAAGCTGCCGGTATGCTTCTGGCCCAGAAAATCCTGTCGCAGGATGGGTCATTCGACTGGGAACAATATATGGAGCCCCACGATTCATTCTATATCGGTTCGGATGTTTTTTACAGTTACATAGTTGAAAATGGCTGGTGGAAGCTGCTTATGAAGCAGAAGACCAGAGACGGCTACTTTAAAGTGGCTCCTCAGATGAAGGAAAATCTCCTGAGAGGTAAATTTCCAGACCAGATACGCGAGCGGTTTCAGGAGACCATAGAATATTTCGGCCAATCTCCTATTATTGTTCGTTCCAGCAGCTTGCTTGAAGATTCGTTCGGTAATGCCTTTGCCGGGAAATATGAAAGCTTATTTCTCGTAAATCAGGGCGATCCCGAACAGCGTTATTCCCAGTTTGAAGAGGCCGTGCGAAGGGTTTATGCGAGCACAATGGATGAAGATGCGCTTGCGTACCGTTTGCAGAGGGGCCTCGACCAGCAGGATGAACAGATGGCCCTGCTGGTCCAGCGGGTTTCAGGTTCGTATCAGAATTCCTATTTCTTTCCTAACCTCGCCGGCGTAGGTGTTTCCTACAATACTTTTGTCTGGAAGCCCGAACTTGATCCCAAAGCCGGTATGCTGCGGCTTGTCTTCGGCCTCGGCACCAGAGCGGTCGACCGGGTTGAGGATGATTACCCGCAAACGATTGCCCTGGATGAACCCCTGTCACATCCTTATGCCGACAGGGAAGATGCAGCAAGATTCTCCCAGCACAACGTTGATCTCCTTGATATAAACCAGAATTGCTTGAGGACCGTGAGTGTCATTGACCTGTTCAATGACAAGCTCGATATGAAATTGGACTTAATCGCCAGTCCGGATCGCCAAACCGAGCAAAAAATGAAGGAGCTGGGTATGAAAGGTCGGAGGGCGTGGATTTTAACGTTTGAAAAGCTCCTGTCGAATACGGATTTCCCACAGGTAATGCAGAACATCCTGAAAACACTGGAACGTCATTACCAGTATCCTATTGATATAGAATTTACGGCAAACTTTACACCGGACGATGAACTAAAGATTAATCTGGTTCAGTGTAGGCCGCTGCAGACAAAAGGGCTGACTGCAAAAGTAACAATACCCGGAGATATTAAACCGGAAAACATCCTGTTTGAATCCTCCGGATATACTATGGGCGGCAGCATCTCGCAGCCGATTAAAAGGATTATTTATGTCGACCCGCAGGAGTATGTAGAAACTCCGATTTCCCGGAAATACAGTATAGCAAGGCTGATAGGCAAACTGAACAGGCAGATATCCCACAGAGAAACAACTCCGACTCTTTTGTTTGGACCGGGCAGGTGGGGTACAACAACACCGAGTCTTGGGGTTCCCGTCAGTTTTGCCGAAATCAACAAGGTCTCTGTTCTGGCGGAGGTCGCTTACGAGGGCGGTAATTTAATGCCGGAGCTTTCCTTCGGCACTCACTTCTTCCAGGATTTGGTGGAAAGTGACATCTTTTACGTGGCTATCTTTCCTCAGAAGGAAAGCATAGTGTTCAACAAGGAAAATCTTTTGGAAATGCCGAATTTACTAACCGAATTTCTCCCTGAAGATCAGGAGTATGAAGACGTTGTTAAAGTGTATGAGACTGAATCGGATCAACTCCAGATTATGTGCGATATACTGTCTCAAAAAGTTGTCTGTTTCTTTTCGGAAAACAGCTAATGCCGGCCAAAACAGGATCTGATTTCGTTTTAAAACCCGGAGCAAATTACATTAGGTCTTGCAAGATAGAGTTCGAGTCTAATTAGAGGATTATTTGTGGCGATGCGGGTTGCACTGGGACAGTTCAACGCCTATGTGGGTGACATTGAAGGCAATGTGGCGAAAATGCGCGACTTCCACGCACGAGCTATGGAGCTTGGCGCGGATATCGTTGTCTTTCCTGAGATGGCCGTATGCGGGTATCCGCCGGAAGACCTGCTTCTCAAAAAGCATTTTTTCCAGGACAACATGCAGGCTGTCGAAGAATTGGCAAGGGACATCTCTGAAAAGACAATGATTGTAGGCTTTGCGGAAATGGCCGACGGCAGGTACTTTAATTCTCTTGCCTTGCTCGAAAAAGGAGTGGTAAAAAAGATTTATCGTAAGTTAATCCTGCCGAACTATGGTGTATTCGACGAGAGGAGATACTTTCGACCTGGCAGCGGTTCTACAACGTTCGGAATAGAAGGCCACATCGTGGTTCCTACGATCTGCGAGGATATTTGGCACATTGAATGGATAGATAAATTTCTTGGTCAAATATACCGAAAAGATTTAATCGTAAACATATCGGCTTCACCGTTCTATGTCGGGAAAATCGGGCAGCGAAAAGAGATTCTGAGCCGCTGTGCAGCATATTTCAACTGTCCTGTTGCCTACTGCAATCTTGTTGGCGGTCAGGACGAGTTGGTTTTTGACGGTCGGAGCATGTTTCTGGATTCAAAGGGAGTGGTCGTAAGCCAGGCAAAGGCTTTCGCCGAGGATTTGCTGATAGCTGACTTTGACCTGAAAGGCAGCGGAGAGGTTCAGGTTAGTTATGTAGAAGAATCTACTGGATATTCTTTACAAGAGTCGGTCGATCCTGTGGTTGAAGTATATCAGGCATTGGTGCTTGGAACTAAAGACTATGTGCTCAAAAACGGCTTTGGGAAGGTTATAATCGGGCTGAGCGGCGGAATAGATTCCTCCCTTACAGCCGCGATTGCTGTGGATGCGCTTGGTGCTGAAAACGTGGTGGGTGTAACAATGCCCTCGAAGTTCAACACGCCCGTAACCATAAATAGTGCGGCAGAAGTGGCAAGAAATCTCGGTATTGAGTTTCATACTGTCCCCATCGAGGCCGTACTTGATGAGTTTGATGAAACTCTTGGAAATATCACAGGCTGGTCAAATAGCGGTGTCGCTTATGAAAATCTTCAGGCCAGAATCCGAGGCACCATATTGATGTCGCTGAGCAATCAGTTTTCATATCTGGTGCTGACTACGGGCAACAAGAGTGAAACCGCAGTTGGTTATTGTACGCTTTACGGTGACACGGCGGGCGGTTTTGCGGTCATTAAGGATGTGCCAAAGACAATGGTCTATGAATTGGCACGGTATGTAAACAAAATTCATGAACATCTGATCATCCCCCAAAATGTAATTGAGCTGCCCCCAAGTGCCGAACTGAGAGAGAACCAGAAAGATATAGATTCCCTGCCGGATTATAGTTTACTCGACCCAGTACTAAAAGGCTATATTGAGGAGGATAAATCCGCCAGGCAGATGATAGGAGAAGGTCTCTCTGAAGATGTTGTCAACCGGGTGACACGGATGGTAGACCTAAATGAATACAAAAGAAGGCAGTCGCCGCCGGGAGTGAAGATTACTCCAAAGGCGTTTGGCAAAGACAGAAGGATGCCAATAACAAACTGTTATGTATCAAGATAATTGTTAAATAAAATAGATAGCCGTTCTTTGCGACGAAAAAAATACCTGATTGATACTACAGATAGAATATAAAAGAGTTTTGACGTTATGTGTGGAATAGTTGGCATTTGTAATATGAACGGACCTCAGGGCGTCTCTTTAGACACTCTTGAGAATATGATAAGCGTGCTTCAGCACCGTGGACCGGATGAGGCAGGCATTTACCTCGATGACTACGTGGGTATGGGGCATGCAAGGCTCAGCATCATAGATCTTTCCAGCGGTACTCAACCTATCCATAATGAAGACCAGACTATGTGGATCGTATACAACGGCGAGGTGTATAACTATCCGGAGCTAAAGAAAGATCTGCAAAAGAATGGACATCATTTTTATACGACTTCAGATACTGAAGTAGTACTGCATCTGTTCGAAGAAAAAGGGCCTGACTGCCTTGAGCAATTGAACGGCCAATTTGCATTCGCAATTTGGGACAGTACACAAAGAAAGCTCTTACTGGCACGTGATCGGTTGGGAATACGCCCACTCCACTACACTATACAAAAAGATATGCTCATATTCTCATCTGAGATAAAGTCGATTTTTATGAACAAAGACATTTCCCGTGAAATAGATCCCGTCGCAATGGATCAAATCTTTACGTTCTGGACAACGCTGACACCGAGAACGGTCTTTAAAAATATTGTCGAACTTCCTCCGGGGCAGTTTTTGACACTCTCTGAAGGTCAAATTACCACCAAGAGATATTGGGATATGCCTTTTTGCCCCAGAAAGGCTCAGACGGATACCCCCCCCGATCAGCTTAGCGAGAGGATTAGGGAGTTATTACTGGACGCGGTTCGAATTCGGCTGAGATCCGATGTGCCGGTTGGCTGCTATTTAAGCGGGGGACTGGACTCATCCGCTGTGACGAGCTTCGTCGTAAATAACTTCAATAGCGATGTCAGAACATTTGGAATTCGCTTTGAGGAGAATGATTTTGATGAAGGTTACTACCAGAATCAAATGGTGTCGTTCCTGAATGTAAATCACAGCGAAATGAAGGCATCAAACAGTAAAATTGGAGCGGTATTTCCGGAAGTCCTGTGGCACTGTGAAAAGCCTCTTTTAAGAACTGCACCGGCGCCGTTGTTTTTGCTCTCCAAGCTTGTTCATCAAAGTGGTTATAAGGTGGTTCTCACAGGCGAAGGAGCCGACGAAGTTTTTGGTGGTTATAATATCTTTCGGGAGTCAAAGGTAAGAAGGTTCTGGGCGCGCTACCCGGATTCCCAAAATCGGCCTGAGCTTATCGGTGAGCTCTATCCTTACATATTTGATAATCCTAGGCTCAAGCGTACGCTAAAATCATTTTTCGCGAAGGACCTTGCTGAAACACACGACCCCCTTTATTCACACCTGATAAGGTGGGAAAATACAAGCAGGATTAAAACTTTTTTCTCTGACGAACTCAGTGAGGAAATAGGTTCATATTGTGGATATAAACATATTGAACAGAGTCTTCCCGAAGCTTATATCCACTGGGACAATCTTTCCAAGGCCCAGTACCTGGAAATGGTGATTTTTCTGAGCAATTACCTGCTGTCATCCCAGGGCGATAGGGTGGCTATGGCTCACTCTCTGGAAATACGGCTGCCTTACCTGGACCCTCGTGTTCTGGAATTGATGGGGCAGGTACCTGCCAAATGGAAGATTCTTGGCCTGAGGGAAAAACACATTCTTAAAAAATCCTTTAAGGGGATATTACCCAGAGACGTAACAACACGTTCAAAACACCCCTATCGTGCTCCAATCAAACAAAGCCTGCTTAATGAGAAAACAGCCGAGTATGCAGAGGAGATGTTATCTGAGAAATCATTGAGAAAAGCGGGACTGTTTCATACTGACAAGGTAGACAGGTTAATGCACAAACTTAAGATGTCCAAGAGTCCGAGTGAGATGGACAGCATGGCCTTTGTGGGCGTTTTGTCTTCCCAGATTATCCACCACCAATTCGTGGAAGACTTTTCAAAAAGAACAAACCATTCTGTAGATATAAATCTTGTTGTAGACAGAAGGTCAGGTGCTTTGAAATATGCAAATCAGAAGAGATAATATGATATGCAGGACGGTGTCCCTGAAGTTTAACTATTCCGGGATAATACCCGATGCAGCCGATGTAGCGAGGAAAAGGGAAGTCGAATTTTACATTGACTCCATTAGGATATAAGGATGTCGATTACATATTGCTATAAGACAAGGCAATTAGGTGAAAGAGCGACAAAGTAAATACAGGTGAAGGGATTTAGCGTGCCAAGGCGAAAAGATATTCATAAGATACTAATCATAGGCTCGGGTCCGATTGTTATAGGCCAGGGATGTGAATTTGATTATTCCGGCACACAGGCCTGTAAAGTGCTCAGAAAGGAAGGCTTCAAGGTTATCCTGGTCAACAGCAATCCCGCCACCATAATGACCGATCCAGAGCTGGCCCACAGGACATATATTGAGCCGATTACACCTGAGATTGTTGAGCAAATCATTCGCGCTGAAAGACCCGATAGTCTTCTGCCCACACTTGGCGGTCAAACCGGTCTCAATACCGCAGTCGCAGTGGCCGAGAGAGGGGTATTAAAAAAATATAACGTTCGCCTTATCGGGGCAAAACTCCAGACCATCAAAAAAGCAGAGGAAAGAGACCGATTTAAGAAAATCATCGAGGATGCCGGGCTCCAGGTTCCCAAAAGCGGGTACGCCCATTCCTGGCAGGAGGCACAGCAGATTGTCAAACACGTGGGCTTTCCTGCCATTATCCGCCCCTCATATACGTTGGGAGGCACAGGTGGCAACATTGCCTATAATGCCGAAGAGTATGGAAAATATGTTCACTGGGGCCTGAATTTAAGCCCTGTCGGCCAGGTTCTAATTGAAGAATCCGTCGTCGGGTGGAAAGAATACGAACTGGAGGTGATGAGGGATAAAAAGGACAATGTGGTCATTGTCTGTTCTATTGAAAACCTCGACCCGATGGGCATCCACACCGGCGACAGCATTACCGTGGCTCCCGCCCAAACGCTTACTGATAAAGAGTATCAGATAATGCGCGATGCCTCGCTTAAAATTATGAGGGCCATCGGCGTGGAAACGGGCGGCTCTAATATCCAGTACGCGGTTAATCCTGAAAATGGTAAGCTTTATGTGATTGAGATGAATCCCCGCGTATCACGCAGCTCGGCCCTCGCTTCAAAGGCCACCGGTTTTCCTATCGCCAAAATCGCTTCGCTGCTCGCAGTTGGCTATACCCTTGACGAGATTCCAAATGACATTACCAGGAAAACACCAGCTTGCTTTGAACCGACCATTGACTACTGCGTTGTTAAATGGCCGCGTTTTACTTTCGAGAAGTTTCCCAATACCAATCCTGAACTGACCGTTCAAATGAAATCGGTCGGCGAAGCAATGGCTATCGGCAGAACATTTAAAGAATCGCTGCAGAAGGCCATAAGGTCTCTTGAAATTGACCGTCATTCACTTGACAATAAGTATCTCAATGGCCGGCTGTCCCTTCCCCAGCTCAAACAAAAGCTGCGAACAAACTGCTGGGATAAAATCTGGTATGTCGCCGAGGCCTTCAGGAAAAGACTCTCAACCGATGAGGTTTTCAAGCTAACTACAATCGATCCATGGTTTCTCAATAATATAAAGGATATTGTCAGGCTTGAAAAGAAGATAAAGTCGAACGGTTCGGCAAAGCTTAAGCGCTGCCGGTTAAGGAAGATCAAGGAATATGGTTTCAGTGACAATTACCTGGCATCTATTATGAATATTGAAGAGCCGGAACTGCGCAGGCAACGCCAGGAACTTGGTCTTAATGCGGTTTATAAAATGGTAGATACCTGTGGCGCAGAATTCGAGGCGACCACGCCCTACCTTTATTCGACCTTTGAGACCGAGTGTGAGGCGAATCCAACGAACAGGCGAAAAGTCATTATTCTTGGCGGTGGGCCCAACCGCATAGGCCAGGGAATTGAATTTGATTACTGCTGCTGCCACGCGGCCTTTGCACTGCGGGAAATCGGTATCGAATCCATAATGGTGAACTGCAATCCTGAAACCGTAAGCACTGATTACGATACATCGGATCGGCTTTATTTTGAGCCGCTCACGTTTGAAGATGTCATGTCCATTGTGGAAAAAGAAAATCCCGACGGCGTGATTGTACAGTTCGGCGGTCAGACACCGCTCAAATTGGCCGTTCCTCTGGAAAATGCAGGAGTGAAGATAATCGGCACTTCCCCTGATAGTATTGAACGGGCCGAAGACCGCAGGCGCTTTAACAGGCTGGTTAAAAAGCTGAATCTATCTCAGCCCGCCAGCGGCACCGCCACCTCTTATCCCCAGACTCGAAGAATCGCAAACAGGATAGGATATCCTCTGCTTATACGTCCGTCTTATGTTTTGGGCGGAAGGGCGATGCAGGTTGTCTATGATGAGCAGGGATTAAAAGCCTGTGTGGAAGAAGCGATCGAAGCCTCGGGTAAACACCCCATCTTGATTGACAAGTTTCTCGACGATGCAATAGAGCTGGATGTAGATGCTATCTGTGACGGCAAAACCGTTGTAATCGGCGGCATTATGGAGCACATCGAAGAGGCTGGGGTACACTCCGGCGATAGTGCATGTTCGCTGCCGCCTGTTTCTATTGGTAAAAAGATTCTCCAAGAGGTGAAAAGGCAGACAAGACTTCTGGCTTTGGAACTGAAGGTCAGGGGCCTGATAAATATTCAGCTCGCGATCAAAGGAGATCAGATTTATATCCTTGAGGTCAATCCTCGTGCATCTCGCACTATCCCTTTCGTGAGCAAAGCCATCGGAATACCTCTTGCCAAGCTTGCGGCTAAAGTTATGGCTGGTATGACGCTTGAAGAGCTCAAATTCACACAAGAAGTGCAACGGGATTACTTTGCCGTTAAAGAGGCTGTCTTTCCGTTCCTGAGATTTCCCGGTATCGACACGCTGCTGGGACCGGAGATGCTCTCTACCGGCGAGGTTATGGGGCTGTCGGATGATTTCGGCATTGCATTTGCCAAATCACAGATAGCGGCGGGAAATCATCTGCCTGTTTCCGGCAATGTGCTTTTCAGTATCAAGGATGGCGACAAACCAAGGGCCGTGGAGATTGCGCGAAAATTCCACGATCTGGGTTTCAAGATTATCGCTACCAAAGGTACCTGCATTACACTGATCAATAACAATATCCCATCGGAATTTTCCCTAAAGATGACTGAGGGCCGGCCAAACATCGTGGATTATATAATTAACGGAAAAATAGACCTGATTATAAACACTGCGATTGGCAGGCAGTCGATTAAAGATTCGTATTTAATAAGAAGGAATGCTATTGAAAAGCAGATTCCTTATGTGACCACCATCCGGGCCGCCGAGGCCACAGTAAGGGCGATTGAGGCAATGAAGGCCAGGAAAGTCGGTGTTAAAGCCCTACAATCTTACCATCGATAGGAGTTATTTAGTGAAAGCAGTTTTATTACTTGAAGACGGCACGGTTTTTGAAGGCAAATCGTTTGGTGCCAAAGGCAACAGGTGCGGAGAGGTTGTGTTCAATACCGCTATGACCGGCTATCAGGAGATATTGACCGATCCATCCTATCACGAGCAGATTGTTACAATGACCTATCCATTGATTGGAAACTACGGGACCAATAATACCGACGTTGAATCCAGGAAGGTTTTTGCGAAGGGCTTTATCGTAAAGGAAAACTGTAATTACCCGAGCAACTGGCAGAACCAGGATTCGCTCAGTAATTACCTGAAAACTAACAATATTGTCGGCCTTGAAGGTATCGATACAAGAGCACTTGTCAAGCACATCCGAACAGAAGGCGCGATGAAGGGCATAATATCTTCGGAAGGCTTGAGTGCTGCAAAGCTGAAGGATAAACTCGAGAAATATCCCGGCCTTGTCGACCGAGACATTGTCAAAGACGTAACGGTCAAAAAACCGTATCGCTGGCACGATGGAGTAACGGACGTTCTGACCGGTCAGGAACAGAAACCACCCGTCAAATACAAAGTTGTAGCCTTCGATTATGGTATTAAGCAAAACATCCTCCGATTGCTTCGCTCGTATGGCTGTGATGTTCAAGTTGTCCCTGCACATACTTGTGCAAAATCGGTCTTGACACAAAAGCCGGATGGTATCTTTTTGAGCAATGGACCGGGCGACCCGGGAGGTGTTGTTTACGCCATCGATGAAATCAAAAAGATGCTCGGCCGGGTACCGATTTTCGGCATTTGTCTCGGCCATCAACTGCTCGGTCTGGCTCTGGGTGCGAAAAGATTCAAGCTCAAGTTTGGCCATCACGGGGCCAACCACCCGGTTATGAATCTTCAAACGAGGGAAATCGAAATTACCAGTCAAAATCACGGTTTCTGCATTGAAATGGACTCCCTGAAAGACAAAGATATTGAAATTACACACATTAATCTTAACGATAAAACCCTTGAGGGATTTCGCTGCAAAAACATCCCCGCTTTTTGTGTTCAGTACCATCCGGAGGCGTCGCCCGGGCCGCATGATTCGAATTATCTTTTTGAGAGATTTATACAGTTGATGGATAATCGTCACAACAGCGAAGGCTGATATTAAATAACAGGATTTATTTGTGATAGCTGTCATAGATTATAACGTTGGAAACGTAAAAAGCGTGTGTAACGCATTTCGTCATATCGGTTGTCAGGTGGAACTGAGCTGCAATCCGAAGATTGTCGAAGGTGCTGACGGCCTTGTTTTGCCCGGTGTTGCGGCCTTTGGCTACGCGATGAACGCCTTGGGTCCTCTTGCCGAGCAGGTGAAAAAAGCTGCGATAAGCGGCAAGCCGCTGCTGGGTATATGCGTTGGCTTTCAAATGCTCTTTGACGAGAGCAGCGAGTACGGCCGACATGACGGCCTTGGATTGGTCCGGGGTAAAGTTGTTCCGATTCCTGCCGGCAGGACAATTCCGCATATGGGCTGGAATCCTGTGAAGATGCCGGAAGATATGAATTTATTTTCAGGATTAGGGGGAGAAAAACATTTCTATTTCGCCCATTCCTTCTGTGCCGAAGTAGCTGATAAGCAGGCCAGAGTCGCCTATTCGGATTATGGGTTTGAGCTGGCAGCGTCGGTGCAAAAGGCGAATATATACGGCGTGCAATTTCATCCTGAAAAGAGCGGAAAGACGGGCCTGAAGGTCCTTCAGAATTTTGCCGAGATTTGTGCAAAAGTAACCGGGCAATCCTGACAGGCAGAATTTTTTCCCGCCGAGCATTAATCTTCATACGCGGAAGCATACTTTGCCTCTGAAATAGGTTCGGCAAGCTCACTACAGGTTGGGTTTGTTCCTGCTTCGCCAGAGGCTACGACAGGATAAATTGGGTTTGTATTGGGTTTGAATTGGGTTTGTATTGGGTTTGAATTGGGTTTGAATTGGGTTTGAATTGGCTTTGTATTGGCTTTGTTTTTCCTAATTGACCAAGTGTCCATTTGTTCGTATTCCCTTGTTAATACTATATTTACGTTCACTTGACTTTTTTGGAAATTGGCTTTGTTTGTTAAAAAAGGGTGAATTTGTAGAGAACATTCGACAAATGTCGAATAAAGTTGGTAGTTCATAGTTCGTTGTTCGTAGCTAAGCATCTGAAATCCTAATATCTAAATCCTAAAAAAATCCTAATGACCAAAATATAAATGTTCAAAACGCTGGCTTTTCAGCCAGAAAAATGGGTTAAGGTTAATGGTAAATGGTGATTGGTTACAGACTTAAGACTCAAGATTCAAGACTGGAACTCCTAAATTACCCAGTTTTACATTCATAATTCCCCGGTTAGATAACGCCTCACTATCTAACGGGGCAAGCTCAACAACTCTCAATTGTCGTTTGTATTATAGCAAACTTTAATTAAATGTTCAATGATAAATAAACTTTTTTTAAAAAAATTAGCCACGAAGACGCAAAGGCACAAAGAATATTTTATTAACCACGGATTTACACAGATTTTCACTGATTTATAGCCACAGAGGGCACAGAGGTTTTTAGCCGGCTTTGGCGTCTTCGGCCGAACCTTTCCACGAAGCAAGCTTCTGCAAAATGCCCGGCCTTATCCGCCGGGTCATTTTACAATGCCCCATTTGTGAAGCCGGGCTAAAAGTGGGTCTTTATTAACCACGGATTGACACTGATTTGACGGATTTTTTTACCACGAAGGCACGACAAAGACTTAATCATTAACCACGGATTAACACTGATTTGACGGATTTTTTTACCACGAAGGCACGACAAAGACTTAATCATTAACCACAGATTTCACTGATTACGCGGACCTACTTGATAAGTAGGCAAGGATCGTATTTGCGGCTTTGTGTTCTCGGCAAAACCTTCTTTTAAAGTTAGCTTTGTAGCAGGTTATCGCCTTCGTCCACCGTTGCATTTTAAATGCACCAATTGTTAAGCTGGCTGAAAACGGTGTTTTATGGCAAAGATCTATATTGGATTTGAGCGGTAGAGTACGAATGATACGAGGACCACGGCGAGGCCACCGATCAGGGTCAGCATCACTATTGACGTGAGTAATGGCCTAAGTCGAAGAGGCGAGCCAGCCGGGACCTTTCTGCCGGCGGTATCGACGTCGCAGCCGCACTCTGGGCAAATACAGCCGCCCTCGATCCAATGTCGTTTTGTCATTTTAAATGGCGATATAAATCTTGGAAGTGGCCGGCCACAGTCGGGGCAGGACTTTGACCATCGAAAAAACAGTAATATGACGAAGAAGGGGATGAAAGGTGCAATGCCAATCAGGACTGAAAATAGCGTATCGTTCATTTCAGGCTCCAATATTTTATTTGGCGAGTATGAATTCGTTTTTCACTGATTCTGTTATTATAGCACGGCAAGGGTGTATAAGAAAGAGAAATCAAAGATTAAAATGTAAAATGCAAAATTGAACGCAGATTTCACAGATTTAGCGGATTTTTATTGAAAAAAAAGAAGATTGGGGGTAATTTGGGGCGGCTAAGAAGAAGGCAACAGGGAATATTAATCGCGGATTGAATTCGTATCTCGTGAATCGTGAAGCGTATCTCGCCATTTGATGCCTAAAAGGCAGGCGGTTTTTTTAATAGACAAGCGGGCCAAGTGAGGTTTTGTTTTGGCGGGAATTGGAAGATAAATTAAATATCAAAAATCAAAATGCAAAAATACAATGTAAAAATCAAAAATAGGG
>SMTZ1_10001476_pt1 | contig 23545 bp, 17 predicted proteins | sample DeeMarSWOR136_30_FD_25667 | JGI IMG/M metagenome (IMG submission 25667) | reverse complement strand
AGAAAAATGTACACAACGTTCGCCGGCACAGCGAGATAACTAACAGCCCATATCAGCGCCTCAAGCATGGTCCGTTCCCCTGTTTCCTGGCCGCCTCCAGAATTGCGACTCGGTTTGAGCCACCACCTTTTATCCAGAGTACCTGTTTGTTATCATTATCTCAGGTCTGACGAAGAATTGCTCTTCCGTGACCCACTGCATTTGACCGTGACTGTTCTTCGCGTCATGGGTGCTAAGGACCCGGTCCTCAGCACCCAAAGCTCAATCCTGGCCATACCGCATGACTGAAAGCCAATTGGACCACTTCTGTCGCGGGAATACCCCAAAAATCTAACCCTGCGACCTTACTCCAGGATGCCGTGGTATTAGAGCGACCGCACCTTTCCTGACGTACTATGCGGTTCCTCCTTTAGAAGCACTCTTACCGAAATGCTTCGGCATGTTTTTTGTACGTTTTTAATAATTCCGCTCCAAGCTCTGCCGTTTCCTTGCCTGAAAGCGGAGTCAAAATACGGCCTGTCGTCTTACTCCACTTCTGGATCTCCTCATCCTGCATTGTTTTCAACAAAGCATCCTCCAACATCCGAGTTATTTCGTTCGGGACTCCAGGCGGGGCCGCAACCACACGATCCTCCTCAACAATACTTATCTCCCTATAGGGTGACCCCTCTTCTATATAGGGCGCATCAGGCAGCAATGGGGTCTTTTTGAACGCTACGGGAACTTTCGCCTCGCCAGCTTGGACATAGGGCAGTGCTGAGGTTGCACCCATGAAGCACGCGTGGACATCACCTCTGATCATTCCAGCAGAGAAATCAGAGCTGCCCCCGTAACCGGTAACTATCTCCGCTCGGATCTTCAAGATTCGCCGCGCAAGCGTGGGAGCGACCCAACTCAAGGAAGGAGGTCCTGTCGAACCAAAAAGTACCTTTTCGGCCTTCTGTAAGTCTTCGAGCTTATTGAATGGAGAATTAGCTGCCACCATGAAAGTCCCAATATCCTGAATAATTGTTCCGAGGTATGTGAACTGGGTTGGATCAAGCTTCGATTTCCCCATGATCATGAGAACGGCCATCCCCTGGATGTTGACGATGCCGATGGTGTGACCGTCCGCTTTAGAGCGCATCAAAGTATGGTATGCCCTCATGCCACCTGCCCCAGGAAGATTTCGGACGATTATGTCTACCTTTTTGGGCAAATATTTTGGCATCATTCTAGCTATTGCCCTTGAATAGACGTCATAACCACCACCTGGGGCGTACGGCACGATCCACGTGATGTTCTTTTTCGGAAAGTCCACCTTTGGCGCAGCCTTTGCAGCTTTTTGAGCCAGCGGTGTCACCAATACCACCACTGCAAGCACACAGACTAGCCTATACGTAGACCTCCCTCTCCCGCTAGTTATGCCTAACATGACCTGTCCCTCCTTTCGTACTGCTTGACCGGTTTCCCATACGTTAACGTGTGTGGATTTCCCTAAGCTCCCCTTCGTACTCGGTATCCTGCCCTATCACGCAGTAGGATCTATTCTCGTGAGACCTATTCGAAGTACAGTAAAAAGGGCATCCTCGTAGTCGAATTCTCTTTTCGACAAACCTTCTCCCACCTCCCTTCGGCAACTTCCTGGTCCCCCCCTATCCGGTCCAGATGCCTTCTGTGTATGTCACTCTCACACCTTTCTTCATAATCCTGCATTAGGTGTCGCAGGCAGCTTTCTGCCAAGCTTCCATGTCTCATTGTAAATGGCTTACTCAGTTTTGCAGGTGTAAGTCATACTGCCGCATGCTATCAAAGCGCAGGAAGAGAGTCAAGGGCTACTTCTTTCCCCTGGCCTTGAGCCATGAGGGGATATTTACGAGATTGATATCGTTAGGAAGCTGCCTCTCTCTTGTGACAGACTTTCCGGCTGATCAACGGAACAGTGGGACCGACATGGGAGTGCGACGTGTTGTCAAATGGGAATTGATTACGACACAAAACACCGTCTAATGAAACCGTCAACCGCACCGACACTACCAGGGCTCAAGCACCACTTTCAAAGGCCTACCATCTCCCTCACCAGCAGCCATCCGCAAAGCATGCTCACAATCGGACAAAGAATGCTCCGCCGTCACCATCTCCTCCAACGGATATCTGCCAGACTCTGCGATAGATACAGCAGCGACTGTAGCCTGATATCCTTTGCTTCGAGCACCCTGCACTCGAATCTCTTTCTGCACGAAACGATCAAGAATGACCGGCACCTGTGCATCTCCCCCAATCAAACCAGCCTCCACCACCGTACCCTGCTTGCGCACCGCCTCCAATGCCCAGCCAAACGAAACCGCACTGCCCGTCACATCAAGCACCACATCCACACCCCGAGAATCAGTCAACTCAGCAATCCGCCCAACCAGATCAACCTCATCAACATCAATCACATGATCAGCACCCAACCGAGACGCCAACTCAAACCGTTCCCGATCAGCCGACAACCCACTAATCATAACCTGCTTGGCACCAGCCTCCCGAGCAGCGACAATAGCGCTGACCCCTTGTACACCCATCCCCTGTATCAAAACAGTATCACCAACCCTCACCCCCCCAAGAAAACAAACCCACTGCACCCCATTGGCAATGACCCCAGCAATGAGGGCAGCAGCCTTCAGAGGAACAGTTTCGCCAATCGGAAACACGACCGAGCCCGGGGCAATATACATGTACTGGCTGTATGCACCCCACAGGTGCGGAGGCACTTCACAGGAGGTCTTGAGACCGTACCCCAAAGGATTCTTACAGAATCGATAGTTCCCTGTCAGACAGGCTTCACAGGCACCACAGGAAGTGCTTGCCTCCAGAACGACTCTGTCACCTTCATGCACCCCCCATTTTTGAGCCGCATTTTGCCCGATTTTGGCGATACTGCCGACGGTTTCGTGGCCCATGATCAAGGGGAGAGGATATGTAGTGACCTTCCCCTGATAGATTTTCACATCCGTCGAGCAGATGCCGACCATCTCAACCTTGAGCAATCCCTCATCTGGGCCAATGTCCGGTACCGGAAACTCCCTCAGCGTTACTTTCCCTGGCCTCTCTAATACCGCTGCGAGGCTCTTATCCGCCATAGTTGCACCTCCCCCAAGTTCCTCTACCTCCGAACCGCTCAAGTCAGCCTAGCAAAGAAAGGAATCATAGCAGGCGTTCTCTAGAGCCCATTCTCGGAGTCGTTGCTAAGAAGTAATAGACGCTAAGGCACAAAGAGACCTGTCATTGCCGCGAAGACTTTGACCTGCGATGTAGTTCTTTTCTGCCGGAGTAAGTAGACTACCCCGCTCACCACTTCTCCCTGTCGTCCGACTGTTGCATCAACCTGGTACGCTCACTCGCCATGACCCACGCCACACCCCACAAAAGGCTATGCACCTCCTTGATTTCTCATCACGCCTGAATAATCATCGTACTTACTCCCTCTGTTCCTGGCTGGCGGCCTTTTTCCTATAGTACCGTTAAATGTATGATTCTGTTCTATACATAATTCGCGTTGATCTGTCGAAGTAAATACTCAGAAACAACTCCTCAGCACCCTCGCCGGCGGCAACTCGGACCCGCCGGTAAGCATGCTCCACAGTAGTCACCATCAACATTCCTCTATACCGGCTAGGTGATTAAAAGGAACACGCGGGATTCTATCCCTCTCTCTGAAATCACTAGGAGTTGGTGGCAGCCCGGGTACACTGTATGCAGCATTTGCACCTGCCTGGTAAACATGGCCTCCGTGGTCTGATCCCCAGACGCTATCACAAGAGAACTTATCCAGTCAGTGCTATTTCTTGACTGGTGGCAGTTTCATCTCTATACCCTTCTTTGCAAGCTCCTGCTCATACATCTCCCTGACGTCAGGATCCTCATCCTCATACTCTATCTGGTTTCCACCCAACTTGGTACTGTACCACCATGCCTCACCCTCGGAAAAGTGCTTCCCCGCTGGAAACTTCTGAGTGCCCCATCTTAGGGCCAAATACTTGGCCGGTTCCGTACCAGTGTTAAAGTGCTGATGAAACCACATCCGTCCAGGAACAAGAAAACTACCCCGACGCCACTCATATTTCTTTTTCGGCTGCCCCTCCAACCACATCAAAGAATAACCCTCACCTTCCAATATCACAATATGTGCTCCTGGAGCGTGACGATGCGCCTTTTTGTACGTCCCCACCCCAAATTCAGAAATATGGGCAACCATGGTGTTGTTAGCTAACTCAAACCTGATACTACTGCCCCCCCGTTCCCTCCACGCTTTTAACTCAACCGTCTCAATATTAGGAATACGGTTCGTATCCCAAATCTTCTCAACTCCCTCAGCGAATACTTCACCCTCTCTGCGGAAGTAATCCTCCTCCCCGTTAAACCTATCACTGAAAATAAAGGGGTTCTTAAATACAAAGTCATTGCTGTGAAAAAGGTCTATTACCGGAGGAGCATCGGTTACCCCTAAATATCGGACCGGTTGATCCCCGAGATTAAAGTGTTGATGCCAGGCATTCAAAGGCACCGCAAATAAACTCCCCTCCTGCCACTCACAGGTTACCTTTCGCCCCCCCTCATTCCAGACCTCAGTTTTCCCCTTACCACCACTCAAGATCAATATCATCTCCTCAAACAAATGCCTCTGAGGCTTTAAGGAACCCTTAGAAGGAATCTCGCATATATATGCATCATCCATATCCTCAGCCCCTGTCAGGCAGACATGGACACCTAGCCCACCCTTGCGCGGCCACGGCTTCAAGGGTACAGCCCGGACATCCTCTATTATATCCTCCCGTATTACATCTATACCCTCCTCCTCAAGCCACCTCTCATACATGGTTGTAGCCAGCCTTCCATCCTTGCTTAACTTCTCAACTTTTTTCATGCTCGCACCTCCTTCCAAAATTTGACCTGAAGTCACATATTCGTCGTAGCCACCATACCCGTAAACGAAGGACCACTATGCATATGTCAGGTCTTGATCAGCTCATCCCGGACCATGCACAACCCGGGACTCTCCTCTAACTCCTCTAATGATTGGTATATACCAGATAAGTAAACGCCTAAACGCATGCCACACTCGCGCCATATGTATCAGTCGACAGGCCACCGTTTTCTGTTGAGCATCCTGTATAGCAAGGACTCTGTGTACACACACCAACCTGGTCCAGTCCTCCGAAGCATATGATCGGTCACCCGATTTGTTTCAAAGAACGTTCATTGATGCCGCTACACTTCCCCCATTCTCAACCATCGAAAAGGTGGCGCCACTTCGTGTAAACCTCCTCGGCATATTCGGGAGGAGCTCCTGTCGCCCGGGGAAAATTGTTCTTCTCTTCAAACGGGACACATGCATCCACGAGGGCCAACGATGTGTAATAATTCTTTTCCTTATCAAAACATAATGGATCCAGTGGAGTGCTGCGAGAGCGGTGAACGAATTCAATGTCAGTGGCCGGCTGGCAGCGTGTTGCCATGGCCCACAATACCTCATCGATATTGGAGGGATCAATGTCTTCATCTACAACCACCACCCACCTGCCAGCATACGCCCCGGCCGTAGTCTGCGCGGCCACATGAAGTGTTTGTCGGGCATGTCCGTAATACCTCTGTCTTATCGAAATCACATTAAAGAACCGTGAGCCAGCTTGTTCATAACGCCACACACCTTTCACTTCCGGAATTCCCGCCGTCTCTAACTCCTTCCACAGTAAGGCAGAACGCATAAGTGACCGAAAATCGAAGGCTTTGTTTCTGATCTCGTGGCGAGCCGTCAGGATAGGATCATTGCGGTGCAAAACCGATTTCACCCTCATCACAGGCTCCTGTCTACTAGAGCTACCATAATAGCCGGTCCATTCAGGAAATGGTCCCTCCGCTCTGTTGTCATCAGGGTAGCAATAGCCTTCGATCACGATCTCAGCATGCGCGGGGATAGGTAATCCTGTTTCCGGCGCCTCAACGACCTCGATTGGTGCACCCCTAACTCCCCCAGCGAGCTCGTACTCTCCGATTCCATAAGGAACTTCATTCCCCGCAAAAAGCACGATAATGGGATCCTGACCCAAACAAACGGCGACTGGACATGGCAACCCCCGTTCAAAGTACTTCTGCCGAATCAATAGACCATGTTTTCCAGGTGATATGTACAGAGCAGCCGATTTTTCATCATGGAGTTGCATTCGGTACGTCCCCAGGTTAACCCAACCATCATCAGGATCCTTCATTATCACGCAGTCGGAAGTGCCGATGTATCGTCCACCATCGAACTCTGAGAAACGAGGAACCGGAAAATCTAGCAGATTGACCTCTTCTCCTCGTTTGACATTCTCCATAACCGGGCCATTGCTCACTGTTTTCGCCGGCACGAGGTGAATGTTTTCAACTCTTTGATGCACAGTCTTGACCAGATCAACCAGCGTCTCATACTCCACCGGGAAATCCATGGTCAAGGCTACCGCCCACGGGGTAATTAGTTCATGGAACAAAACCCGATACCCTTTCTTGCAGCCGGGGATATCTTCGAATAGAAGTGTGGGCGTTTCCAGTCGCTTCTTGTAGCAAAACAGTTCAGCCAGAGCAGCGATCTCTTTGTCCCAATGCGCCCCAGAGATACGAACCAATTTCCCCATCTTCTCTGCTTTCTCTAGCCACTCTCTCAGATCCTTATGCATTTCATTCTCCCTCCAATACGAAGTTCTTGCGTCTATTTCAAATCACCAACTGAATTTGCTAGAGGCCCGGTATTGGCCCAGGAGCTTTTCAACCTGTTTGGCTACCTTCTCCCGGCGCTCAGGTGGAGATATTCCCGTCTCAGGAAAATCCTCGTAAGGTGTTGTAGCATCGATTATCAACCCACCTACCGTGAGCGGCCTGCCCAACAGTGACTCTTTGGCGCAAGGATCATTGGGATGGGTCATGGTGGTAACGATCTGAACACTTTTGCGGGCATCCACCCTCGTTGATATCGCATAGAACAGTTCTTCCATGTCATACACATCAATATCCTCATCCACAATGATGACGTGCTTCACCCGATCAAGCCCCAATTGGTACATGGCCAGGGCTAAATTGGAGCTCTCTCCAGGTAAGGTAGGCTTGTAAGAGACAATAATACTCTGAAGAAAGGGCATAAAAAGGCCCTTGATCCCGGGAAAACGTGGCTTTAATGCGGCGTAGGCGTCAGCGGAATAAGAAATGACGTCAATAACATGTTCTTTGGGAATAATTCCTTCCAGGATGGGCGTTTCCCGCATGGTGATGCAGGATAACTTGAAAACCGACATGGGAACATTGGGGGCGTAAGTCCTCCAGGCATCACACCACGGACCAACCCCAGCTGTCTCATGTATGTCAATTTCTCCTTCCAGCAGAAGCTCAGCATCAGCCGGGACCAGAAATTCATCTCTCCAGGTCTCTGAGGTTGTTAGTCTGAGCGTCTTGCCCGTAGCTACCTTCATTATTCCACCCACTCCGTGGGTTTCATTCAGTTCCCAGGGGTAACTCATGCTAGACCCAATGTAGAACGCGGGATGATGTCCCAATACCCCTACCGCTGGCATATTTTTACCCATCTTCTGGTATTTTTCAAAGACGCGGTGGAGCTGTCTGCCTGGAACAAATCGCACCGTGATCTTCTTCTCGTCCAGGCACTGGCCTCGATGCCAGGAGTAGTTGTAACGACCGGTTTCCGGATCCTTCACCACCCAGATTGGCGTCATCCAACCTGGACGAGAGTCATCGATGGCATTTCTCCAGATAGGGAGGGAGGTAAATTGTGCCTCCTTACCCTTCCAGATCACCTCTTTTGCCGGAGCATCCTTTCTATCAATAATCTCCGGAGGACACGGGTTTCGCATCCCCTCATATTGCTTCAGTATCACGTCAAAGGGGGTCGTTTTGCTCAGGTTCAGTCCATAGCAGAGGGCTGTCCTTTTGTACGTGGAAACATTAACTCCGGCAAACAACCCTCGCCATCTATTTCCCTCCCACGTCTTTGCCTTTTCAAAGATTAGCCATGGATAGCGGTGTTCCTTTGCCAACACTTCCTCCCAGGCAGCATGGTCACATTCTTTCGGATCAATCTCTTCCGACACCCTCAGGATCTCTTCTGGGTAATTCTTCTCAAGAAACTCAAGACAATCTTTCACACCTCGCATACTTCATACCTCCTTGCCTTTTGTACTTCTCGACCGCAGCCCGTTCTGGGTTTGGTGTTCAGCTCCTAGAGCCGATCGGCGCATTTCTGACATTCGGCTCTTCAGGAAGCATCATCCCCGTGTGAGGACACGATATCTGCTGGAACCTAGACTACTCCTTCCCTTCCTCCTTTGGTGGCAAGCCAAGCAACTGGGTTGGATTGTCCCGAGCCATGGTAGCAATACCGTCAGAATCAATCCCGTTGTGCAAGAGCACGCCAATAAACATTCTCATGAACTCAGGGCATGGAGCAACCCACTCTGTGAAAGCATCAGTACCTAAGACACAGCACTCGGGGCCCACCTCGGTTATGCATTCTAAAACGTCATCGAGCTTCGGTCGGAGAAAGACATTGAGAGCAATGACCTCAATATAGGCACCGCGCTTGGCCAATTCCTTCATTTCGTCCAAGGTGGCTCCTACGCTGCCGGAAATTGGATGGGTGCACACCAATTTGCAAAAATCGATCTTCTCGGCTTCCGCAGCAATTGCTAGGCTCTCAGTGGGCGAAAGGTGGCCTGTACACAATACTAAATCCATATCTTTAACCAATCTGATTATAGTTTTGACCTCAGGCAGAAGGGTTCCTGACGAGTCAACAGCACTCAATCGAGGTTCAAAACTCATCGAGGGAAAGCACGTTTTTATAAGCAGTTCCCCTACTCCGAGGCGTTCAGCCCTATGAGGTGAACTCCAAGTGGGCAGCCAGACTACCTTAGCTCCCTGGGTGGCAGCAGCTTCCACCACCCACGGGTTCAGACCACCTGCAACGGAATTCAACGTTATGCTAGAGATGGCCTCTATACCAGGGACACGTTCACGCAGATTATAGACTTGTCCCATAGTGGGCCAAAGATTAGACTTAAACACTATCCCTCCCATACCCATGCTTCGAGCAAGCTCCAGAGTTTCAACATCTCCCAATCGTGCCGGGAGCTCCAAGCTTAATTCAGGATAACCATGGTAATGCATATCAATGGCACCCAGCAGTAGTGGATCGCAGCGTGCTGCCAGGATTAGGTCACCTTCAAATTGCCTTTCCTCGTGTTTCCCTTCCATTGATCGTTCCTCACGAAGTCGAGCACCGGCTATGCAGAGTGCTTTATTTTTCTAAGGCCTGCCGTTCTTCCGTTATCCTATCAGCTGCGCTTTTTCAATTCAGACTACCTAGCCCCTCGCCCCTAGCATGGCGTCTTCAGCCTCCTCTATTTTCATTCTCGCAGCAGCAAGCTTCTCACCAGTTCTGTAATGTTCGCCTCGTAACGCAAGCTCAGCCTCTTCCTCATTTTCTGCCGTCCATTGCCCGAGAGAGTATCCATACCAGGGACTCTCTGGTTTAAGTTTTGGAAGGCCAAGTTCCTCCCATATCTGCTTCGCCTTTTCCATAAATTCCTTTTTAGGCAACGACACGGGCGGGAAGGGCTCTTTCAACAGCGCATTGATAAGCATTGCTGAATCGTGAGGAGTCGGATCTGCTCCGATGGGGGCGGGTATCTTCCGGAATGGAGGTCCGTGTCCTACTCTTCTATATCTTAAGATTTCGACATCGTGTTGAGGATCCATCCTGTACGACATTGCCCACATTATGGCGTCCCAGTTGTATGGATCGATATCCTCATCAACAGCTATCGCTATCTTCCCGACACCAGGGTCCCGGCTTATGACCGCTTGCAACGCCCTCCAGGCATCATCGGGCCCAGGGTCCTTGAATTGCAGAACAATCACCTTCCGCAGATTTGTGAGTGGCTCATGCATGACAACCTTGGTCACGCTTCCTATGCGAATTTCCTGCCTCAAGTACCTGTGAAATAACGCTTCGTACGCATCTCTTTTTATGCAACTGCTCTCACTGGGGGTTACTTGACTTATCCAAGAACTCCATACTGGATTCGTTCTGTGTGTAATAGCTTTGACGTCAAAAAACGGAGCAATCTGTCTCGGATTCATGTGCCCATGAGACTCACCGAACGGTCCTTCAAGTTCGACAATATCAGTTGGAACGGTACCTTCGAACACGATCTCTGCCTCCGCAGGTACCTCTATATTGACTGTTCTACATTTGACCACCTGAATAGGCTCCCCGACAAGCCCACCAGCCACAGCTATTTCATCAACACCACGGGGGATCTTTGAGGAAGCTGCATAAGCAACCGCCGGAGGTGCTCCTACAACGAGCGCCGCCTCAAGTGGGACACCTTTTTCTCTACACTTCCTCCAGTGAACTAGAAAGTCTTGCCCTGCACCCCCAAGAAACACACCAAGCCTGTTCCGAGCTTTGACCTGGCCCCTGTAGTTGCCAACATTCTGAATGCCGGTGTCCGGGTCCTTGCTAACCCAGCAGGAACACGTCGTGTATGGACCAGTATCGAAGCCAGGCGTAGAGATGGGGATGGGAAACATGTCTAGGCCCCCTCCCTCTTTTTCCAATTCCTCTCCCCAGTATATTGCTTCATGAACTGGTCCTTCAGAAACAATAACAGGTTCTCGGGGATTGGAAAGGGCACTGTCCCACTTCGCGTGGATCTCGTCGGGCTTGCAGCCTAGTCCCACGGCGTACACATACTTGGAGGCAGCATGAACCCCTACTGCCACTGAGTGACCAGGGTACTTTCTGCCTTTGATATCAGTGACGTTCTCAAACACAAATCCTTTTCTCTCCTCTTCGGGTATGCCTCCCCGGTACTGCCACCTCACCAAAGGGTGAAGTTCAGTGTCTTTGTTAATTTCCCTTGTCACCCGCACAAGTAAAGCATTTTTCTCCAACTCACTGATGTGCTCCCTTAGGTCATGATAGTCCCTCATTGCTTCTCCTCCCTTCTAGATATTTAACACAGTAGCTACTCTCTCGAGCACACTGCCTGACGTACCGCAGCGTGGATCGTCCCAAGACGTAGTTGGAACGATAACAGAAATCATCGAGGTACCTTTGGGGTCTCTTGCCAGAATCAAAAGGGTCTGCCACTGCCAACAATAGCTGGACCATGTGTCTGACCCTGCCCTTACGTAACCCTCGTTGTTGTCAAGCCATTAGTCAAGGGTGGTCAGGCTCTTTCAGAAATCTCTATTGGCTCCCTCCTCCTGTCATCCCTCCTCTCGGTCGTTGAATCAATTTCACGCCTCACAATCCCAGATTGTCAGCCACGTCTTTGAGCCCCAGCTTTTCTAACCTCTCCCTCGTTGGAATACCATTGGTATCCCAGCCTCTTTTCTGATAGTAGACTTGTAGTAAGCCTTCAAATAGTTTTCTGTCCAATTGCTTCCCCTTGTGCGGTCCGGAGCGTATCGGCTCAAAAAAGCGGTGTGACGGTATGTCATCTTTGGCACGTATCCCCTCCCTAACGGAAAAGGCTCGTTCAATGTGCCAGCCCCGCTCAGCGATTTCAAAAAGTTTCTCAGCGCTGATGTCCAGTCCGGTAGCCAAAGAGCTCAACTTAGCCATGGCTGACAAACCAACTGATTGTGCTATCCACGGTGTCGTGAATTTGCAGATCTCGAGAGCATCAGCGGCACTATTGATCGTTTCAATGAAGATGAGCACATCAACTATGATCGGATCATACGATTGAAAATCGATCGTTTTTGGCGACTCAAACGCTTTGTCCGGATATTGTTCTTTCAGAAACCGCTCGAATGCGCTATCTACCCATGTTGCATACGACGGCCTTCCGCGCAAGTGGTCAGCACCCCGGGTTGCTACGGCATAGTTCAACGTTCGTGCGACGTCACTGCGAGGATCAGTAGGCTCATCGAGCCACTTTACATGCTCGCTGCATTTAGCCGCCTCGTTGCCTCGTGCACCTAGTTTCTGCACCATGAGTCTTTTTCCATCAGCCAAAAGATCGCCCATGCCTTCTCTGTGAGCTATCTTATGCACGAGTTCCACAATGACTTCGTGGTCTCCCCAAGTCAAAGTCATGCCTTTCGTATCTTCTTTGGTGAATATTCCGCGCTGAAAGAGCTCCATAGCAAAAGCGATCATCAATCCTGTAGATATGCTATCTAAGCCATATTGAGAAATCAGCTCATGGCATTTGCCGATTGCATCTAGTCTGGGGTTATCCAGCTCATTTCCAAAAGGACCGATAACTGCCCACTCCATTCCTTCACCATACGTTCCACGATACGGTCCATCCTTGACAACAAAACCGTGGGCACAGTGGATCGGACAGGCAAAACAAGCCTTTGACTTCACGGCCAAGGTATTAAGAAAAGAATCACCACCAATTGCCTTGGCTTTATCATCAGGCCACTCATTGTCCTGTTTGTTCCTAACACCCATCTCCCCTCGCTGATGCTTGAGCATCACAAGCGTTGTAGTCCCGTATTCACTCCAGATGGGGTAATTGGGAGCGTGATATATCTCCCGAAATAGTTGCTCCAGATACGTTATATATTCTTTTGGCTTGGCTACTTTGACAGATTGCGACCCACGTGCGGCTACGGCCTTGAGATTCTTGGACCCCATAACTGCTCCCATGCCGCACCTTCCTGCAGCTCGGTATAAGTTGGCCATCACGCACGCAAACCTCACGAGGTTTTCCCCGGCAGGCCCAATCATCAGAGTTTTTACATCGCTATCACGGATATCTTCCATCCTTATGATCCGGTCAGCTTCGAAGACCGTCTTACCCCAAAGGTGAGAGGCATCTCTTAGCTCTACCCGCTCATCATCAATCCAGAGGTAAACCGGTCTTTCCGCCTTTCCTGAGATCACAATATGATCATACCCAGCATACTTAATCTCGTCAGCAAAATCCCCTCCAGCGTTGGCATCACCGTGAATTCCTGTCAGTGGCGACTTGGCCGTAACAGTAAGTCGACCTGTAGCTGGACCCAGGACGCCGGTCATTGGACCAGTACCAATGATTAGTTTATTTTCGGGGCCTAACGGATCGGTCCCAGCCGGAACTTCATCAAATAAAATCTTGGAATTGAGATTTCTTCCTCCCAGGAACTTCTCTTTCCACTCCTCAGGAAAGGACTGTTTGCTTATTTCGCCTGTCGTCAAGTCAACCCTGAGTATCGTACCTGCCCAACTACTATGACCAACCATGTCGGCACCTGCTTTCTAAGCCTGGCTTTCGCCTTTGGATTTACCATGGTACTTCTCGTATTCCTCCCATGCAATACCCCATTTCTTCAACAAAGACTTAGTCGTTATGGTCACGGCATCCCGCGTTTTTTCTTCGCCGGGTTGATCGGATGCCCTGAATTCAAGAGCGCCCGTCGGACACCACTTGACACACTGGGGATCACCATGACACAGATCACACACTACCGCTGTATCGCTCAAGGGATCGATGAATACTGCTGCGAAAGGGCACGATTCCACACACGAGCCGCAACCGGTACATGACTCATCGTCCACACGAACTATGTTGTCAGCATCTTTTCTCAAGGCATCCGCGGGGCAGCTCGTCACACATGGTGGATCGGGACATTGCGTACAAACCACAGGGATATCGACAAATATTCTTTCCATCTTGACTATTCGTATTCTAGATCTCTTGGGATTAAATTCATCATGTTTCGTGAAGGTACAAATTAGTTCGCAAATTCTACAACCGGTGCATTTCTCAGCATTGATCAGTATTGTCATTAGAACCTCCTTTCACGACTCATAATACCCATTCGCAGGGGCACGGAGAGTCACGTTCCTGCGTTATCCAAACGATGGCAGCAAGCGTTTCTCAATCGATCTCGGCATATAATGACACCCTTTCCCGAGGTCTTTCCCATCCGTAGTCTGTTCCCTCTAGGTACATGCTGACATATTGTGGGCGTCTCATCCTTCTCTCATACTACGATTTCCTGGCGCTTTGAACCCTTAGAGTAATGCCTTTATTCGTATCGACATGATCCCAGTCAAACTTGTCGACAGGAAGAGCGATCCTGCTGTTTCCAATCAACCTTCTACATGAGCCTTTCCAGATGCTTTTATCTCCAGACCAAGCTTCGAGAACCGAGCTTGTGAGAGTCTGCTCTAGCTGCACGGCATATCCAGGATAGCGCCAGCGAAAACGACGGGGTTTTATTAGACTCGGCGTAATTGTTTGTGGTACGACATATCTGATAGGTGATTCAACGCGAATAGGGATAGCTACATTTATCTCATGATCACCAGATTGCATTCTTTTGACAATGCTTTGAGCAGCTAGCCTTCCTTCGAGGGCGCACAAATCATGCATATCTGCTCCCCGCAAGGCATTTCCTGCTGCAAAAATGTTGGGGACTGTAGTCATCAGATTCATATCGACCAGCGGCCCCAGGGTTAGTGGGTCTCGTTCGATGGGAGCATTGTCAAGCAACTGTGAATCAGGACGGAATTTACCTGTTATGACAACTGTGTCACATTCTACTCGAAAGAGCTTTTGATTGTCCTTTCTCATCAACTCAACGCCCTCAATTCGCTCATTCCCCAAAATAGATCTCAATTCGGTACCTTTGTAAACAGGGAAACGATAAAAGAAACCCATAGCTTTGACAGCAAGTGGATACGTTTGAAGCTGCGAATTTTCCTCCGCCATTCCCGCAATTGACATACCTGCGCGCCTAAGCGTTAGCACGCTGGACAGGGCTATATGTTCACTGCCAATCACGAAGGCCCGTTTTCCTGGTTTTCGATGTTGGAGATTGACGGCTCGCTGAAGTGCCCCTACAGTAAGAACTCCAGAAGGACGGGTTCCTGAAATAAGTCTGGCTTGACGAGAAGCTTCGAAACACCCAGTAGCCAAAATTATAAAGTGACTCTCGTAGGATTCCAAACCATGTGGGGACACGACAACGATCTCGTGTGGCCCTCCAGGACCCCCAACATTGATCCTCAGCACGGTGGTCTGCGTCTGGACTTTTACTGCTGTCTTTCGAACGAGATGATCTAGTTTTCGAGCGTATGCTGACCCTGTATACATTCGCTTGCAATCGCGCATTCCAAAGAGAATGTGGGACGATCGAGGTACACCTCCTATCTCAGATTCCCTCTCAAAAAGCACAACCCTCAATTGCGATGCTCTTGAGAGTTCCAGGCAGGCAGTAATACCTGCCGGCCCACCTCCGACGACAGCGACATCAAACGGCATCCGCGTTTCATCGGGACGAATGGCGCTCATACGTTTACCCTCCACACAGTAGCAGCAAAAGAGCACTCCTGTCGCCTTTATCAGAGACGAACTGCCAAACATTCTCTGGAAGTCAACTCTTCTTGCAGTTCATCTTCTGATGTTCCGAAACAGCTCTTCGCAAAATTCCCCGTCTACAGGGCCGCAAGAATCTGAGAATTGCCGCCCTTCTTCGTGATCTGGTTAACAGCCATGTTTAGCTCTCTGGCTAAGATCTCAACCACTTCGGGGCCGCAGAAATTGGCCTGGCATCGCCCCATTCCTGCCCTTGTCCTATATTTGACTCCATCTAGTGTCGTAGCTCCCCGCCTGATCGCCTCGACTATTTCAGCCTCTGTCACTGTCTCGCAATGACAGACCACACGCCCCCACGCGGGATCCTGATCAATAAGCTTTCTTTTTTCCTCATCGGGAAGCTCACGGAATGCAGGTATTCGCGTACGGTGGGGATTGAAATCCTCTTTTCTGCTTAATTCGAGCCCCGATTCCGCCAGCATGCCCACGATCTTCTCTGCTATCACCGGAGCCGGCGTGAACCCGGGAAGTCGTAAGACTACATTGACGAATCTGCGATTGTTCTGAGCATACTCAATAATATACTCTTCCGGGTCACGGGCACTGAAGACTCGCAACCCAGGGTAATAGGCAATGATATCCTTCTTCGATAATGCAGGCACAAGGTCACGAGCCCTCTCAAAAACTGTCTCCATGTCCTCTCTCACTGCCGCCTGGTCATCCTTGTTCTCGATTGGCACGTATATTGAGCCCAAGCGCAAATTTCCGGACAGCATCGGTTGAACCACCTTGGAAACTCCCGGAGTAGGAGGCCAAAAGATAGCACTATGAACCAGATTACCGACACTTCTATCAGTGATCAGACAGTGCCCTTTGTAGTACTGCAGCGCAAAATCGCAGGCATCAGCCAGCTTAGCCACATCTGCCGCCTGTGGTCCTGTGGCATTGATGATGAAATCAGTCTTGACTGACCCCCGAGTTGTCTCTACGACCTGTGACCCATTTTTTCGAGAAAACCCCCGAACTTCACTCTCGAGCATGAATCTTACGCCGTTCTCCTTTGCATTTTCCGCCATGGCCATCACGATATCCCAAGGATAGTTAGTCAACGCATGCCCTTTGTCATAAAGGGCAGCGATAGCTTCCCGAGTTACATTCGGCTCCATTGAAAACAGGCTATCCTGATCCAAGAGCGTGATCCCCCACTCAGGCCTGGCCATCTCCTGCATCCTCTTTAGCCTTTCAAGCTCTTCCTCGTTTCTCGCTATGACGATAACATCGTCCCTCCGGTAGGGAATATCCAAGTCGTTAAGTATTGCTTCCCATCGGTCGAACCCTTCTAAAACCAACCTTTCCTTCTCAGCGTGAGCGTCGGCGCCTCCACCATTCGTGACTATCGACTTGAGAGCGATGGAAACCAGCCAGGTAAGACCTGAGTAAATCATGCCATTGCTAGCTTTTGAGATGCCAAAAGATACATCGGGATATCTTTCTACCACTACCGTATCCACCTGATATCGGGCCAGCTCCCTCGCCATCGCTGTACCCATCAGCCCTCCCCCGATGACAACTACCTGTGTTTCCACGTGACACCTCCATATCGATATCGGCAATCAATGCTTTGGCATCCTCCTCGTCGCAACCGATACAATAGAGTCTGCCAATACCCCCACCACCCGCTGCTGACAATCGCGTCTTTGTCCTGTAATCTCATCCTTCCCCTTTTTCTGCTGGGCCGGGTGGATTTATAGTAGTCATCTGTGCCCTCCTAGGACAACAATCCTGCCCGACCTTCGGTCGAATCGCAGGGGCTACGTCATTGACTCTATGACGGGGGCACTACTTTGTTACTTTCAACGCTACCGTGCTCTTCAAGAGGCCCGGCGTCGTGTCAGTCTCTGAATGTACCGCAAACACTCCCATCGGAAAAGCCCAGTGGTTACGGTATGCTGTCGACATTCACATAGCGTTCAGTGTGCGGTGGGATTAGGGTGCCGCCCAGGCTCCTAATTTTAACCATACTGTCGTATGCCTTGAAAATATCCGAGTGGATCCCTGGAACGATATCACCTTCGTCCCGGAAGTTGTCATCCACCGAGCAGCAGCCAGCTATCACTACTTTGCCCTGATCTGTGGCAATGCTGACTGACTGAGTCCCTGGACTGTGTCCTGGCGTGGAGATCAGGTCAACGCCCGGGAAAATCTCCGTGTCGCCCTCCACGGTGTCGAATTCCAGATCCTCATACCATACCGGATTGTATGACCTGGAAAAGACTGGATGAGGATCTCTCGCAAAACGCAGCTCTTCCTCTTGGACAACCACCTTGGCCCTGGGAAATTTCCTTGCATTGGCGAAATGGTCTATGTGCATGTGGGTCAAAACAATCGTCTCGATATCTGATATAGAGATACCCATCTTCTGCAAGGAGCTTTCTATGGGCGATCTCTCCTCCCCCTCAAACACATGGGACAACTGTGACGCCTCCGCTACGGAACACCCGGCGTCGACCAAGAAGGCATCTGCCGTCCCCTTCACCAGCCATGCATAAACAGGGGCCATTATCTTCTCACCGTAAAAATTGCGGTAGGTAAATGTTCCTTTGTCCAACTTCAACCGACACGTAAGAATAGGGTATATCGTCCAAGTGGCCTGCATCTGACATCACCTTTCACGTTATCACAAAGTTGAATCCTGGCCTCGCTATCTCTTAATCCCAAGCTCATCCAATATCGCATCGGTGGGATTACCAGTCGATATGTCCCAACCCATTGCTCGATAATAATCGTCCTTCAACTCCTCCAAGGGAACGACGGATCCTTTGGTAGGCCCATCGGGCTTTGGTTCATTCAATAACCTTGCCGGCAGTGTATCGTCTGCTCGAGTAATCCCTTCGCGCATATTGAATAGCCGTTCCTGGCACATGATTCTTTCTCCCGCTCTGACTAAGTCATCCGCGGACCATGGCTCCCCGAGCAAAGCGGAAAGCGTATTAGCTATGAGATCCCTAGAGAATAAGCGTTGCCCAGGAAAGGTACATACAATCAGAGAATCACCCAGAATCCGAGTGATGGCTGCATCCTTGACCTGTTTTCCCTTGCCTTGAATATCCAGACGAGTCCCATCAGCTACCTCTGCCCTCGCCGGCAGCCCATACCCGTGATGACATCCCCCTCGATTGTCTATGGCGAACTGTAGCGCCTGCCCGTTGAGACCTCGACATTCATACCCTCCAAGCTCCATGCCTTTCACCTGCATGGCAAACGCCTCAGACCCTTTAATCTCCTCTGACAATCGCTTGGTGCCTTTGGTGAGCTGTTTCCCAAATCCCTCCTGATTGACGAGTTTCTTCAGTGCGGCAATCATTGCCTCGTCATTACCAAAGCGCAGCTCAATCCCATCGGTATCCTGGGCACTTATGAGCCCATTCTCAAAACACTCCATGGCAAATCCGATGGTAACTCCTGCAGTCATACTATCGATGCCAAACTCATCGCAGAGCTGGCTCGCCGCGATAATGGCCTCCATCTTATCAACCCCACATGAAGAGCCAAAGGCATAGATGGTCTCCCACTCAATATCGCTGTGCGCACCCTTGTACAGACCCTTCTTTACCTCTACATCGCGGGTTCCGGGCGTGGGACAGTAGGGACCACAGGGCCGGCCTTTCTCAGGCCACCCCATGGGAGTGGTCGATTTGTCTATCCCCCGCCAACCCTCAAACTGACCGGTGCGCCAGTTTCTCGTGGGTACGATTCCCATTTCATTCATTGTTGCCAGGTCCGAAGCCGTCTCATACCGACGCCAGGTGTCAGCCCATTGCTTCCAATCTGTCTGTAGCTTTTTCGTAACCTCCTTCTTTGCTGTCTCAAATCTATCCTTATCAGCAACCTCCACCTCTCCATCACCAGTGACCACCATCCCTTTGAGCTTCTTAGAACCCATCACACAGCCTGCTCCCCCTCTGCCAAAGCAACGATAAAGAGGTCCCTCGCTAAAAACGGCAGCATAGCTCACGAGTTGCTCCCCCGCTGGACCAATGCCGACGGTTGCTGACTTATTAGGCGATAGGCCTCCAAGCATGGCTCGCTGCGCTTCGGCTGTCTCCATCCCCCACAGGGCGGTAGCATCCCGAAATTCTACGCTCTGGTTATGTATCGACAGGTACGTCGGCGATTCAGCTATTCCTCTTATGGCAATAGCCCACAACCCCGCCTTTTTCATTTGATGGGCAAGTATCCCACTGGAGACGGCGTATAAGTAAACATTAGTAAGAGGTGATTTCGTGTTAATGGTTGTCTTGGAGCTGTAGAAAAGATTTGTGCCGCTGGCTGGTCCAGCGGTGAATATTACACAATTGTCTTGGCCTAGCGGGTCAGTCTGGGCAGGAACCAGCTTGTAGAGAAGGTAAGATCCCAGGCCTCTCCCCCCGAGGTACTGTCTAATGATTTTGTCCGGAATCTCTTCAATAGCATATGATCTGTTTGACAAATCTACCGTTAGCATCTGCACTGGTTTGCCAGTACTCATGTTTACACCCTCCTTATAGAGACAATATTGTCAAAGGCTTTATGCCTGCACTGCGCACGGGGAATCAGGTACCGCTGATATCGTTGGACGCTTGTATCGCCGTGCCTCTGGCCAGCTCCAAACTCAGATCACCTTCCACCTGCCGTCCATCTGATCAGCCCATTTGGAAAAGACTTCTCTTCGGAGATCCTCGCTTGCCACAGCAGTCGGCGGGAATTCGTTATACCATTCATATGGTTTGACCGCGTAGATGATAGCACGGGAGTTGTGGTAGTTATCCGTTGGCTTTCGAATTCTCGGGTCTAACGGACCACTCCACGCCCTCTTAATGAAATCAATTTCTACTGGCTCTGAGCGGGTACATACTGCCCACATCACGTCGTCGATGTCATATGGATTGATGTCGTCATCGACTACCACAACGTACCGCCCCAGATAGGCTCCAGCTCGTGTTTGAGACGCGACGTGTCCCACCTCAGCAGCATGTCCCGGATAACTCTGCTTTATGGATACCACAATGAAAAGACGCGCCCCTCCAAAGGGAGGACACCATACTCCCTTCACCTCTGGGATGCCTGTTTTTTCAATCTCATTGTACAGCAGTGCCGATCTCCAAATGCCGCGCCAAAACCCTTGATCGGCATACAGACCCTTGGATGGTGGGGCCCCCAGTAAAATGGGTGCATTGCGGTAATAGAGCGTTTCCACCTTCAAGAAGGGCTCTTCTCTGGCCGAGCTACCATAATACCCAGTCCACTCACCAAAGGGTCCTTCCACCCGAGTCTTTTTTAGATCAACGAATCCCTCAACTGCTATCTCTGCATTGGCTGGGATCGGTAGACCGGTAACCCTACCCTTGATAATAGGAACAGATTCGCCTCGTATGGCGCTTAGGTAATCTAACTCAAAGATACCGTGAGGTATTTCACTGGCAGAGATAATGTAACTCAGAGGATCCCATCCAAAAATCATAGCAACAGGGCACGGCTCGTCTCTTGCAAGGTATTTGTCCCGGTGAATTCTGCCATGCTTCCCCGGGGAAATGTAGAATCCCGCGGTTTGGCTGTCGTGACGTTGCACCCGGTACGTACCGATGTTGATGTCGCCGGTGTCGGGGTCCCGCGTGACTACGCCAACCCCGGTGCCAATATATTCCCCCCCGTCTAACTCATGCCATAGCGGGATTGGAAATTTACTCAGGTCCACCGCACTCCCTTCCTCCACGTTCTCTAAGATGGGACCAGAGCTAACCACTTTGGCAGGGTAATCTTCAGCCTTCGCTGCCCACTCTCCTGCTTTTGCCTTCAGAGCCTCAACACTGTCTCGAATGCTGTTCTCTATGGGCAACCCAAAAGTTAGATTAAACGTCTGTATGTTCGCCGTAGAATTGGTCAAAACACTAAATTGATCACTATAGCCTTTCAGCTTGGTAAATAATAGGGCTGGCCCCTCATTCTTCCCGTCGATCTGCACCATCGTTCCCACTTCAAGATGCGGATCAGCCCCTTCGATCTCTTTCAGCTCTCCAATGTCCCTGGCCTTTTCTATCCATTGTTGCAAATCCGAATAATCAATCATCGCAGCCTTCTCCTCGGTTCAATTGCGAATTCTGGTGAAATGTTCAACACCCTTGAACTTAGCTTGCCGAGCCCCACGACCTAGATGGTTTTCCACCTGCCGCCCATCTTATCAGCCCATTTGAAGAATACTTCCTGTCTCAACTCCTCACTGGCTACAGCCGTGGGGGCAAACTCATCGTACCACTCATATGGCTTCACCGCGTAAATGATCGCACGGGAATTGTGATAGTTGTCTGTTGGCTTCCTGATTCTCGGGTCCAGCGGGCCACTCCACGCCCTCTTGATAAGATCAATTTCAACGGGCTCCGACCGTGTGCATACCGCCCACATGACGTCGTCGATGTCATACGGATTAATGTCCTCGTCAACTACCACAACGTACCGCCCCAGATAGGCTCCAGCCCTGGTCTGGGAAGCGACGTGCCCCACCTCGGCAGCATGCCCCGGATAACTCTGCTTTATGGACACCACAATGAACAGACGCGCACCTCCAAAGGGAGGACACCACACTGCCCTCACTTCTGGGATCCCGGTTTTTTCAATCTCGTTAAACACAAGCGCGGACCGCCAGACTGCCCTCCAGAATCCAAACTCCGAGTACCGACCTTTCGACGGTGGGGCACCGAGTAATATGGGGTCGTTACGGTAATACAGAGCCCCCGCTTTGAGAAAAGGCTCCTCCCGGGCTGAGCTTGCGTAGTAGCCCGTCCACTCACCAAAAGGTCCTTCCACCCGAGTCCTTTTCGGATCGACGAATCCCTCAACTGCTATCTCTGCGTTCACGGGGATTGGCAAGCCCGTAACTTTACCCTGTATCACAGGAATAGACTCGCCCCGTATGGCACCTAAGTAATCTAACTCAAAAATACCGTGCGGTATTTCGCTAGCAGACAGGATATAACTCAGAGGATCCCACCCAAAAACCATAGCAACAGGACAGGGTTGACCTCTCTCAAAGTATTTGTCGCGGTGAATACGACCGTGTTTTCCAGGCGAGATATAGAACCCCACAGTTTGGCTATCGTGCCGTTGCACTCTGTAGGTTCCGATGTTCACCTGGTCTGTGTCAGGATCTTTCGTGATAACACCGACTCCCGTCCCGATATACCCCCCCCCATCATGCTCATGCCAGAACGGGACAGGAAACTTGCTCAGGTCCACAGCATCACCCTCCTCGATATTTTCCAGGATGGGACCAGCGTTGACCACTTTGGCGGGGTAGTCTTTGGCTTTCGTTGCCCACTCCGCTGCCTTGACCCTCAGGGCCTCAACACTCTCCCTAATAGTGTTCTCGATCGGCAAACCGAAAGTAAGGTTGAAGCTTCTTATGTTCGCGGCCGTGTTGGTGAGAATCTTGAATGAATCACTGTAGCCCTTGAGTTTGCTAAACAACAGGGCTGGCCCCTCATTTTTCCCGTCTATCTGCACCATCGTTCCCACTTCAAGGTGCGGATCAGCCCCTTCGATCTCTTTCAACTCTCCAATCTCCCTAGCCTTCTCTATCCATTCTTGCAATTCGATAAATACAGCCATCCTGGCACCTCCTCACGCTCTTACAGAAATACACTCGTTTCCCACATACGTTGGATGCGACCTGGCTCAGTGTGAACTTCAAGTCAAGAGCACCGTATTCACATACACATGGACGAGCCACGCCCGAGGAGCTAGATGGTTTTCCACCTCCCATCTAGCTGATCGGCCCATTTGGAAAACACCTCTTGTCGCAGCTCCTCACCGGCCACAGCCGTGGGCGGAAACTCATCATACCATTCGTACGGCTTCACCGCATAGATAATACCCCTAGAGTTATGGTAGTTGTCAGTCGGCTTCCTGATCCGAGGATCCAGGGGCGTACTCCACGCCCTCTTGATAAGATCTATCTCCACAGGTTCCGACCTCGTGCATACCGCCCACATTACATCATCCACATCGTATGGGTTGATGTCCTCGTCGACAACGACAACATATCGACCTGCATACGCACCCGCTCTCGTCTGGCAGGCGATATGACCCACCTCTGTGGCATGACCTGGATAACTCTGCTTGACGGACACGATGACGAACTGGCGGGACCCACCAAAAGGAGGACACCAAACCCCTTT
>SMTZ1_10001679_pt1 | contig 23552 bp, 22 predicted proteins | sample DeeMarSWOR136_30_FD_25667 | JGI IMG/M metagenome (IMG submission 25667) | reverse complement strand
TTATAAATATACAGAGCATTGAAATAAATATGAATGAAATTGAATACAAAAAGGATTTGAAAGGTGAAGAATCAGAAAATCGAGAAGAAAAAGAGAAAAAACCAAAGAAGTCAGTAAAAAAAACACAAGGACAGATAATTCAAGAAACTTTAGGGTTAAATCCCGAGGATATCGAAAATATTGAGAAAAAACTATTCATGGTACGTTTTCTTGACTATTTTGGAGAAGAAACATTAGATTTCATTTTCAAAGATAATTATATCAAACAATATACTGCCCAAACGACTGCTCATATTAACTCTTTCAGCACAGGATCAGAAGAAGATAAATTATTAAAAAATAGTTTCGAGTCTAAAAAAATAATTGAAGTAATACAAAACTTAAAAATTAAGGCAGAAGAACTTGCTATTAGTAAAGGAGTTACAACTTCAATGGATAAACGTTTGAGACGATTAACTCTAATTATATCATTACCTCTATTTGCAGTAATTATAGGATTAATGTTTATACCAGATTTAAATATGTTTTTTCTATTTCCTGTATTGTGTATTTTTTGCATGCTCCCTCAATTGCTAAAAGGGAGTATTGTAAGGAAATGGTTTGCTTTTAAAGAGCAAAATAAAAACCAGATGTACACAGAAAACAGAGAGGATATAATGGTACTTAAAAGTTATGCTACAGAAGTATTGGAAAATGTTCGATCGAAACTAATCGAGTTAAGAGTCCCTCTTCAATTAATTAAATTTGTACTTCATAGTAGAGATTATGAGAATCTGCAATTGATTAACCAAAGAAATATTCGAGGGACTATGCAATACTATTATACATTTGGCTATCCTCCAGGTATGGAACCGTTTCCTATTCCTGCGGAGCTCCAGCAGTACCAACAACCAATTTTTCCTGAGAAGAAAGCTGAAAAAGCTGAAAAGAATTTTATCGTGCTAACTGAGATGAAAGGTAAGGAGGGGATTATTACTTATTTTGTTCCAACCCTTAAAGATGCTCTTGCAGATAAAATTAACAATGTCTTAAACAATTCTGAATTTAGAAAGGTGACAGATGATTTTAAAACCATCATCCCTAAATACGCAGAAAATCTTGCAATCTATTGTAAATGCGGAGAAATCGCAGAAATAACAAATGTTCAAATTTGTAATTGGAAGAATGAATTTGAATTTTATTTATTTGAGGGAGAAGAATGTAAATGTGGTGTTAATGGATGAGTCTTCAGACGTTCCTGAAGAATTGAAAGAAATCTTTCTAAACTAGATTCTTCATTTTTTATTTTTTATTTTTGAGTAATAATTATAAAGAAGTTTGTAACCACGGACAGCTCTTTCGACTTCATTTTCAAATACAGGTATCTTAAGAGCAGTTGCCGCAGATATAACTCTTTTTGCCCCTTCATGTTCTGCTTGAATTAATATTGTAATAATTGGTTTTTGAGGATAAGTCTTTTTAATCTTCTCAAAAATGTTAAAATCAAATTCAATTTCTATAAAGAATTCTAAAGCTAAAATTAATCCATCAACAGCTTCATCTTGTAATAAAGTTTTAGAAGAAGTATTATATATTTCACAAATTTTAGTGCCGACAAACCTTTCTGGTGGCCAGTAATCTACTGGATTTCCTAGTTTACAAGTTGAGCCTCCAACTTTATCAAGTATAATTTCTCTATGTTCCTGAGTCACTTTAGCAAGTGATAATCCTTGATTTCTCATCTCCTTTACAATCAAATATATTGCTCCAGAACTTGGACCTATTATTCCTAAATTAGATCCTTCAGGCTTTGGGCACCAAAGGAATATCTTTGCGACATCAAAAAGCTCAATGTAATTTAAGACACTAATACCACCGACTTCAACTAATTTTTTTTCTTTTTCATCATCCTTTCCTACATAAAAAAATAAAATAGGTTTTAATGGAGCTAATTCTTTCACAGCAATAATAATTTCATCAGTAATTTCTCTTAAAAAAATAGAAATAACTTTAGTTGTCTCATCCTCTTTAAAGTATTCCAAAACATCTGCTTCATTAATATCAAATCCATATCCTAGATGTATTACTTTAGAAATTGGTAAATCTTGGGAGGGAGCCCACCAACCCATCGCTCCAGCTAAACCTCCAGATTGGGCAATAAAACTAATCCCTTCCTTTATTTTCCTATGTCTTTGCATAAGATACTGTCTAACTGGAATTATTGAAGTAGTGAAATTATTATTAAAGTTAATGATACCTAACATTGAAGGTCCCATATAGGCTACTTTATACTTTGCACTTATTTTATCCAAATGTTCTATTAATATGGGATCTTCTGTTTCAATCCTTAATTCTGATTCAATAGCAATGTTCTTAACTCCAAATTTGGCTATTTTTTCAAATATTTCAGCGATCTTCTTCCCTAACACAATAACAGCTAATTCAGGAATCTCAGGTAATTCTTCTAAGGAATGATAAGATTTAACGCCAAGAATTTCATCAGCATTTGGATTTAAAATGTAAACATTACCTCTATAGAAAATTTCTAATAGGTTTTTTAAAATCGTATAGCTAAATGTGTAGGCTTTCCTTGAAACTCCTACAATTAAAATACTTTTGGGATTAAAGAATGGTTCAAGATTTTTCAAAATCGTTTTTAAATGCTTCTAAAATTTTATTAATTTGTGAATTTATAATATTTTATAATTTAGCTAGATTTATTTAAGTATTTCAAATATAACATTATAATCTTAATCAGATTGAGAATCAATGGCAGTTAATATCGGTCTAGGCTTATTATTCGGGATTATCAACACTCTTATTCTTCACTTATCAAAAGCTATGGAACGACATGGAATAGACATTTTTACTCGAAAAAAATCATTTAAAGAAAAAGGTAAAAAGCCAGTAATTTACATTGTAGGGGTTATTTTAAATAATACCATAATTATATGGCAAATTATTGGGACAACATTTGCGTCAGCTGCGGTTTTTTCTAGTGTATTCGGGTTAGGGCTTATTTTATTAATGTTATATTCTCATTATATACTACATGAGGCGATCAAACCTCCTGAACTGATTGGAGCTATATTAATTATCGCTGGGACCACTATAGTAGGAATTCTTTATATTTGGGAACCAATTAGTTCTGAAAATGTTAATTTCTTCAATTTCTTTGTGTTATTGATAATAATAACAATTCTCTTTACCATTCTTATTGGTTTCTCTGCAAAAACTAGGATTGGTGTTGCTCTTATATTTGGTGGAGTTGCTGGAACATGTGGGGGTTTGGATAATGTTTTTAAAAGAATAGGGTTAAAATCTATGAATTTTATTCAAGCTTTTGCAGGTGTATTTAAACTAGATCCAATCAGTTTTATTTTCCTAGTTAGTTTCTTTATAGGATTTGTAGCATTTATACTTACTCAAGTAGGATTTGCTAAAGGTGCAGATGCTTCAAAATTAGTACCAATGTATAATTCACTTTACATTTTAGCACCAATCACATTTGAGTTGATTATAATAGTAGACGCTACAATTTCAATAGGTAAAATAATATCGATAGCGATAATTGTCATAGGGATTTTTTTGATGAATATATTTAAAGAAACAGAAAAACGTATACAAAAAGAGAATTTAACTGAAAATGTTTAATAATTGATTTATCCTAAGCAGTAGCAAACTCTTTTTCATAAAGGGGGACTTCTCTTCGCTTCTTATCATCGTATAATGGTAATCCTGATTGTTTCAACAGTTCTGGGGTTTTATATTTTATAACCACAATTTGACATGAACTTGTGATCTTCATTGAAGCTACTCTAAGTCTATCCCGCACCAGAGGAAGATTTCTTATGTAGGTACCTACATCAACAATTACTTGTCCTGCTCTAACACGAGCACATACTCCCGTCGATCTTCCAAATGAGTTTCTCATACCCGATTGAACTCTATCAGCTCCCGCAAATGCTAACATACGATTCTCTCGTATTTTTTGGAAGGGTTTTGGACGAACACGTAATCTATAATTTTGCCTACCTAATTTACGTTGAAGTACTCCGTTTATAGTAATTCTTATTGCTTCAAGAGCATTAGAAGAGATTTGAATTTGATTATTTACCTTCAGCCCGATCGTTAACTCCCAATCCTCCCACGGAATCGATTTATTCCCCCCCCAATAACGAGTTATTTTACTTTGGGAACCACCGCGCGCAAATTCTCGCCTTCGGTTAGAAGATCTCTTATATTGGTAAGGTCTTCTACTCCACGAGCTATAGCAATGCCAAGGTCTCTTATGAGCCATGTTATTCTCACCGTATTGGTTAATATTTTCTAAATTTATTAAGAATTGATAAATTTAATGAAATTTAATTTTTCTTAATTAGTTATCAAAAATAAATGAAATCTAATAAGTTTTATCAAAATTGTAATCCTAAGGTTTCTTAAGTAAGGGTTTATAAAATAATAATGATCTCGATAGCGAATATATTATTTACTTATTATTTCATTAAGAACATTTATAAACATACTATATTCCTTTTTAATAAAATATAAGTCAAATGGATTATGGGATTTAAGTATCAAAGCATAATATGGTTGGACACTTCCGCGTATATTAAATTGTTTAAATAAAAAATATTTTCCAAGTTTGTGAATAAGGAACTGATCTTCTTGTTCTCCTAATCCCATCTCTAAGAAATTATCGTTAAGGGTTAAAAAATATCCTATACTTTTAGTTAATAGTTGTTTAGCTTCATCATTTTCATAATGAGCTCCGATAACAAGTGTATTATCATCAATAATCATTAATCCTTCACAATTCAATTTTTTAGCAAATTCTTCAATAGTTTTCTGAAGCAATTGTGATTTTGGATATAATTCTAGTAAAATTTGAGACATTGCATTCATAAGAGAATAAGTATCATAAATAGATGTCTGAAAGAAATGAATAGGCTCATATTTAACAATCTTTTGAATTCGCTCTCGTAGTTCGTTAATAATATTATTTAAGATATCATGGCTGCTTCTCACTAAACTAGGATCACATTTATGAAAGAAAACATTAATTGGGGGATCTATTTTTAATTTTTTGAATTGATCAACTACATCTTTTAGATAACTTATCGCTTCGTCAATTCGTTCATCATTCCGAACATCAATAACATATATTGCAATTTCTGTATCATCAAAAAATTTAGTTGGGTTTTTTAAATATGATATACGATAAGTTTTTTGTCCTCCTAAGTCCCATTCACTCACTTCTCGATCCAATAATGTAAAAACTCTTCTATGAGCTCCTTTTGTTGGTTGAATTTTAGCAATTTTTGAGAATTCTCGTTTAAGAACTTGAATTATACTTGATTTCCCCGCAAAATCTAATCCAGTAAACAAGATTTTATGAGCTGGTGGCTCTTCTTCTGTTAAATATTCCATTTGTATTTCACACTCTCACATTATTTTATATTAGATAAAAGGATGTTTTATGTTTTAAGTTTTATTTTGCATGGTTGCGAAGTTTTTATTTCTTAATAGAAATTATTAATGTTGATTATATACTCTTATATTAAGATGGATTTATTTTCCAAATTGTTTATCATTAATAATACGTAAAATTAAATAAGCAAGAAATTTAATTTTCATGAAAGGAAATTAGTAATTTTATTAATTTTTATTCTGAGGTTCCAATAAATCAGTTTAATACTTTTTTCATCATCATGATTGATATTTATTCAGCATTCAAACAAAAAACAGAATTACTTTGTAAAGGTTTGTATTTAGATGGAAAGCTAATTGAACACTATATGAATCAAGGAATAGAAATTGATTATGGTCGAAAAGGAGGAGCTGGGCCTTCTGGGGGAAGATATTTTTTATTACCAGATGGAGTTACGTTAATAAATATTGCTCTTTGGAACAATTCAAGTAGAACTGACCTTTTTCTAAAAGAAAACAAGAATGGTTTGTTTGAAGTCTTTAATGAAAAGACTAAGAATTTTTTTGGAAGATTAAAATTAATTAAAAATCCTCGATATTATAGTCCTAAATTTAAAACCTCAGATGGAATTCCAATGAAAAAGATTGCATTGGTTCATGGAATAGACTGTTTAGCAAGTACTATATATCAAAAATGTGTGTATTGGGCGTGTGGAGAAGCATGTACATTCTGTGGGATTGAAGTTAGTTTACAAAATAACGCAACTGTATTAGAGAAAAATGCCAAACAAATGACTGAAGTAATAAAAACTGCTAAGAAGGAAGGGAGATGCAGTCATATGACTTTAACTAGCGGAACGGATGAAACAATTGATAAAGGGGCGAATAGGTATATTGAATTATTAAAAGATGTAAAAAAAAGTCATCCTGACCTTCCTATTCATGTTCAAATTGAAGCTTTAGAAGATTTAGAATATATTAACCGATTAAATGAAGCAGGAGCAGATACTATTGGCATTCATATTGAGGTACTAAATGATAATTTAAGAAAAAATACAACTCCAGGAAAATATCACTTAACATATCAATTATTTGAAAAAAATTGGAAGCATGCGATTGAGGTTTTTGGGAAAAACCAAGTAAGTAGTTATATATTAACTGGATTTGGAGAAAATAAAGAGGAGTTTTTAGAAGATGTAAAAAAAATCGTGTCAATTGGAGTTATTCCTTACATTACTCCGGTAAGGTCAATCCCTGGAAAAAAAGATTTACCTATTACAAATTATGAAGATTTATTAGATATCTATATTAAGACAGCTGAATTTATGAAAATGTATGGAGTAAACCCTTTACAAAATAAAGCAGGCTGCGTTCGGTGCGGAGGATGTTCTGCCATAAATGAAGCGTATAAATTAAAATTATAATTTTACTCCTTTTTAAAAAATTCTCTTAAAATTTAAAATCTTATTTACTTTTTTATAAAATTAATTATAATAATCTTAATAATCAACATCACTATGTTGTTAAAAAGTAAAAATATTGTTATAACAGGTTCCGGAAGAGGTATTGGTAAAGCTATTGCAATAGCTTGTGCCAAAGAAGGGGCAAATATAGGATTAACTTCAAGAACAATAGAAGAATTAATGGAAGTAAAGAAACAAATTGAAGATTTAGGGTTAGGTGGAAAAGTGATTATTAAAACTGCTGATATTACAAAATTTCAAGAAGTAATGGAGACTTTTACGGCATTTTATGAGGAGCTTGGTCAGTTTAATGGCGTCATCGCAAATGCAGGTTATTCTCGAATGTGGGCTACTCATGAATTTATTAATGAAAAATTTTCTGAAATTTTAAATGTTAATATATTGGGAGTATTCCATACATTTAAAGCAGCGTATCCTTATTTGAAAAAGGATGATAAGAAGGATAAAGCACGATTTATTATTACTGGAAGTGAAGCATATCCTAATGCCCCCTCAAGACTTACTGCATATGTTGCATCTAAATATGCTGTTGTTGGAATGCAAAAAGCTATGTCAGCAGAGTATAAAAGAGAAAACATTAATTTTACTATGGTATTACCTACCCAAACAGATACAACGCTTTTAAGAGGGAAAAAAGCTGGAGATGGAAATAAGCCAGAGCATGTTTTAAATCCTTGGGATTTAAATGATTATTATCTTTTTCTTTTGTCTGAAGATGCTAATAAAATTGATAATGCTTTAGTTTTCACCTATGACTTTCAAGAAGTTAAAAGAGTATTAAATGAAGCACCATCGGAAAAAAAGGAGAATTGGGAGACTTTTAAAGTTTATTTTGAGGCAAAAGCTCCAAAAAGTTTCGAAAACGTTAAAAATCTCGGAAATCTCGTTGATTTCATCATTAAACGTTCTAAATAATTATATTCAATTAAAGGGATTTTTTTCTTTAAGAATTTTTTGTTGATATTCTTTTAGCGGAGGAGGACATAATCCTGCTTCAGTTGCTTCTTTTTTTATTGATTTCATAATTTCACCTAAATTTATTGAAACAGGACACCAATGATAGCAATTTTCGCAGTTAGTGCAAAAAAATAAACCATCTTTAACAGCTGATTCGACTCCATTGTGAATATAATCTGTAAGAATAGCAGTAGCTCCCCATCCATACTTTGAAGCGAAAACATTACCAAAAGCTCGAGCTGCAGTACACACAAAATTACAACTTCTACATGAAATACATTTTATATATTCTTTATAAAGAAGGTTTTCTTTCAATGCTTTTGTTCGCCAATCATCAACAAGAATAACTACCACTTCTTTTGTGCCATACATTCCTAAGACATTGATCCCTCGTATATCTGAAGTGCTAGAAGGACCTGAAATAAGGTTGATGTAGTTGAAGGGTACATTATTAATTCTAGATTGTACCTTAGCTACAAGTACAGCATCTAAGATCGTCGGTACTATTTTTTGAATTCCACATACAACAATATGTTTTTCAGTAGCTCTTGTTAAAAGACTTATATTACCTTCATTTTCTCCAAGTACAATAGTCCCATCTTCTGCCGAAATTGCATTAGCAGAAGTTAGGGACACCTTTACTTGAGTAAGCAATTCATTTCTAAACGTCTTCCTATAATAATCAACAATTGCACTTGGTTTAGGATCAAGTTCTACTCCATGTACTTCTTTTATCTTAGCTACAATACTTTCTATTGAGAAATGAGCTCCAGGACCTACTTGATAACTAGGTAATTTATAATCGAATAGTTGTACGAGGATATCACCTAAATCTGTTTCTTTTATTTGAATATTCCTTTTTTCTAAAAAATCGATGATACCGACGTCTTTTGCCTCATTTGACTTTGATTTATAGATAATTTTATTATCCCCTAACTCTTCCATGAAAATATTTTGTGCTTCTTCATTGGTTTTTGCTAAGTGAACCTTAAAATTGTTTGCTTCTCGCATCACATTTATACATTTTTCTACATATTGATCTAAGTTATCAAGAACTTCTTCTCTCATAGCTATAATTCGTTCCCTATATTTCTCTACGAATTCCCTGCTAGTATCATTATAGGGGCTTTTTAAATCATGAGCGCGTGTTTTTAATAAACATCCTACTTTCCAAGTATTCCAATACTGGTTTTCCAAACTACCCTCTTCATACAATTTTGCTACTTTACTCTTAAGTTCTTCATACAATTTGTTTCCTTTATCACTCAATTGAGGGGATCCACTCCTTCCATTAGATTAAAAATAAAATCTTCAAATTTTAAAACTGATTTCTTTATATTATTCTCTTCCTTTATTCGTTTTAAAGCAGTATAACAGAAAGGACAAGCTGTTAACAAAATTTTTCCCTTTTTCATATTATCAAAAATGGTTTTACCACTAAAATCACTATTTTCTTTAAAAATAGAATAGACTCCACCACCAGCTCCACAACAAATACTATTTGTTTTGTTGTACTCCATTTCATTAAAACTAATATTTTTAATCGCATTCAATATAATTCTTGGTTCTTCTAAGATTGGTATTACAGCATTTCTTAAATGACAAGCATCATGATAGTTAACATTTAATTTGTTTCCCGACTTTTCAAGATTTAACTTTTCCAAATTTTCAGGTTCAGCAATAAACTGTAAAAAATGTCGTACTTTAACATTAAACTCAGATCCTAAAAATTCACTATAAAATCTTGTAAGATAACTATAACACCCTGCGCAGATTGTAATCAATTCAGTTATTCCATTTGCTTTAAACCAGTTATTTACATATTGAACATGAGATTTCAAGTCCTCATCTGTTGAGACATTATAAGCTAATGATCCGCAGCAGGGTACATCATCAAGCACTTTATATTCCTTGTCAAGATTGGTTATGATTTTAATTGCATTTTCACAAGTAGATTTATAATTTTTTTGACTTAAACAACCTAAATAGATGAGTTTTGTCATAATGAGATAATAATTGATTTGTATTTTGATATTAAATAATTGAAATAATAAAAATAAAATGCCTAATTCATAAAATTAATACATTTAAGTGAGATATTTAGAAACTAAGTTCTACACATTTGAAGTGAATAAAAAAAATTAATAAAGTTAGAACCTTTTCAAAAAATAAGAAAGTCTTATAATGCGTTTTGTAAAATTTATTTTAATTATTTCATAGTTGGGACATAATTTATGACTATTATAGATGAACAAAAGACTCTTAAACCAACAAAAAAAGAAAGAAAGGAAAAATTTAGAAATTTATCTAATATTGAGATCAAGCGTTTATATACACTCGAGGATATTAAAGATTTAAATTATACAATGGATTTAGGTGAACCAGGTAAATTTCCTTTTACACGTGGAGTATATCCTAATATGTACCGCGGAAGATTGTGGACTATGCGTCAATTTGCTGGATTTGGAAATGCAAAACAAACTAATAATCGCTATAAATTTCTATTAGAACATGGTACAACTGGTTTAAGTGTTGCTTTTAGTTTACATACAATTTATGGGATAGAGGCTGATGATGAAAGAGCTTTAGGAGAGATTGGTAAAGAAGGAGTGTCCATCGATACTTTAAAAGATATGGAGACATTATTTGATGGAATTGATCTCTCAAAAATTTCTACATCCATGACAATTAATGGACCAGCATCCATCCTTTTAGCATTATATATTGTTACCGCTGAAAAGCAAGGTCACACACCTGATCAACTAAGAGGTACAATTCAAAATGATATTTTAAAGGAATATATAGCTCAAAAATCTTGGATCTTTCCCCCAGAAGCTTCAATGAGAATTATAGTTGATACTATAGAATATTGTACTAAATATGTACCTCAATGGTATACTATTTCTATTTCAGGATACCATATCAGAGAAGCCGGATCTACAGCCGTTCAAGAATTAGCTTTCACTTTAGCAGATGGTTTTGCATATGTAGAATCTGCGATGGAAAGAGGTTTAGATGTTGATGAATTTGCTCCAAGATTATCATTCTTTTTTAATTCTCATAATAATTTTTTTGAGGAAGTATGTAAATATCGCGCAGCTAGAAGAATTTGGGCAAAACATATGAAAAATAAATATGGTGCAAAGAACCCTGAATCAATGAGACTTCGATTTCACACTCAGACTGCAGGAGTCTCATTAACAGCTCAAGAACCTGAAAATAATATAGTTAGAGTCACTCTTCAAGCTCTCGCATCTGTTTTAGGGGGAACTCAATCTTTACATACAAACTCCTTTGATGAAGCTCTTTGTTTACCGACGGAAAAAGCAGTTAAAATTGCTTTAAGAACCCAACAAATAATTGCGCATGAATCAGGTGCTGCTGATACGGTAGATCCACTTGCAGGATCATACTATGTTGAATGGCTAACAAATAAAATGGAAGAAGAAGCAGAAGAATACTTTCAGAAGATAGAAAACCTTGGTGGTGTGATTCCAGCAATTAAAGCTAATTTCTTCCAAAAAGAAATTGCGAATGCTTCATATAAGTATCAAAAAGAAATTGAAAATAAAGGAAGAACTATAGTTGGGGTTAATGATATAGAGGTTAGAGAACCCTGTTCTACTCCATTATTAAAAATAGATGAAAAAATTGCTGAAGAACAAATCGCCACTTTAAGAAAGATAAAGTTAGAACGAGATAATGATAAATTACGAAGAGTTTTAGGAAAACTAAAAGAAAGTGCTCACGGGACAGAAAATTTAATGCCATATATTTTGGATGCTGTAAGAGCATACGCTTCTATAGGAGAAATTATTAATACTTTAAAAGAAGTTTTTGGAACATATCAAGAAGACTCTATATATTAAACAAGTGGTAAAAAGTGGTGGTACAAAGAAAAATTAAAGTTTTAGTGTGTAAACCTGGGCTTGATGGGCATGATAGAGGTGCCAAAGTTTTAGCTCGAGCCTTAAGAGATGCGGGAATGGAAGTCATATACACAGGTATTCATCAAACTCCTGATGATGTTGTAAATACTGTTATCCAAGAGGATCCTGATGCAGTATTGTTAAGTATGTTATCTGGAGCTCATAATGCCTTATGTCCTGTAATTATGGAAAAGTTAAAAGAACATGGGATTGATGATGTACTCGTAGCTGTTGGGGGAATTATTCCTGACGAGGATAAAACTTTTTTAGAGAACCATGGATTAAAAGGATTTTATGGACCAGGTACTGATTTAAATACGATAGTTGAATTTGTTAAAAATAACCTGAAAAGATAATTAATCGAATGGATTATTCCAATTTTATTTCTCAATTATTAAATGGTAATCCGAGAGCTGTTGCTCGTCTAATTACTTTTGTTGAGAATGATATAGTTGCTGCTGAAGAGATAGTGAATTCTATCTATGAGTATACCGGTAAAGCATACATATTAGGTATTACAGGTGCTCCAGGTACTGGTAAATCAACTTTTATATCAACATTGACTAAATTCTATGTTGATCAAGAGAAAAAAGTAGGAATAATTTGTGTCGATCCAACATCTCCTTTGACTGGGGGCGCTCTATTAGGAGATAGAATCCGTATGAAGCAAAATTTTTCTCTAAATAATGTTTTTATCAGAAGTATGGCTAATAGGGGGCAGCTTGGAGGGCTTGCTCGAGCCACAGAGGATGTAATAAAAATACTTGATGCATATGGATGTGACATAATTATTGTTGAAACAGTTGGAGTTGGGCAATCTGAAGTTGATATTTTCAAATCTGCTCATACTGTCGTAGTATTATTAGTTCCGGGATTAGGAGATGATATTCAAGCAATAAAGTCAGGTATCATGGAAATTACTGATATCTTCGTTGTGAACAAAATGGATTTACCAGGTTCTGATAAGAAGATAGCAGAAATAAAACAAATGCTAGAGTTTAGGAAAAATTATAAATACAATTCAAATGATCTACATAAAAAATATGCTAAAATAGAACTGTGGACACCAGAAATTACCAAGGTAAACTCTAAAACGGGAGAGAATTTTAATGAATTGCTTGAATTAATAAATAGACATAAATCATTTTTAGAAGAGTCAGGCGTTATTTCAAATTATTTGAGAGATAGAATAACAAACGAAACCATACAGATATTAAAACATAAATTAACTCAAAAAGTGGAGGAATTACTTAGTTCTGATAAAGAAATTGGAAAATATATTGATCAGGCTATACATAAATCGTTAGATCCTTATTCTATGGCTAATCTGATAATTAAGATGTTAGGGCTTGAAAAGGAATAATATTAGATATTTTATATTCAAATCAAATATTCTTGTTGTAGTTTCTTTTCAACTAAATAAATTATACTTCTAGCAAGTAACATCGCATTTTCTGCTTCTTCAGGATCATCATAATATCTTGAAGGAATGCCTCCAGGAAGTCCATTGGGATATCTAGTGGGTATATAATACTGATCAAGTTTTTTTACTGATACCAATTCTTTAAAATCTCGATCAATTTCAATAACCATACTAATAAGATCATTTACAGAATGTGTAGAAAACTTCAATAGATTTCACCTTTAAATATAAATAAGCTTTAAGTGCTTTTTCAGTAGATTGCTGGAAATGAAATAGAGCTAAGTAAAATCGTTATCTTTTCCTCAATTCATATGCATCTGTAAACTCATCTTTTGCGTGTGTAAACCATCTTAAGGCTTCATCTTTTTTAGATTTTTTCAAATACTAATTTCCCCGAGTTAATAATATTCTGTAAAAATGAATTTGATGATAATTGATTCTTAAATTCATGTTCATTAAACACAAATATATCTGTAGTAATTTCTCTTCTAATATTATTATAAATCAAACTTAACCATTCTTTTCCCATCTTATATGAATTGATTTTTATGTTATTCTATCATTTATATAACCCTATTTTTAATCTTCACTTTTCTCGCAATTGAAGAAGCCAATCTACCTATTTGAACTTTCAATGAAAATTTCCCCTCTATTTTTTTATAAATAAATCTTAGAAAAAAACCATATATTATAACTGTCGCTATGATGAAAAACCAGATATTAAATCTATTTAATAAATTATAAAAAAGGAAAAAATTTATATTTTGGAGCAGAAAAAGAGTAAGAGAGTAATAAGAGAAATAAAATAAGAACTTATAACTTTTTTTTGTTTCAAGCATGTTATATTCTTCAAGGATTAAGAATATTAAAATTATAATTAGATCTAATCCTAATGAATAAATCAGCCACCATATATTTGTATTGATTGTAAGGATTTTATCAGTAAATAAATCTGGTAGTAAAAAACAAAAACTTGCACCGATTAAAACCACTCCACCTATTAAAAGAGGGAGAACTATTTCTTTTTTAAAGATTTTCAGTTTTTCAGTTTCAGTATCTATATTTGAATAGTCATAAATGGCATCTCCTATAACAGTACCTATTAGAAAGAAAGTGAAGAAAGATAAGATCGGATTTTGGTCAAGAGAATTATATAGGATGTAAAATATTATCCCAAAAAGGCCGGATTTTCCTTCAAAGTTCACTAGAAATGATAATATTAATTGATTAAAAATCCACGTTAAAGTTGCTACAACAATTCTAAGTAATTTCGAGGTTTTGAGGAATGGCCAAGCTAAGAGAAGGGATACTCCTACTGTTAAAATTATGAACCACTTCCATATTATGAATGGATCTAGAAATTGAATTGCAACAACACAATTATAAATTAATCCAAGCCCCAGGACTAAAAAACCTCGAATTAAATATTCGTTTTTAACTGTTTTATAACTATAATTCTCAGTAGTTTTGATTCTTTCAATCCTATTTCTATAGGAGATCATTGTGCTAACTCCTGATATAAACACAAAACCGGCTGCTCCTATAGCTGAAAAAAGGGATACATAGATATAAAACAACCAATCATCAATGGGTCTTGACCACCAATCAATCATATGCCCTACCATAATGTAAACCATTCCTAAGCCGCGAAAAATATCAATACTTTTTAATCTTTTCATTGTACTATCAAATGGTTGTCCTTTTCATAAGTCTATAAAAATGAATATGTAGAAAACTAATTTATAAGCTTTTTTACGATTATATCCTTAATACCTTTGGTTCTTCCCATTCTTCTCTTAGAACACTAAAGATTGCACTATCATTCCACTTTCCTCGAAAAAACATTTCTTTACGAAGAATACCCTCTTTTTTGAAACACGCTTTTTCTAAAACTTTTTGGGAAGCTATATTATCAGGATGAGTTTTTGCTGTTATCCGGACTACTTTTTTTGAAAGAAATATGTAATCAACTATAATTTTTACAGCTTCAGTACCATAACCTTTTCCTCTCTCATTTGGAATTATAGCATATCCTATACCCGGTACTCCAGATCCTGATAACATATGAACAATAAAGCCAATTTTTGTTCCATCTTTTTTCTCAATGAAATACATCTGTCCTTTAGTTAAATTATCATATTGTCGTTCTAAATCAATTATAGTTTCTTGTAAAATTGGAGAATATTCGCCATCTATATGTAGATCATTTGTCCATTCTTTTATGATTAATAAATCTTCTTTTTCTATAATTCTTAAATTTATATTGGGTCCATCTAGCATTATATTTCAACTTATAATATTTGAAAATTGATAAGAAGTACTCTTATAAAGATTTTAATATTAAAATTGCATTAGTTCTCAATTTTAAAAATGTTTATCTATATCAATAATATTCTTGCTTCTTTCCATTCTTCTCTCAGAATGCTATACATTGCAGAATCTCTCCAATTTCCTCGAGAAAAGAAACTTTTCCTAAGTATACCTTCCATTTTAAAACCTACTTTTTCTAAAACTTTTTGAGATGCTATATTCTCGGGATCAATTTCAGCTTGTATCCGAATTATCTGTTTTGATAAATATAAGTAGTCCACTATAATTTGTACAGCTTCAGAACAAAATCCATTACCTCTCTCACTTGGAATTATGGCATATCCTATAACTGGTACCTTAGACTTTGATAGCATATGAAAAATATAACCAATTTTCGTACCATCTTTCTTTTCTATAAAATACCATTGACCTTCAGTCTGTTTATCGTATTTTTTTTCTAAATCTTTTATAGATACATGTAAAATTGGCTCATATTCCCCTTCTATATTAAGGTTATTTATCCATTCTTTTAAAATGTATAAATCTTCTCTTTCTACAATGTTCAAATTTACATTTTTTCCCTCAAGCATTGAATTTCATGACATTTATTATTTTTTTTAATTATTTCACCATTGATATAGAATTTTCTTAAAAATAGTAGGAAAGTAATTATTAACTATTAAGTGAAATTTATTTCTTTTTTTTAGGATCAACCCATTCTGAATAAATTTCTACAACAGTTAAAGATTTTCCCCTTTTACATTTTATACATTCTTCATCAGTTATTTTCTTGAAGATATAATCGCCTGCTTTGAAGATTCTTTGGTAATCAGCTTGACATGCTCCACACTTTATTACACTATGTTTTCTTTCTACAAATCTTTCTTTACGATCCCAATCATCTGTAATACTGGGAATAGGAGGTAATTGTGGTTCTTCAGACATTTCTCATATTACACTTTTTTTTATTATATATTAAAAAACAAATCAAAGCTATTAATCTTTTAGGTTAAATTCGATAAAATTTATAAAAATAATATTTTTATTGGAGATTTAAATTGGAGTATATAAAGATATTTTATTTTGATTCTTTTTTCTTTTTATCCTTTTGATGTTTTTCCGGCTTTTTTTCCTTGACTTTTTTTTCTTCACGTTTTAATTCTTCAGTTTTTTCTTCTTCGGGAACAGATTCTTCAGTTACAGATTCTTTAATTTCTTCTTTTATAGGTTCTGGTTCAGGTGGTTTGGGTTTCTTAGAAATTATTACTTTAGCATAACGAATAACTTCTTTTCCATATTTCCACCCTTCTTGGATAATATCTATTATACTATTTTCCGGAACATCATCTTTTTCAATTGAGCTTAATGCCTCATGAATGTTATAGTCAAATTGATCATTAACTTTTACAGATATAGGCTCAGCTCCAAATGATTTAAATATATTCATAAACTGTTTGTAAAAGCTATCTAATACACTTTTTTCAGTTTCATTTGTACTCTCAAGGGCTTTTTTAAATGAATCATATAATGGCAAGAAACTTTTCAAGACTGAAGCAGAATATTCGATTCTTAGATTTTGTCTATTCTTATCCCATCGTTTTTGAGCATTCTCGAATTCTGCTTGAAGATGCATGAATTTATTTTTAGTCTTTTGAGTCTCTTCCTTCAGTTTCTTAATTTCTTCTTTTGAGTTAGCAAGTTCTTCCTCTAGTACTTTTACTTTTTCAAGCATCTCCTCTTTAGAATAATATTCTAATTGAAAATGCTCTTTTTCTTCTAATTTTTTAATTTCGTCACTTTCTGGTTTTATAATAGAGTCTTTATCTTCTTCTGATATCTCTTTAGACCCCCCTTCTTTCATATCAGAGCTGCCTTTGGAACTATTCTGTATAGCACCTTCATCTATGTTATTTTTATTTTCTTCAGTCATTTTTGCTCAGTATTGATCAATAATTCTATGAAATATAAGTATATGATTTAAAATCGATAAAGTTTTTTTAATTTTATGACTTAGAGATCTTTATAAATAAAATTTAAGAACTTATCTTAATTAATATTTAATTAGTACTAGTAAATTTACAATTTAATAATCATTAAATTATTAAACATTAGAAAACCTTTGTATATTAAATTATAAATAACTCATATTTCTTAATATTAAGAGATGTTTGAAACATGAGTAAAGAAAAAACAGAAAAACCAAAAAGGAAAGAAAGAATAATTGGAATTGACTTAGGTACTTCAAATAGTGCATGTGCTGTCTTATCTGCCACAGGAAAACCTGAGATCGTACCTGCTGCAGAGGGACGGACTTTAGGTGGGAAAGCTTTTCCTTCATATGTTGCATTTGATGAGAGTGGCAGGAAAATAGTAGGTGAACCTGCTCGAAGACAAGCAGTTTCCAACCCCGATGGCACAGTAACAGCCATAAAAAGGAAAATGGGAACTTCTTATAAAGCAAAACTAAAGGTAGGAAAGGAGTGGAAAGAGTTCAGCCCTGAAGAAATTAGTGCAATGATTTTAACAAAAATCAAAAATGATGCTTCTACATATCTCGGTGAAGATGTAAAGAAAGCTGTAATTACAGTGCCTGCTTATTTTAATGACGCGCAAAGAACTGCCACAAAAGACGCTGGCGAAATTGCTGGTCTCGAAGTGGTACGAATGATAAATGAACCGACCGCTGCATGTTTGGCTTACGGTTTAGATAAAGATACGAAGGATAAACTAATGAAAATCTGCGTGTTAGACCTTGGAGGCGGGACTTTTGATATCACAATTATTGAATACGGAGAAAATGTCGTAGAAGTCCTTTCCACCGCAGGTGATACCCAATTGGGCGGAACAGACATGGATAACGCAATAATCGATTGGGTTTGTGATGAATTCAAAAAGAAAGAAGGTATTGATCTGAAGGGTGATAATAAGGCAATGATTAGAATTAAGGATGCTGGAGAAAAAGCAAAAATAGAGTTATCAACAACACTTTCTACCACAATCGATTTACCTTATCTTTCGCAAAAAGAAGGTAACCCTTTACATTTGAATCTGGAACTTACCAGAGCAAAGTTGGAACAATTGATAGAACCTACTCTCAGAAGATTAGATCCCATCATGCAAAGAGCAGTCTCAGATGCTAAACAATCTGTGAGGGAAATAGATAAAATTATTTTGGTAGGTGGTCCAACTAGAATGCCTTCTGTGCTTGAACGGTTTAGAAGGTTCTTCGGAAAAGAACCAGAGCATGGTGTAGACCCAATGGAGTGTGTTGCGATCGGTGCTTCAATTCAAGGAGGGATCATTGCGGGAGATGTTGAAGATTTATTACTTTTAGATGTTACTCCTCTTTCCTTAGGAGTTGAAACTCTTGGTAATGTTTTTACAAAACTAATTGAGCGAAATACAACTATACCTACGGAAAAAAGCCAAGTTTTTAGTACTGCGGCTGACAATCAACCAGCTGTAACAATTAATGTTCTTCAAGGAGAACGGGCTATGGCAAAAGATAATATCTCATTAGGTATGTTTCATTTAACAGGAATCCCTCCTGCTCCAAGAGGAATTCCTCAAATAGAAGTAAAATTCTCAATTGACGCTAATGGAATAGTTCATGTAACTGCTAAGGATCTAGGAACTGGAAAGGAGACAGGGATTACAGTCACAGGAGCTCAAGGATTAACTCCTGAAGAGATAGAAGAGAAGATTAGAACTGCTTCCCAATTTGAGGAAGAAGATAAGAAAATCCGAGAATTAGTTGAAGCAAAGAATAATGCTGATTCCATGATATATCAAACAAGAAAACTTATGGAAGATAATAAGGATAAAATCCAAGAAAATGAGAAAAAACAAATCGAAGCTGCAATAAGTTCTTTAGAAGAAGATATTAAAACTGATGATGTGAATAGAATTAAAATGGGAATCGAAAATTTGCAGAAATCCATGTATAGTTTCTCTCAAAGAATATACCAGTCTCAAGCTCAAGAACAGGTATATCAGCAAGCAGCAGAACAAGCTCAACAAGCAGCGAGTGGAATGGGAGGTGTCCCTCCAGGTGGAATGGGAGGTGTACCCCCAGGAGGTATGGGGGGTGAAACAGGTGCTGGCGGTGCTACATACAAAAAAGAAAAGGAAGAAGACAAGAAAAAGAAAGTTGTTGATGTAGATTGGGAAGAAGATTGAGCCCAATTTACACATTTCCTAAATAAAGTTTATCCTTTTTTATACTCCATTGTTTTTTTATATTTTTATTTAGCTATAATATTAAATATTTCTTCAAATCACAATTGATTCTTCTCTAAGATCTAATAAAAAATTACATATACTAATTATTAGAAATTCAGATATACTCTCTTCCTTTTTTATACAGGGTCTTCTTTACTAACCAAGAACATGTTTAGCGTAGGGAATTTTACGAAAGAAAAAATGACTAAGGATAAAACAAAGAAGTATACTAATAATAGAGACAATAATGAATTTCATAATAGTTGGGATGGCTATCGATAAGAAAGCTACATTAAGTGCAATTAGGATTGGTTGGTGTATTATGTAAACTGTATACACATTAGCACTCAAAAATTTAAGTGTACTCCCATGCTGATTAAATTTTTCGCGAAATATATAGATAAGCCACATTAAAATCCCTATCAAAAGAATGGATTCCCAGAAACTATAGGTTAGGGCTTGCCAAGTCATTCCTCCCTTAAAAGCGTCATAGCTCCCACTTTCTAACGCTCCTCCTAAAAGTAAAATAAGTGGGGAAATTAAAATAGTTATGAGAGCTATGAAACCCCATTTCTTTGCATGTGATTTAGAGATTCGATTGAACCAATCTCCCCTATAAGCTAAAATACCACCATAAAAACAAAATATATAGCTAATAAGATGCGAAACTTGAACAAAATAAACCCACTCATCAACAGGATATTCAAGTCGAACGACAAATGTCAGAAAGGATAGAAGGATAATGGAAGCACATAGTATCCTATTAGGAGGAAATTTATCTCGAAAAATCTGAACACTTTTCTGAGGAAAATATCGATTTGTAACCACTCTGAATAAGACATAAATTCCAGTAAAAACCAATAAAACTAGTAGAAACCACAGATGTCCAAATTGAATCCTAAAATGTGTATATTGATACTGTAATATTTCGAGGAAAGACAATTGTTCTGTGCCATATATTGCAAATTGTATAATATACATGTTAATTGGAACAATTATAGGAGTATACAATGCCAGAGGGATCCCTAGTCGAATCAACCGATCTTTGAGAAATTTAAGTGTCCCTTTTTCTTCATAAGAGCGAGGTGTGAAATACCCTGCTAATAGAAAAAATGCTGCCATAAAGAAAGATTGATTGGTTGCATTGAACAAGGTAAAGATAATGGGACTGATTGAATCTGTAGCCGCTTCTTTAACTGCCCAGATACCACTTCCACCGTATGCAATAGCAGCATGATGTAAAATCACTAAAATTGTTAAAAATATCCGTAATTTATCAAGGTAATAGACTCTTGTTTGCAGAGTCGGTTTTTCTAAATCATATTGTAACTCAGTCATCGAAACATCAAAATTATGGCTAATAAGTATTACTGGTAAAGTGTTTGTCTTTATAGTTTAAAGTATATTTTAATATTAAAGTAGTCCAATTTTTAATATATTTGATATTTTGTTAGATTAGACGTGTCAATCATTTTATATATAATTAAGATAAAGTTAGGGAGGTGGAAGTTTAAGCCTTATTTTAATCTATTTTATTATTTTGATGGAAAGGTAAATTCAGAGTCTGAATTAAAAGAAAACTGCTTTAAAAAATTTAAAGTAATTTAGCTATCTAAAAGTTCCATACAATTTAGATCTTTTATAGTACTAATAGAAGCTTCTAATCTAGGCTCCCATACTATAGAAGGCATACCAACACTCCACCACCAGATAATTCTGTAAATATTTAATATAGCAAATAACTTGTCATCATACCAGCACTCATCCCAGCTATAATTTTTCACACCCAATTTTAAAAGCTTATTATGATAGCGTTTGATAAGATCTTTTTCTATCAAATACCGATAGTAGGGAAAGAAAAAAAATCCAATCATAAATGCTAGATCTTAACCTCCTACACCGATACCCCAACTTTGCCAATCAGGTAATATAGTTTTGTATTTTTGATCTACTATTTCTTTTGGATAGAAAAAATTCCAGAAATGAGCATCAGCATGAATTACTGTTATATTTTTTTTTGCAATTCGTTCATAAGCCACTTGAGGATATAATGAGAATATGGTTTTAAATAACTCCTTTCTTTTAATACCTATTCCTTCTCCTAAGAATTCTAAAAATTGCTTGAGTGTCATTTTCTGGTTATTAAACCATTTAGAAATTTCTTCTTTATTAAAAGAATTTTCTTTAAATGTGCAAAGAACAAAAGAGTGTTTCGATAGTTCCTTAAGCGAGGGGTGATCCCACCAAAAAGCATGTAATTCTGCTAGACAGTCAATTGCTCTTTCACAATTTCGTTTTGGAGGAGGATAATCCTCCCCGAAATTTGAGGCTACATGTGTTTTTGATAAATTTTCAAGGATAATATGTGACAAACCAGTTTCTTCAGAAAATGCTGCATCATAGCAGATTGGAATTGGTATTTCACCCACTGTTTCAGCTACAATACGATAAAATTTTGCTTCATGTTTCCCAAAAAACCTACATACGTCATTGGGTTTGGGGATTTTTATAACTATTTCAGATGAAGTTGGTTCTGGTTGGGCATCTGTTGAAAAGTTTAGCTCTAAGAAATGTACATTAGAACTTAGAGTTTCTTGTGATTTTTTCTTAATTATTTTTGTTACTTTTCCTTGGTTAAAGTATCCTTTACTTTTGAGGATCCTTGTTAACCATTCTGGTGTTAACTGGTCTGGATCTGTAATTATTTTATTCTCTGTCATTATTTTACTCTAGAGGCTTATTTTTTATTAACACTAGAATTCTATATTAAAAATCTAAGCCCTATTTAATTTCTAAAAGATCCATTCAATTTAAATCTTCTACGATACAAATAGCACTTTCTACTAAAGACCATAAAGTTTCAGATAATACACCCCTAAACAACTACTCACCAACTCTATATACCTAATTTCCTTTGAAACTGGATTGGAAAGGTAAATTCGTAGTCTGATTTTAATGAAATTTTAGTGAAAAATTCAAATCAAAAAAAAAGGGAGAATAAAGAACCTAATAAGAAACTAATTATTCAATATTTAATTTCTCGCCTGTTCTTTTTTGGGTTCATAAATATTATAACGTATCAGAAAAAAGGCTCTTTCTTATTCTTTTCCCCGTTTTAGTTGCTGCTATTCCACCTTTTCCTGTCTCTTTTAATTCATATGATAATTTACGACCAACTTTCATCATTGCATCCACAACTTCATCAGCTGGGATAATAGACTCAACTCCTGATAATGCCATTTCAGCAGCCAAAAATGCATTAACCACGCCTATAGCGTTCCTTTTAATGCATGGTGAAATTACTAATCCAGCAACAGGATCACACACAAGTCCTAATAGATTTTTTATTGTTAATGCAATCGCATTGTCTATCTGAAGATGGGTTCCCCCAGCCATATAAGTTATAGCAGCAGCTGCCATTGCAGAAGCAACTCCAATTTCAGCTTGGCAACCTCCTTCACTTCCCGAAAGCATTGCGTTATTACCAATAATTGCACCTACTGCAGCAGCAACAATTAAAGCATTTAATAAATCATCATCCGATTTATTAAGGATTTCTTTAGCTTTAAAAAGAACAGCAGGTAAGGTTCCAGAAGAACCTGCTGTAGGACAAGCAACAATTAATCCCATACCACTATTATATTCTCCGATAGCCATTGCCCAACCCACAGCTTCTTTTAAATTATTTCCACAGAAAATACCTGGTGAAAGCATTCTTTTTGCCTGATAACTTGCTTCTTTGATGGGCAATTCAATATCAGTTACAAGTGCTTTTTCAAGAGATTGCTTCATTATAATTAAAGATTTATTAAGTTTTTC
>SMTZ1_10002090_pt1 | contig 23559 bp, 18 predicted proteins | sample DeeMarSWOR136_30_FD_25667 | JGI IMG/M metagenome (IMG submission 25667) | reverse complement strand
TGCATCAAGCTCAGGACTATACCGCTATAAGTGGTTCCGAGATACTCTGCACTGAGGAGCCGGGTCTGGCGGTCAGCGGGGCTGATATAGTATATACGGATGTCTGGGCAAGTATGGGACAGGAGGCGGAGGCACAGAAGCGACGGAAGATATTTGCTGGTTATCAGGTTAATAGTGAACTACTGTCTCTGGCCAGAAAAGATGCCATTTTTATGCACGATTTACCGGCACATCATGGTGAGGAGGTTGCTGAGGGTATCATAGATAGCCCACAATCGGTGGTTTTTGATCAGGCTGAGAACAGGATGCACGTGCTGAAAGCACTTTTACCGAAAATGCTCGGTGTTCTGTAGATACTACTAGCTTGATGTCGGTAGAGATATGACTATTATTTATCTACCCATACAAAAGTACTGGCAATCTCTTGATTCCTATCTCCGTTTGTAAATGAAACTGTAACAAGATGGTTGGTTGTTTAGTAATAATTTATAGGTTTAGTGCTTGGAGGCAGTTGTGAGTAAGCCTATCGTGGCTATTGTTGGCAGGCAGAATGTGGGTAAGTCTACCTTGCTTAATAGGCTGGCGGGTAAAAGGATAGCCATTGTTGAGGACCTGCCGGGTACAACCCGCGACCGTGTTGTGGCCGATGTTTCCTGGCACGGAGTCGAATTTACCGTGGTTGATACTGGAGGCCTGGAAATGAAGCCCGATTCCACCATTGCCCAGGGGGTCAAGGAGCAGGTGCAGGTGGCTATCGTTGAAGCGGACGTTATCATTTTCCTGGTGGATGTCAGGGATGGGGTAACAGCGTCAGACCAGGAAGTAGCTGATATGCTTCGCCGGGTAAACAAACCTGTACTGCTGGTAGCCAATAAGGCAGACAATGATAAGCTTGAGACCCAGGCAGTTGAGTTCTTCGAGTTAGGACTTGAAGAACCGTTACCAGTCAGTGCCTATCATGGTCGCGGCACGGCTGAACTTCTGGAAAGAATAAGCGCTTTGCTTCCGGTACCATCCCCGGTTCAGGCTGAGCCTGAGATTATGAAGGTAGCCATTGTTGGTCGGCCCAACGTTGGCAAGTCGATGCTGCTGAATGCTCTCCTGGGGAAGGAGCGTGCCATTGTTGATGAGACTCCAGGCACAACTCGCGACGCTGTAGATACCAAGCTTGACTTTAGGGGGCAAAGTGTGTTACTTATTGATACTGCTGGTATAAGACGGCGGGGGCGTGTAGGTACAGGTATCGAGCGGTATAGTGTGATGCGTGCCCTGCGTGCCATTGACCGGGCTGATATAGCATTGCTTGTTCTTGATGCCGGTCAGTTGTTTACGGCTCAGGATATGCACGTTGCTGGATATATCCAGCAGGCGGCTAAGGGAATTGTAATAGTTGTTAATAAGTGGGACCTTATTATTGATAAAAACAAGACTGAGTGGAATAGATACGTCAGGAGTCAGCTCAAGTTCATGACCTATGCACCGGTCTTGTATACTTCGGCGAAGTTCGGTGAGGGGGTATCGGAGATAATGCCTCAGGTATACCAGGTATATAAGGAAAGGCTCAAACGACTGCCCACTCACCAGGTGAATAGTGTCGTTCAGCAGGCAGTTGCCTCTCATACCCTACCACGCAGGGGCAGTAAACAGTTAAACGTACTACATGCTACCCAGGCAGAAGTAAATCCGCCTGGGTTTGTCTTTTTTGTTAATGATGCTAGGCTGGTCCATTTTTCCTATCGCCGTTACTTGGAGAACAAACTGCGCCAGGCTTTTGGCTTCGCTGGCACCCCGCTTCGTTTGGTCTTTAAGTCGAGGGGTGAGGCATGATAGTCTTGCAGTATGTTGCCGCGGTATTAGTCGGTTACATTCTGGGTTCTATTCCCTTTGGTTTGTTGGTAGCCAAGCGCACTGCCAAGGTGGATGTCAGGGCGTACGGGAGCGGTAAAACGGGTGCGACTAATGTCCTGCGGACGGCTGGCAGGAAAGCAGCCGCTATGGTCGCTGCTATGGATATACTGAAAGGTGCTCTGGCGGTAGTGTTCGCTGGATTAATAGTAGGTAAGAGTTATCTGATAGTGGGTAACTTTGGTTTGGGTTCATTGCTTGCCCAGGTTCTGGCCGCTCTGGCGGCTGTTGCTGGACACAACTGGTCAGTATTCCTCAAGTTTCGCGGTGGCAGTGGTGTTGCGACCTTCTTTGGTGGAATGATAGCTCTGTGCCCGTGGGTGGTAGCCATATTTGGTGGCCAGATTCTCATTCTTGGTGCTGGCTTGACCGGGTTTGTTTCACTGGGCTCCATTGCTGGAGTGGTGGGGACTTATGCTATATTGGTACCACTTACTGTTTTGAACGGTTTCCCCATAGAATACCTGATCTACGCGCTGTTAGGCGCCTGTATGATTATTATTATGCATCGTGGTAATATTGTCAGATTACTGCGCGGAAAAGAACGTAGGTTGGGTGAAAAGGCAGAGGAGTTACAGGCTCCACCATCCTGAAAATAATAGGGCGAAATAGATGCCAAAGATTGCCATAATTGGCACTACTACCTGGGGCATGACCCTGGGTGTGCTTTTAGCTGATAAAGGATTACAGGTAAGGCTGTGGGCTCGTAATGAGGAAGAAGTCACCAGACTGAACGACGGTGGAGCTAATCCAGCCTTACCGCCGGGTATTACCTTTCCCGCAAGGTTATCAATTACCAGTTCGTTAGATGAGGCATTGGCTGACGTCAGAGCGGTCATTATGGCTGTACCGTCGCAATCTATGCGCCAGAATGTAAAACTGGTTAGCCAGTATCTTGATGATTCGATGCTCGTGGTGAGCGCTGCCAAGGGTCTGGAAATCGGTTCTAGCAAACGAATGACCCAGGTGATTGCTGAAGAGATTGATCCCGGTTTCCAACAGAATATTTGTGTGCTTTCCGGTCCCAATCTCTCCCGGGAAATTCTTGATAACCTGCCAGCCGCTACTGTGGTTGCCGCCGAGAATGAGGTGGTAGCCAGAGCGGCGCAGAAGTTGTTGACCACCCCCAGGCTTTGCGCCTACCTCAATACTGATGTCATAGGTGTCGAACTGGGTGGGGCATTAAAGAATATAGTCGCCCTCGCCGCAGGCGTGGCTGATGGACTGGGTTACGGCGATAATGCCAAGGCAGCGCTTGTTACCCGCGGTCTGGCTGAAGTGACTGCCCTTGGAGTCGCCCTTGGGGCGAACCCTCTCACCTTATCTGGTTTGGCTGGTTTGGGCGACCTCATAGCTACTTGCGCCAGCCCGTTAAGTCGTAATCACTATGTCGGGGTGGAATTAACCAAGGGGCGGCAGCTGGAAGAGATTACAAGTACCATGAACGGCAAAAAATGTACCAGGTGTTATATCAGGGTGCCGACCCTAGGGAAGCAGCAATTGAGTTAATGGGGGCTCAGGCCAAGCACGAGTTGGCCGGTCGCAAGTGGAAGCTGTTCTCTTTCTTCAGACGGAAAATGCATACCCAATCGACATAGTGCACTCGGCAATCAGCGTTTCTTCTTACCCTTGTCAACCGGATCCAGGCTGCTGGCTAGCTCCTCAAATAGTCGGCGTTGCTCTTTGGTAAGCGACTCAGGAGTAACGACTGCTATCCTGACCAGTTGGTCACCGCGACCCCTACCGCGTAAATGCGGAATACCCTTATTCTTGAGACGGAAGACTGTGCCCGTCTGGCAGCCGGCTGCCAGCTTCAGTTTGCTGTTGCCGTCCAGTGTGGGTACCTCAATCTCAGTACCCAGAGCGGCTTGGGTGAAGTTGATTGGGAGCTCGTAGATAATGTTGTCTCCATCCCGTGTGAAAAGCTCGTGCTCTTTGACTGACAGGCTGACATAGAGATCGCCTGTAGGGCCGCCTCTTGTTCCGGCATCACCCTCACCGCGTATGCGGATCTGAGAACCGTCGTCAACGCCAGCCGGGATTATTACCGCAATATTACGCTGGTGCTTCTCCCGGCCAGTACCCCGGCACTGATTACAGGGTTCGCTTATTATTCTGCCTTCACCTTGGCACTGGGGACAGGTAGATACGTTGGTGAAACGACCAAAAATACTTGCCTGTACTCGGCGCACCTGCCCGGCACCGTTACAGTTGGGACATCGGCTTGGTTGAGTACCTGGCTTGCTGCCGGTACCCTGGCATTTTGAGCAGTTTTCGGTGCGTGATATATTAATCTCTTTTTCACCGCCGAAAGCCGCCTCCTCAAGGGTAACGGTTGTTCTGTAGTGCAGTGATGTACCGCGCTGTGGCGCTTGGCGAGAGGCAGTCGTTGTCCCGCCAAAGAAAGCATCAAAGATATCACCAAAGCCGAAATCAAAACCCTCAAAGCCCCGCCCGAATATCCCTTCACCACCGCTGTGCCCGAAGCGGTCATAGGCGACGCGCTTCTCGGAGTCTGAGAGCACCTGATAGGCCTCGTTTACCTCCTTAAACATCTCCTCCGCCCCATCACCGCGGTTATGGTCGGGGTGATACTTGAAGGCAAGCTTGCGAAATGCCGCCCTTATCTCCTCATTGGTGGCATCCCTGTTCACGCCGAGGACTTCATAATAATCGCGCTTTATTGACATCTATTATTCCTGTTACCTGTCTCCTCAGTACGCTGTACCACCGTTAGACTATGGGCTCTCCTGGGATATGCTCCGGTGGTCTTACCACCCTCATTTCGATGGCTCCCGGTTCGCAGCCAACGGCGCAGGCGCCGCATCCGTAGCAATTCTCAAAGTTGATAACTGCCTTGTATTTCTTGCTGCCCTCAGGCTGGACCATATCTATGGCGTCAAATAGACAACGGTCTATACATACTTGGCATCCGTTGCAATCATCTTGGTTCACTTCAGCCTGGTAACGGCTCTTCTCCCAGACCCTACTGATTGAAAGCCCTGCTTGGTCTATAGGTATATAGGTCATGCAACAGTCGCGGCAACACTGGCAACTCGTTTTGGGACCGGTCATGACCGCCATATTTGGCCAAAGATGCATCAGCCCCGACTCTTCGATAATATCGTTTAGCGCCAGAGCCTCATCCACGCTTAACTCCTTACCGGAACCGCGTGTGATGGCGTAGTCGGCACCCCGTCCAAACTGAAGACAGACCCAGTGGGCTACTTCATCATGAGATTTGCACTGGCGTCCCACTGAAGTTGTGCAGAGACGGCATGAACATGGAACCACGGCGATAAGTTCCTGGGCTTTCAGGAGCTCCGGGAAGTTTTCGTAGGGTAGTACACCCTCAAGGTGTTTGATTGATTTGTAGGCTGGGACTATCCGAGTATGCGGTCTGTCCTGAAGTTTCATCCGCTCCGCGCTATGGGGGTACATCTCATTCATTACGAAGTCATACCACAGCTCGAAGTACGGCCTGTCCCTTTCCACGTCAAGCTCCTCGGTTGCCATGGTAGCATCATGAAACTGGCCGATGGAACGTGCGAATCGAAAATACTCACGCCTTCGGAAGTCTCCTCGCGGAAAGACCACCCCTTTAAAGAAAAGTTCGTCGAGTGCATCCTTCACCCTGTTTATATCTATGCCTGTCTTTTCCGCCACTTCCTCCGGAGTACCGGGAAGCTCTACTACCATCCGTGCCTGGTCTGGCGTCATTAATTCTTCCATGATAGGCCGTAGCCGGCCAGAGCCGGGGAATTCTAGGCGCTCCATCAAGACCGCATAGGCATCATCGGCACTCATTGGATTACCTCTTTATTGCCGTTCTTCATTTACACCTCGCGGAATTCACCCTCCACAGTACCTTCATCCTCGCCTCCCTCAGGCGGTGGTTCTGCGCTTGGCGGTGGTTGCTGTTGGTATACAGCCGCTCCTACTTTTTGCATAGCATCCGATAGCTCCTGGCTCGCTTTTCGGACACTCTCCATATCTGTACCCTGTAACGCTGAGCGCACCGCAGCCACCTTTTCCTCCACCTCCTTGTTCAGTTCGTCGGATATTTTGTCCTTCTGTTCTCTCAGCGTCTTCTCTGCGGTATAGGCCAGAGTGTCAGCCATGTTGCGCGTTTCTACCTCCTCGCGGCGCTTGGTATCATCAGCGGCATGACTCTCTGCCTCCTTTTGCATTCGATCTATCTCATCCTTGGACAGCCCGCTGGAAGCGGTGATCGTTATCTTCTGCTCTTTACCGGTGCCCTTGTCCAGCGCCTTAACGCTGAGGATACCATTGGCATCAATATCAAAGCTGACTTCAATCTGGGGCACACCCCGCGGTGCCGGTAGTATGCCGTCAAGCATAAACCGCCCCAGTGTTCTGTTATCCTGCGCCATAGGTCTTTCTCCTTGAAGGACGTGGATTTCCACGCTGGGTTGATTGTCAGTGGCTGTGCTGAAAATCTGGCTCTTCGACGTCGGTATTGTGGTATTACGCGGGATTAAGGGGGTAACCACTGCCCCCAGCGTCTCAATCCCAAGGGTCAGGGGGGTAACGTCGAGCAGAAGGACGTCTTTCACCTCTCCCTTGAGTACCCCTGCCTGAATAGCCGCACCTATAGCTACCACTTCATCGGGATTGACTCCTTTATGTGGTTCCTTGCCGAAGAACTGCTTCACCTTTTCTTGCACCAGAGGCATTCTGGTCTGCCCACCTACCAGAATCACCTCGTCAATCTGGGCTGGTGTTTTTTCAGCGTCCTCCAGTGCCTGTTTACAGGGCACCAGCGTTTTCTCTACAAGGTCCATTACCAGCTGCTCCAGCTTTGACCGGCTGAGCGAAATATTGAGGTGCTTGGGTCCGCTGGCATCGGCAGTAATGAAGGGAAGGTTCACATCCGTCTGCTGCACAGTGGAGAGCTCACATTTAGCTTTTTCTGCGGCTTCCTTTAGTCGCTGTAAAGCCATTTTGTCCTGCCGCAGGTCAATCCCCTGCTCTCGCTTGTACTCGTCGCATAGCCAGTCTATAACCCTCTGGTCAAAATCATCACCCCCTAGGTGTGTGTCACCGTTGGTTGACTTCACTTGAAAGGTGCCTTCACCCAGCTCCAGGATGGATATATCAAAAGTGCCGCCACCGAGGTCATAAACGGCAATAGTTTCTTCCTGCTTTTTGTCCAGCCCATAGGCCAGCGAAGCGGCAGTTGGCTCGTTGATTATTCGCAATACCTCTAACCCGGCAATCTTACCCGCATCCTTGGTCGCCTGCCGCTGGCTGTCGTTAAAATAGGCTGGCACCGTGATCACAGCTTCGGTGACCTTTTCTCCGAGGTAAGCCTCGGCATCCGTCTTCAGCTTCTGCAGTATCATGGCTGAAATTTCTGGTGGACTATATTCTTTGCCACCCATTAATACGCGAACATCACCGTTGGGAGCCTTGGTTACCTTATAGGACTTACGCTTGGCATCTTCTTCCACTGGGAGTTCCCGTCCTGCCGGTTCCCCCCATTTCCGTCCCATAAAGCGCTTAATGCTGTGGATAGTGTTCTCTGGATTAACTATTGCTTGACGCTTGGCTATCTGCCCCACTAAGCGCTCACCGGTCTTACTTATGGCTACTACTGAAGGCACCAGGCGACTTCCCTCAGCACTGGTGATAACTACCGGCTCACCTGCCTCCATCACCGCCACCTCGCTAAAAGTTGTCCCAAGGTCTATCCCTATAACCTTTCCCATGATTTATTCCTCCTCTATTACAAAATATTTTTTTTCGTTTTTAGTTACCGACTATGGGTTGAGTGCCCCTTGACTGTTATTTTATATTATTGGATATGCCCTCTTACTCCGTTTCTCCGTTACCAACTACTACTCTGGATGGGCGGATAACTCTATCATGTAGCATGTATCCCTTTTGCAGTTCCTGGACAACAATCCCCTCCTCACCCTTGCTATGCATGGCCGCTTCATGCAGGTTGGGGTCAAACGGTTCGCCCAGGGCTTTTATCTGCGAAACTCCGTGAGCTTCCAGTGCTGCCCGTAGTTTGCGGTCGATTAGACGGATACCTTCTACCCACTTGAGTCTGGCCACCTGAGGTGTAGCCGACTCAAAAGCCCGTTCCAGGTCATCGAGGACCGGCAAAAGGCTGAGTATAAGCTGACTATTGGCAAACTTGCCAAACTCTTGCCTTTCCTGTTCATTGCGCCTCTTGTAGTTAACAAAGTCCGCCTGCGTCCTTTGCCAGTTAGCCAGGTACTCTTCGACCTTATGTTTTGCTTCAGCCAGGGCTTCTTCCAGTGATTCTGGCTCTTCCTCAGCTATCGGTTCTTCCTCCGTTGTTGGTTCTTCTGGCTCTCTTGATATCATTATTATCTGCTTTATCTCCTTAATCGTTTAAAAATAGCATTCGATTTCTAAGGAACTAATAGAAAAAGGGGAAATACTATTCAAAAGGGTAAAATTTCTCTCCGATTGCTGTAGTCCAGTTTTAACTCGATGGTATTTCTTTGCCATATAGCTTGGCTACCAGTTGACTAAGAAGTGACGATAAATAGTCTACTGTGGCGATGGTTCGAGCGTACGGCATCCGCGTTGGACCGATGATACCTATACTGCCCACGGCTTCATCAGGAAAACCATATCGGCTGATAACCACGCTACAGCTCTGAATAATCTCTTCCTTGTTCTCCTTGCCTATGATTACCCGTACCCCCTGACTGGCCGGTCCCTCGGGTACGATGATCCTCAAGAAGCTTCTCTGCTCGGCTAGCTCTACCAGGTCCAGTACTTGACGGGTCTGAGCGAATTCGGGTTGGCTAAACATGAAGTGCAGACCGTCAAGATAAGGTCTCTCATATTCCTCATCATCTTCAGCCTGCATTATCTTTGCTATACAATCGGTCAACTGCTGTTCGATAGGTGAAAGCAGTATATCTTTAGCTAGGATCTGCGTACCCGTCAGGTCAGAATAGGCGGTATTTAGTTTGTTGGTAATATTTTCTAGTTCCTCCTGCGACATAATCCTATCAAATTCGATAAGTTGCTGTCTTACCTTGGCTCCATGAAGGACAAGAACAATTAGTGCCATTGTATTTTGCAGAATAACCAGCTGCAGGTGTTTGAACTTGCAGTCGGCTGGCTTGGGCACTGCAACTATAGCCACATTTCCCGCTGAATGGGCGAGAAGTCTCGCTGTCAGCTTTAGCCATTCATCGATTCTTGTCTCTACCTGGTGGAAAAGATGGCTTATCAGTAGCTGCTGTGCTACTGGTAGTTTAATATTGGTTAGAGACTCAACATAGTAACGGTAACCCTTATCCGACGGTATACTCCCGGCCGAAGTATGAGGTCGAATAATATATCCCTCCTGTTCCAGATGTACCATCTCATTGCGGATCGTGGCTGGGCTTACCGACAGGCCATAATCGTCGACGATACTCTGCGATGGCACTGGTACCGCTTTGACGATGTATTGTCCAACTATGGATTTTAGTATGGTTTCTGTCCTTGGAGCCAGCATCTAAACCTCCAGTTAGCAGTCTAGGAGTTAGACTGCTAACTCTTTAACATACCATCTATTGCGCCCATTTGTCAAGACGAAACAGTACTAATTGAACGGCAAGCCCATCTGTGTTATATTTAGTTTGATGGAAATTACCTGGTTGGGTCATTCCTGTTTCAGAATTAAGGGCAGGCAAGCTACTATTATTACTGACCCCTATTCACCTGATTTAGGCTATTCTCTTGGTAAACATACCGCTCGTATCGTGACCGTAAGTCATCAGCACCCAGGCCATTCATATGTTCAGGGCATTGGTGGCGAACCCAGGCCGGTTACCGGACCTGGTGAGTATGAAATCAACGGTGTCTTGATAATTGGTGTAGGTACCTATCACGATACTGAGAAGGGCAAGAAAAGGGGAAAGAATACCGTTTATATCATGGAGGTAGACGGAATGTCGGTTTGTCACCTCGGTGACCTCGGGCATGTGTTGACCAGCGAACAGATGGAACAGATAGACAATGTGGACGTATTATTTCTCCCGGTTGGCGGCGTATCGACTATTAATGCCGCTACGGCGGCTGAGATAGTACGCCAGCTTGAACCTGGTGCCGTCGTCCCGATGCACTACAAAACCAATGTACTTAAGAAGGAACTGGCACCAGTGGACAGGTTTCTCGGGGAAATGGGATTGAAGGAAGTGACTTCCCAGCCTAAGCTCTCTTTCACAAAAGCCAGTTTACCTCCCGTCACCCAGGTCTTTCTCCTTGATTTGTAAGGTCTCTCCGCCCTAAATAATCTCGCGAATATCACCTATTCTTGCTGGTGGTTTTGGTGGCACAATAAAAAAGGCAATAATTCCGGAAACAGCAATTAATATTGCTACCACTTTGAAAGCATCTATATAGCTGCCAGTGGTATCATGTACCCATCCGAGGTAAATCGGGGCTGCTATTCCTACCGGTGTCATAAGCAATCTTGAGAAACCGGCAATCGAGCCAAAAGCCTTCCGCCCGAAATACCGTGCCCTCATTGGAGCCATTAGACCCATGCCCGCTCCCTGCCCAATTCCATACAGGATAAACCAGATGTATATCATGGGTGTGGTCTGGTTTAGCAGATATATGGCAAATGCGCCAGCCTGCAGGAGATATGCCGCTCCCATTATAAATCGCAATTGGTTTTTTCTGATACGGTCAGCGGTAAAACCGCCGATGAATCTAAGCGGTATACCGGCAAATATCAGCATCGCCATCATGCCGGCGGCTCTGATTTCGTCAATCCCCAGGTCAGTCAGAAAGGGGATTCCGTGTATGCTGATGGCTGGCTGTGCCAGACTGTGGCATGCATTGGTGATAATCAGTATCCAGTAGGCAGGTGCTCTAAACGCTTGTCTAACGGTGAACTCTACCTCCTCAACCTCGGCGGCATAAGCTATGCCTTTCTCAATCATTTGACTTTCTTCAGTTGCTTCTTCCTCGGTTGTAGCACCGTCGGGGAGTAGCCCGTAGTACTCCGGGCGTCGTGGTTTCAGGAAGAACCAGGCCAGTGGTAGCCCCACCAGCGCCATTACCACCCCGCCGATAACGCATGTCTCCCGCCAGTCCCTGACGGTTATCAGCCAGGCAACAAGGGGCAGCACCAGCACTCCGGAAAGTCCGGAAAATACCATTCTAGTGCTTAAGGCCACCCCTCTTTTCTTTACGAACCAGTTTGATATTGTCACATCCCACGGCAGGGACAAAGCAACATTAACTCCCGTCCCCACCATGACACCCCAGACTAAATAAAAAGCCCAGAGTGAATCTATGTAGTTCATAAGTATCAGACCTAAGCTGATTAGAAAGATACCGAAGATAACTATCCATCGTGGACCAAATCGGTCGGTAACCCATCCGACGATTGGCGCTTCAAATCCTCCTTCAAACCTGCCAATACTGGCGGCAACAGATGTCACTGCCCGGCCAAAACCCAGATCTGAAGATATAGGCTTGAATAATGCTGAAAACCCGTAGGTGTGGAAACCGTGTCCCCAGAGGGCTATGATACCGCCGGATATAACCGTCCACCACCCGGTGAATATCTTGGGAAATCTTCTCTTCTTCTCCAAAAAACCTCTTTTCTAGCTGGAACCTCTATCACCCGTCACCAGGTTTATAATGCACTAATCCTTGGTTGCCCTCAGGGAAAAAGTGAGGGGAATATTGTCACCCTTCAATCTCCACCAACCATCTTTATCCTGCTCCATTGCCGGAAAACGCTGGAAGGCACACACCGGAAACTCGTGGACAAACTCAATCCTCAACCCGGCGGAAATCAAAGAGTTGAGAACATCGCTCAGGCTATGAGTCCATTCATAGGATGGGTGGGAGACCTTTGCGTTCGGGTCGGCATAGGAACTACCCGGTCCCCACTTTGTGGGTTCCAGTGTATGAAAGTATGAGTAAGCAATCTTCAATTCGCTTGAGTCTTTTACGCTTTCAAAGATATTATTGAGAGGGTGGTCTGCAACCATGTAGAAGGTACCACCTGACTTCATGAAAATGGCTATGATTTCAGCCCAGCGTCCGAGGTCCGGAAGCCAGCACAGGACACCGTAGGATGTGAACACAATGTCGAACTGGCCACTCAGGTTCTGTGGCAGGTCATAGATATCACTTTGGACAAAGCTTGCCTCAATTCCTGTTTCCTTGCTCAAGTGACATGCCAGGGCGATAGCGCTATCTGAAAAGTCCACTCCGGTCACTTTGGCTCCCAGCCTCGCCCACGAAAGCGTATCCAGCCCGAAGTGACATTGAAGGTGGAGCAGGGACTTTCCAGATACTTCGCCTAGCTCCTCAAGTTCAATGGCTCTGAGCGTTGACTTACCGGACTTGAATCCCTCTACGTCATAATAATCCGAGCGAGCGTGTATCGGCGTCAGTTCGTTCCAGAGTTCCCGGTTCATTCCAATATATTTATCCATATGTGAACCCACAATCTTATAAAAGATGGAGGCGTAGTTTAACCATTGAGATAAAAGTGCGGTGTTTCTGATAATATACACGCTATTGAATGTACCGGTCAAGCTGGTAGCTGTGTCGCAGTCTGCTCCTGGCTAGTAGCGCCTTATTCTTGTTATCACCACCAGCAGAACAACCAGAAGCAGTGCTACCGTTGCCAGAAGACCAATAATGGAATATGTTGCCCAGTTGGGAATGGTAAACTGAGGCGTTGGTATCTCTATTGGCGGTATCTCTATAGTTGGTATCTCTATCGCTGGCATCTCTATCGGCGGTATCTCCAGCGGTGGTATCTCTATTACTAATGATTCTGATGAGGAATCAGGATTTGTTGATGGGTTTCCTTCTGGTTCTGACTCGGTGGTAAAAGCGCTGGTGGTGCTCCAGGCACTGTAGTTGTTTGAACAGCAGGCTCTAACCTTCCAGTAGTATACGGTATCCCAGTCGAGACTTATGTCACTTTGCCAGGCGGTAACCGTTAAAGCATCATCATCGGTTTTCGCAATTAGAGGATTATTAAAATAAACATCGGTTGCTACCAGTAGCTCATAGCCCTCTGCTTCTGCTATAGCGCTCCACTGGAATATTGGTTCTATAGACACCGGGCTGGCACCAGCTTCGGGGCTCAGGAGCTCAGGGGCAACTCCGGTACCGCCCAGAACAGTCGTAAATGACCACGTTGCGGACCACGGACTCAATACCGGTTTCGTGGCTCTTACATGCCAGTAGTATGTGGTGGACGGTTCGAGTGACGGCAATCGCTTTGATTGACCCCCGGTACTACCCTCGAATTCATCGGGAACACTGGAGAAATCGGTCTCATAGTCAACTTGCCACTCATACTCGGTGGCTCCCAGCAACCCTGCCCAGGCAAGACTAACGTTTCTTGTCTCGATGCTCGCCGCCTCATTGGGTGGTGAGCCCAGGACAACCGGCGTGCTCAGGCTGTCGGTATAGGTCACAAGCGTAATGTTTGTTGTATCAATTGACCATAATTGATTGCTGTATACCCATAGTCCGCTTAATGTAGCATTGTCATCGAGGCCTTGGGTTACTGTTTCAAAGGTCTGGTTCAAGGGAAAAGCCGGATTAAGCGTACGCTCCATCCCCCCATTTGACTGTGAGTTGGCGGCATAGAGTGTGTTGGTGGTGTCGAAAAGTGTACTGTAAGATGATACCGCTAGTTGGCTAATCATGGCATTATCGGGCAGGGTATTATCTATGCTCTCCCATTTCACACTCTTGCCAATTACGAAGCGATAGATACGCTCATTACTTCCCGCCGTGACCTGAGCATCACTGGCAGCGTACACGGTATTATTTGTACCGAATCTGGGGTCAAAGGCAACAGTCACTTTGCCTAAGCCGGCAGACAGTGGCAGTTGCTGCCCCAGCGTCTCAAATGAGGCACCATTATCGTTTGACAGGTAGACCTGGCCGGTACTGTTGCCTACTATGATTGTCTTGTCCTGCTCAAAATTAGGCGACAGCACTATAGAATTTAGGGTCTGGTTGCCAACCTCTACGCCGGTTGAGTTGGAGGAAGTGGTAGTGTCCTTGCGGTAGACCAGCCCGTGGGAGCCATCGTAACCGCCGATGAATAGAATATCGTCGTCGACCACTGCCCATTTATCAATGGAAAGGGGAGTGCTCTGGACGGCGAAGCTCTGTCCGCTGTCCGTTGACTTCCATATTACAGGATTGCTATTACTCGTACCCGCCAGAAACACCACCTGACTGCTGTAACCATATTGGGGAGAGATACTGACCAGTTTTATGTTGTCTATATTGGCTAGCGTGCCGCTGAATACCCTTTCCCAGGTGGTGCCCCTGTTCAGGCTTCGCCACACGCTATGCTCTGTGTGGTCGCCATCAAAAGTCAGCATGAACAGAGTGTTGTCCCCGGCGTAGTTGGGCGACACAGCCAAGTCCAAGATACTGCTTATCTTGGTGTCAATCAGGCTTTGCTGGTTCCACGTAGTTCCGCCGTCCTGGGTGTAGGAGAAACCACTCTCGCTGCCGCTGGTGCTTGCATAAGCCCTGCCTTGGCTCGCAAAATCGGGAGCCATGAGCACATAGGTCTCGGACTGCCCTGTGGGCTCTTTAATGCTCCTCGTCCAGCTAGAACCGCCGTCACTGCTCCTGTAAATCTGTCCGCTGGTGGCGCCACCAGCTAGCAGACTGGCTGAGGCCGCGTTGCCCGCGACGGCTACGGTGGTTACGTCCACATTACTCAGACCGAAACTGGAACCAATGTTAAGGTCGGTAGCTACTAGCCTGTCTGGACCGGACACTCTGCTTACTTTATAGATATCGCCGTTATCACTGCCGACGTCAATGGCTGCGCATAAGGTACAGCCCTCAGTGCTCAAATTGTAATCGTCAGGGAAGGCGATAGCTGCTGACGTTGCTACCAGACCCGTTATTATAGCATCAGCCACGGCTACGCCCCAGCCATCGTCTCCAATTTTCGTGGTTATCAGGCTGTCTGTCTCGTCGGTGGCGACAGCCAGAACCTGTCGGTCGGCAGAGTAGTTCGGCGAGAACGCCACACTTGATACGTCGTAGTTGCCGATATTGCTGTCCGTCCAGTTACCCGAAGTTAGACCCTCGTCCAGAACGTAGACACCGCCGTATTCAGAACTGTCGTTATCCCTGGTACTGACTGCAACAATGTTATTGTTATTGAGAAGTGCAACATCAATAGAGGTGATTTCAACATTGCCGCTTCCTGCTCCGCCCGGGCTTGCCGGTAGCGCGCTGAAGCTGACACCGCCATCGATGGATTTATAAACATCGGAGGTGCTTGCGTAGTAAACGGTGTTGGCATCGTTTGGGGCAGTCGCTATATCCACTATAATACCCTTAACACCCCCGGTATATGACCATCGGCAACCTCCATCGGTCGATTTAAAAAGTGTGTAGCTCGTCCCGGAGGGATTGGCATAACAGTAAAGGGTGCCGTCACTTGAAATTGTCAGTTGCCGGATATCTGATCCGCTGGCCAGTACCCAGTCACCCGGGTTGCCCTCGGCAGGGATGTTGACCCTTGACCACCTGACTTCATCCGGCGTGGCCATTGTTGAATTAGTGAAAGGAGCTGAAAAAAGTGCAGTTAGCAGTATGACTTGTATCAGAACGCCGCTGGCAATTACCGTCTTTGCCATATGGTGAATTCTAATCCTCATATTATGGTATGTCAATAGGGGGACATAAGGTGTGCATGTTGGTTACCGTAGCCCTGCTTCAGTCCTGTGTTACCCGGCTCATCACCAGGCAAAAAATTACCTGGTGGAAAAAGAGTAAGCCCCCTGCTTGGGCAGGGGGCTTACGAAGCATCCGGAATCTATGTCCGTCATGCCAGAATCAGCGGGTCAATTAGGCTACCCTTCTGGTTCTGACTATCAGGACGATTACCGCGATGATCAGCACCGCAGCAACTGCGATGATCGTGTAGAGCGCCCAGTCTGGGATGGCTTGTGTTACCTTCTCCACGGCTGGTGGAATCTCTACTGTGATCACCGGTGCCGGGACCTCCTTCTCTTCAACGATTATTGGAGGTGCTTCCTCCTCTGGCTCTGCCTCGGTAGTGAAGAAGCTGACCACCCAATTACCGGTTGCAGTAGCACTGCTTGCTCTCACTCTCCACCAGTAGGTGGTGGAGTACTTGAGGTCTTCCCTGGCCACATGACCGTTGGTGGTCGACGTAGCGCTGTAGTCTATGATCTGGAATGGGTCATCCAGACCTAGTTCCTCAGCGAGTACGAACTCGTAGCCAGTGGCATCTGCCGCTGCCGTCCAGGTGAAGGTTGGTCTGATGGAAACATCCTGGTCACCGAATGTCGGCTTGGTGACTGATACATCCAGTGCCGGCGGTGCTACCGCAGGCTCAACCAGGGCGAACGGTGTACCCGCCAGGTCCGAAATAGCCGGAATGGTGGTACCCGTAACTGTCACCCAGGCATAGCCGCTGAACAGGTTGACGCCCTGTGTAGCTGCCGCAGTTGCCGAGGTCGGAGCGCATAGCGCCCAGTTACCGCGGAGTGTGCTCCAGACGTACACTTTCGTGTTCTCGGTTATAGCCGCGTTGTAGAACTTGAGCAGTACCGAGGTTTGGTCGCCAGCAGTGGCTTCTTTCAGGTATACATCGTAGAAGCCGCCGGCCAGCGCCGGGTCCGGAGTCGCCGCTTGCGGGTTCTCCGCGTAGTTGGCTACACCGATCATTGCCGGGGCAGCTGTACCCGTTGCTGTCACGTCCACGCCGATGCTTGTCCTGGTAGCCAGCGATGCCAGCCCTATATTGAACGTGCCGGTTGCGCTCGCACCCAGGTATCCTGAGGAGTCAACCAGGTTGGTTGTCGGGCTTAGACCCACAATAGTGCCTGTCGCTGGGCCGGTAGCCGCACCCCACCAGTTGTGCGTCGCGTTGATTGTACCGGTAAACGACGTGTATATGTTCTTCACGTTCCCCGTGATCTTGTTGAACATGATGTTGACGGCGGTCGGGCTTCCGGAAACAATAAATGCGTAGCTCGCACTGCCGCTGATGTCACTGTTCCTGACGGTCACTGTGCCGCCGGCGATATCCACGGCCGCCGCGCCAAGTGGCATGGTGGTGCTTGCCGCAACGCCGCTGGTGCCGATTGTGCTCTCGGTGACGGTCGTGGTGCCACCGTTGATGTCGAGTGCAGTCCATAGCCCGCTTAGGCTGCTGCTGGTTACGTTGGCTACACCCGCAGTAACATTGACACCTTTACCGCTGGTTCCGTTAATCGTGCACCCGGTAACGGTAACCGGAAGCGTTGTACTGCCGGCACCGACGTCGATGGCTATGTCCTGTGCGTAAGTGACGGTATTCATGTCCACCGTGAAGGTGCAGCCGCTGATGGTCAGACCGTTAGCGTTGACGTCAATACCCGTGTCCGCAGTGGATGCGAGTGTCGTGTCGAACGTGCAGTTGCTGATGGTTCCACCGTAAACGGGAGACGCATTGTTGTATCCAATCATCGTCTGGGTAAACGACGATAGTGACGAGCCCGCTCTGCTGAAGACGCAGTTCTGCACGGTGACCTTGTCCCCCGTGATGTTCAGTGCGGTTCCAGTTGTTGCCGCTCCTTTGATGGTGAAGCCGTCAATTACTACCGGGTAGGTGGTTGTACCAGTGGCGCTGACGGTCACGTCGCCCCCTGTGGTGCTGGAGTTGATGTCGCCGATAATTGTCGACGCCGCTCCTCCGGTAGAGACGAGGGTTATCTGCTTGTTGACAGTGACCGATTCATCGTATGAACCGGGCCCTACCTTTACCGACCACCCGCTTGAGGCGCTAGTTATAGCGTTCCCTATGTTACCTGCCCCCACGTAGGACCCCATCAGTATCCCGGCTGAGTTATAGACATCAACCGTACCCGGGCCTGGCAGGATTATCGGGGCAATTATTGTATAGGCGGTTGATGTTACTGCCGTCGTTTCCGTCGAGGTCTTTACTGTCAGGGTGTAGTCGGCGGGAGTGGAAGGATTGGTAACCCCGGCGGTAACGCCAATCCGTACCTGAGCATTCTCGCCGAGTACGTCGGTTCCAGTGAGTGTAGCAGTAATTGTTCGGGACGTTGGGACGCTAGCCCAGGTCACACCACTTGTCTTTGGAGCCGTCCAGTTTCCGGAATACCAGCCATATGATCCTGCGATTGTGGCTGTGAAATTCCCTGTGGAACCTACGATAGTGTCACTGGGGAATGTTACCGTGACGGTATCACCAGCATCCAGCTCTTTGGCTATAGTAAAGATGATGGTATAAGAGGCATTCGCCTGGCTGATCTTGTTGCTGGGATATGCACCCAGTGTCACCGTCGGCTGGCTCAATGCGCTCGCCGGAAGTGCCATTACCAACATGCTCGTCAGCAACGCTAGCGTTACACCTACGCCTATTATTCTAGAAATTCTCTTTTTCATCGACCTTTAAGTATTCCTCCTTAATAAGCATATCCCCTTACAGACAATTATCCCTTTGCCTGTGGGAGACATTAATTACTTCATTAATATTTCCAATTGTTGATGAAATTTACTCTCTCCCCTTTCGGGCTGTGACCATGGCATCACCTCCTTTGCTTACATAATCTGTCACAAGTCACTTAATCAATAATTATAACCCTACATAACATCTTTGTCAATATATATCCTATATTATAGTCCCAAGAGTATTATAACATCTGTTGTCAATACTAACGTGTACTTACGTCCCACAATCAATATAACATAAAATTCACATTTGTCAAGTCTCCTTCCCATCTGGTAGCGGTACATTGGTGCCAGTACGTTTGTGGTGCTTCACATTCCCGCTGGCACCTGCCGGTGTTATGAAGTAATCTCCCTATCTCCACATATCATATACGTTAAAGTTTATAAAGTATCACAAATAGTCTTTTTGAAGTTACGGGTTCTGGTTATTAACGTCTGCCAGGCGCTATAATATAGCCGGCGTGTTAGTTTGTGAAAAATAAGGAGGAGGTCTATGGACGAAAAGGTTGAATGTGCCACCTGTAATCGGGTAGTTTGCTACTCCGAGCATTATCTGGAGGGACCGGACAATTGCCCCACGAAGACAAGAGCCGGGCTCATCAGCCAGGCAGTACGGCAGTATGATGCCCCCGAGGTGAAAGAGTTTGCCCGCCAGGCTTCTATTCAGGAGGCTGAGTGCTATATGAATATGCCGGAGGGCAGCGTAACCCGTAACCCGCGGGTAGAGGAAGTTATACAATTCGCCAAAAAGATGGGCTATCAGAAACTGGGGGTCGCCTTCTGCGTTGGCCTGAGAGATGAAGCTCGAATGCTCAATACAATCCTGGAGAATAGGGGCTTTGAGGTTACTTCGGTCTGCTGTAAGGTAGGCGGCACGCCAAAGGAGTCTATCGGTATCAGGGAAGAAGAAAAGATAGTAACCAGATTCAGGGGCCCCGGCCACTATGAATCAATGTGCAGCCCCATTGCCCAGGCTGAGATTCTCAACGATGCCGGAGTAGAGTTTAACATACTCCTGGGACTTTGTGTGGGCCACGACTCACTGTTTATCAGGTATGCCCGCGCCCCAATTACTGTTCTGGTAGCTAAGGACAGGGTCTTTGGCCACAACCCGGTGGCTGGACTTTATCAGGCTCACGCCTATTACCGCCGACTCTTGCGGCAGGAACCTCTTGACCAGCGACTCTAAACCTGCAGGCTCCTGATCATGTAGTCTTCTTGGGCATGGTAACCAAACTCGGAGTGATAGTATTCCTTGGCTCCAACGCCGCTCAAGACTACCATCTGCTTTGCTTGGAATTCCTCTCTGGCAATCCTCTCGGCCTCTTTGAGCAGTGCTTTACCCAGCCCTTTATGCTGAGCCGCAGTTAAGTTATACTCCCTTAGTGGGACCTCGGGACCGTATATGTGCAGCTCCCTGATTACCGCCGTATCTACGTTAGCGCCCTGCTCCGGCACCGCTATCGCTTTATCTTGAATCCTTAATCGTAACAGGCCAAATAGCGTCTCGTTATCATCCTCGAAGGACAGGAAAATTTCCCTTCCCCCCGATGCTTCGTAGTCCATCCTCACCATGTGCGGTTCGCCTATTTCCCGGTCAATCAGTGCCCGGTGCCCGTATTCCCGACATCGTATGCACTGGCATTCCATTTCCTTCTGCTTCATCCGTTCTTTTATTACGCCGCGCAGTGAGTCCTTGCAGCCGGCCACAATGAACTTGGGCGGTATATCCCGTAGGACCCTGGAGATTCTGACGTACCTGGGCACAATCGACTTTATCTCGGCCATCAGGTCAATCATTGTTTCCGGTGAATATGGTACGTACCGCCCCTCCTGGTACCATTTCTCCAGTTCCGTACCCTCTACCACCATTGTGGGGTATAGCTTCAGGCCGTCCGGACGGAAACGCTCATCGCTGAACAACTGCCCCGACATTTCCAAATCCTTCTCCGGTGTTGAGCCGGGTAGTCCCGGCATCCAGTGGTAGTGTACCTTGAACCCGTACTCCTTGAGTAATGTGGTTGCCCTCACCACATCCTCAACCTGGTGCCCTCTCCTGACTATTTGGTATATCTCGTCATCCAGAGCCTGAACTCCGAGCTCTACCCTGGTGGTGCCGAACTCGAGCATCCGGTCTATTTCCTCCTGTCGGCACCAGTCAGGCCTGGTTTCTATGCACAGCCCGGTACAGCGGTGCTGGGCTGTTTCGTTAGTTCGTTTTGCTTCTTCCAGGCTGGCTGACGGCTCGCCGTTCATTGCGTCGTAGCAGTCCTTGATAAATCGGTATTGATAATCTAGGGGGTAGGCCAGAAAGGTACCGCCCATGACTATCAACTCAATCTTGTCTGTGGGGTGCCCCATTTCGGTTAGGGCTTTTAGCCTGACCCTGACCTGCTCCTGCGCGTCGAAGTCGCACTGTATGCCCCGCAATACTGCCGGTGATTCCGGGGTATAGCTCTGGGGTATCGCCTGGTAGGTCGGGCAATAGATACATTCCCCCGGGCACTTCATGGGCAGGGTCATAACCGCTACCGGCGTTACCCCTGATATTGTCCTGGTAAATTTTTTCATAGTATACTTCCCTCAGGAGACATAAATAGTTTAGCAAATCCAGGTTTATGGCAACAAACCCGGAATACGGTTCTATCAGGAGAGCTTGAGGAAAGCGAAGCCCTTCTTCTAAAAAATATTTCCCCATCTCCTTTGAAGGAGGAGATAAAAAAGAGAGTTTAAGAGAGGCTTTGCCTCTCTTCCAAAGAAATATCCCCTTCCCCTTGAGGGGAAGGGGATAAAGGGGATAGGGTGACTATAGATATCTTCAACCAGATTGCTCCTGGCTGGTATAACTTCAGGCACTGGTCGATATTCCCCACCGAGCTGGAAATGCTGGCTCAGCGGTGGCGGAGTGGCAGCCTGCTCAACCTCGGCTGTGCTCACGGCCCAGATTTCCTCCCCTTCGCCCAGGGCTTTCAGTTGTACGGTGTCGATTTCTCCCGCGAGATGTTGACTTTCGCCCGTAGGTATTCACAGAAATTCAATTTCACCGTCGACCTGTCGCTGGCTGACGTTAACGCTCTCCCCTTCCAAAGCGAAAAATTCGACTGGGCAATCTCGGTAGCTACCTACCACCACATAACCGGCAAGGGACATCTAACCGCACTTGAAGAACTGAGGAGGGTATTAAAACCTGGAGGTGAGGCCTTTATCACCGTCTGGAACCGCTGGCAACCTCGCTTCTGGTTCAAGGGTAAAGAGATATCCGTTCCCTGGCGGACAGGAGGCAAGACTCTCGACCGCTATTATTATCTGTTCACCTATTCGGAACTTGAGCGACTGGCAAAGAAGGCTGGTTTCAGGGTACTGAAATCCTTCCCCGAAAGCTCTTACCGCTTCCCGCTAAAGCTCTTCTCCAGAAACATTTGCCTGCTGGTGAAAAGAAGTGATTAGAGCTTAGTCTTGATAGGACCAGGCTCCATGTTCGGGTATAGAACAGCGCTGCACCTGTACTGGTCCTTCATTGTACTGGTATTTCTAGATATTTTGACAGTCAGTAATTGGCGGTTTAATATAGGCACGGTGGTTGATATGGGTAGACCTATTTTACCTTCTACGACAAGTGTATCTGGAACGAATTAGAATTATTTAATTGATATTCGAAGGAGAAGAATCATGGAGCGTTTTAAGGATAAAGTTGCCATCGTCACCGGCGGTGCTCAGGGAATAGGTGAGGCGATAGCCAGACAGCTTGCCGGTGAAGCGGCCAGCGTTGCCATTCTTGATATTCAATATGAGAAGGCGCAGGCGGTTGCCGACAGTCTTGGCTCCGGGGGAGGAAGTGCCGTCGCTGTGAAAATGGATATTACTGATAGCCAGAGTGTTAAGCAGGCGGTCAAAGAGGTTGAAGACAGGTTTGGAAGGGTTGATATCTTGGTGAACAATGCTGGTTGGGATAGGGCAATGCCTTTTGTTCAGCTCCCTGAGGAACTCTGGGACAGAGTGATAGCCATTAATCTCCGGGGTCCCATCACTGTCACCCGAGCCGTTCTGGACGGGATGATAAGCAGGAACTCGGGGAAGATTGTTAATATTGCCTCCGATGCCGGCAGGGTAGGCTCTTCCGGCGAGTCGGTTTATTCTGCCTGCAAGGGTGGAATAATTGCCTTTACCAAGACTCTGGCACGGGAGCTTATCAGGTACAACATACTGGTTAATTGCGTCTGCCCGGGACCCACCGATACCCCCTTTATTGATGGTATCAGGGAAGAGAACCCTAAACTGGTAGAGGCTCTTAAAAATGCCATACCAATGCGCCGCCTGGGGAAGCCCGAAGAGATAGCTGTTGCCGTGGCGTTCTTGGCATCTGACGAAGCCAGCTACATTACCGGTCAGACCCTAAGCGTCAGTGGTGGACTTACAATGGCTTAAAAATTCAGGGAGGAAGAAAATGGAATTCAACGATATCATATATCAAAAGAAGGATGGCGTTGCCCAGATCACAATTAATCGACCAGACAAGCTCAATGCCGCCACCCAGCAGACGATGCACGAGATTTCACAGGCGCTTTCGGATGCCTGGGTGGACAGTGATGTGGGCGTGGTGGTGTTAACGGGAATCGGCGATAGAGCATTCTGTACCGGTGGTGACCAGTCGGTTAGGGATGTTGGCGGTTATTCAGGTACCACGGCCATGCTCCCCCTCGAGGTCTTGTGGCAGCAGGTCACCCAGCTTATCAGGACTATACCCAAGCCGGTTATCGCCAGGGTAAATGGCTACGCCATTGGCGGTGGGCATGTCCTCCAGGTAGCCTGCGACCTTTCGATAGCCTCGGAGACGGCCCAGTTCGGACAGGCTGGTCCGAGGGTTGGCAGCTTTGACCCCGGTGTTGGTACCGGCGACCTGGCGAGATGCGTTGGCATGAAGAAGGCAAAAGAAATCTGGTATCTTTGCCGGCGCTACACGGCACAGGAATCACTCGACATGGGTCTTATCAACTGCGTTGTGCCAGCAGAAAAGCTGGACGAGGAAGTGGATAAATGGTGCCAGGAGCTACTGACCAAGAGCCCGACCGCCCTGAAGATGCTGAAATACGCCTTCCACGCCGAGTGGGACGGAATTGTCGGCATAACCAACCTCGGCGTAGG
>SMTZ1_10006043_pt1 | contig 23566 bp, 5 predicted proteins | sample DeeMarSWOR136_30_FD_25667 | JGI IMG/M metagenome (IMG submission 25667) | reverse complement strand
GATGAATATCGCGTCATCGCTGAGGTGGATGAGCGGGACATTACGGAGATAGCGGTGGGACAGCAGAGCGAGCTGATTCTTCCCTCTATGCCCGGCCAGTCTTTTCCCTTTGTGGTGGAAAAGGTCACGCCCGTGTCCACGGCCAAGGAAGGCCGAAACTACTTTCGTGTGGAAGGGAGCATGGAGCAAGCCCCAGCACGACTCCGCCCTGGCATGGAAGGGGTGGGCAAGATCAAAATAGATCGCAGAAAACTGATCTGGGTCTGGACCCACAAGGCGATTGACTGGCTGCGCCTCCAACTCTGGCGCTGGTGGCCCTAACAGGGAGTGGAGTATTGGAGTACCGGAGTGATGGAGTACTGGGAGAATGGCCGAGCACACCTTGTTCCCAGGGAAGCAATACCAAAGGCCAAAATCCAAATGAATAAGTGTCCAATAAATTTAGTCAAGATACGGCTACTGAAGATTTTGGGGTCCACTCCCATTGGACATTGGGGCTTTGGCATTTGAGATTGTTTTGGCATTTGGGCTTTGACATTGGTCATTTATCGAGACTGCGCATCTGAATGGTAATCCTTTTCAAAGACTGAGACATAGCGTTCACAAACCATGACCACGTCCCTTTTCAGCCCTTCTTGGTATCGGGTGGCGGGGTTAAAGCCGCGTCTCCGCAGTCACGCGGAGATCCATCGCCACCACTACCGGGGTGATCTCTGGTATGTGCTCCAGGACCACGCCTCTGGGCGCTTCCAGCGCTTCACGCCCGCCGCATACCAGATCATCGGTCTCATGGACGGAAAACGCACGGTCCAGGAGATCTGGGATACGGTGAGGGACCGTTTTGGCGAAGAGGCCCCGACCCAGGAGGAGGTGATCCGCCTCCTGAGCCAACTCCACGCCGTGGATGTGCTTCAGGCAGACGTGGTACCAGATACCTCTGAGCTCCTGAAACGCTTTGAAAAGCGGCGTTTCGGCAAGTGGAAACAGAACCTAAGAAGCCCCCTCTTCATGCGCTTCCCCCTCATCGATCCGGAACGGTTTCTGACCCGCTACCGGTGGCTCGCAAGGCCCTTTTTCAGCTGGGCCGGGGCAATCCTTTGGCTCATTGTGGTGGCCTGGGCCGTGTTTCAGGTGGGGATTCACTGGCCCGAGCTGACCCAAAACATCACGGATCGTATCCTGGCTCCCAAAAACCTGCTGATCCTCTGGCTCACCTTCCCTTTCCTCAAGGCCTTCCATGAATTCGGACACGGGTTTGCCGTAAAGGTAAAGGGCGGAGAGGTGCACGAGATGGGCATCATGCTCCTGGTCTTCACGCCCATCCCTTACGTGGATGCCTCTGCGGCCTCCGCCTTTCGCGAAAGGCGGGAGCGTGTGATCGTGGGGGCCGCTGGCATGATGGTGGAGCTCTTTATCGCTGCCCTGGCCCTCTTCGTGTGGATCAATATCGAGCCAGGGCCCATAAGATCCCTCGCCTACAATGTCATATTCATTGCGGGTGTCTCCTCCATTCTCTTCAACGGGAACCCCCTGCTCCGCTACGATGCCTACTATATCCTGACAGACCTCCTGGAGACCCCCAATCTTGGGCCGCGAGGTAACAGATATGTGCTCTATCTCATCCAACGGTATCTTTTCTGGGTGCGTGATCTGGAACCCCCCGTGGCCACCCGCGGGGAGCGCATCTGGTTCGTCGTTTATGCCATTTCATCCTTTGTTTACCGGATGTTCATCTTCACGGCCATCATCCTTTTTGTGGCCACCAAGTTCTTCTTCATAGGGGTGCTTTTTGGTTGCTGGGGCCTGACAAACATGTTTATCTGGCCTGCGGTCAAAGGCATCAAATTCCTAGTCACCTCTCCAAGATTGAGACGCAGGCGCGTTAAAGCGATCATGGTGACGGGTGTGGTCCTGGCAGGTATCGCTGCCCTCTTTGCTCTCGTGCCTGTGCCCCTCAGTACCACCACAGAAGGGGTCATCTGGATTTCTGATAGATCTTTTGTACGGGTCGGGACAAACGGCTTTGTGGAGCGGCTCCTGGCTGAACCTGGCACCCGTGTCAAAAAAGGCGATCCCCTCATCCAATGCTCAGATCCGCTTCTTCCTGCTCAGATCAAGGTTTTGGAGTCCAAACTGCGCGAGTTGGAGGCCGTTTACGACAACCAGAGAATTTCGGACCGGGTTCAAATGGAGATCACGAAAGAGGAAATCCGTGGCATTCAGGCGCAGCTTGACGATGCACGCCAGCGCGCCTGGGAACTGACGGTCCGGAGCGCATCGAGCGGGACATTCATTATACCCATGGCACAGGACCTTCCCGGTCGGTTTGTGAAGCGGGGGGAGTTATTGGGCTATGTCCTGGATCGTTCCACCGTCACGGCCCGGGTGGTGGTCTCTCAATCGGACGTTGATTTTGTACGGCAGCGGACGGAAAGGGTGCAGGCCCGATTTCCGGAAAAGATTGCCGTGTGCCTGCCCGCCTTGCTTAGACGTGAGGTGCCGGCAGCCACAGATCAACTTCCTGGCCGGGCCCTGAGCCAGGAGGGCGGCGGAGAGATTGCCATTGATCCACGCGACATGATGGGTACCAAGGCCTTTCAGAAGATTTTCCTTTTTGACCTTGAACTGCCCACCTGTGAGGGGCTGTTAAATGTGGGAGGTCGGGTCCACGTTCGCTTTGACCATGGAAAGGAGCCCCTCGTCTGGCGGTTTTATAGAGGGATAAGACAGCTGTTCTTGAGAAGGTTCAATGTATAAGCAGGCCGATGAAAAACGCTCATCTCCCCGCGTTGAAACCCGGGACATCTGAAACTTGCCTAGACAACCTCCTCCCCCTTGATGGGGGAGGATTGAGGTGGGGGTGAAAAGCCCAGGGGTCTCACCCTCCCCTTTGTCCCCTCCCATCAAGGGAGGGGAATTATAAGGATGCCATTCTTCCCCGCGTTACAAGGTGGGGCATTGCGGCATATAGTTATAAACAGACCAACGGGGCTCAAGAAAAGACCAAATGACCCAGACCACTGCCATCTCTGCCCAGGGTGTTATCAGCACCCGTATCTACCCCGAGCGTGAAGAGCCGCGTGTGGGAAAGGTAGAACGTTTCACAGCAAGCCTGGGGGGCATGTTTGCCCCCTGGCTGAGGCCCAGCGCAGATCGGTTCAGCAGTATTATAGAGGCAGTCAATGCCCATGGCGCTTCTATGGAAAGCTGGAGCGAAAGAGAGATCCTGGAGGCGAGTCAAGGCCTCAGGCCACGGCTGAGAAGCGAGGGTTACACACAAGATCTCATTGCTCAGACCTTTGCCCTTGTTCGTGAAGCTGCGAGCCGGACCATCAACTTGCGTCACTTTGACGTCCAGTTGATGGGTGGATGGGTGTTGCTCAACGGCATGGTGGCTGAGATGGAGACGGGTGAGGGCAAGACTCTGGTGGCAACGCTGCCAGCCAGTGCGGCAGCCCTTTCAGGCGTCCCGGTTCACATCATTACGGTCAATGATTACCTTGCCCAGCGTGACGCCGACTGGATGGGGCCGGTCTACAAGGCTATGGGGCTTACTGTGGGGACAATCGTTCACGGCATGGACCCAGCAGCCAAGCGCGAAGCATACCGGTGTGACATCACTTACTGCTGTAACAAAGAAGTGGCCTTTGACTACCTCAGGGACAGGATTGTGCTCTGGGATAGACCCACACCGGTTCGGCTTCAGGTGGAGCGGCTTTACGGTGAAAGGTCCAGGCTGAATCAGCTTCTCCTTAGAGGGCTCCATTACGCCATTGTGGACGAGGCGGACAGCGTGCTCATTGATGAGGCGCGTACCCCCCTCATCATCTCTTCGGAGGCGGACGGTGCGTATGATCCGAACGTCTACCAGAATGCCGTGGCCTTTGCCAGAGACCTTGTCAGGAAACAGGATTATACGATCTCATCAAGCGAGCGCATGGTGGAGCTTACGCACCAGGGCAAGTCCCGAGTGCGAGGTTTTGGCTTGGAGGATGTGGACTTTCAGGCCAATGAAGAGCAGCGGGAAGAACTGGTGCGACAGGCCCTCGTGGCGTTGCATCTGTTCGATCTGGACAAGCACTACCTGATTAAAGACGGCAAGATACAGATCGTAGATGAATACACGGGCCGATTGATGGCGGATCGATCATGGGAGCGGGGCCTTCACCAGCTCATAGAGGCCAAGGAGGAGTGTGAGGTGACAAAGCGCAAAGATACGCGGGCCCGAATCAGTTACCAGCGTTTTTTTCGCCGTTACCTCAGGCTCGCCGGCATGACAGGCACGGCCCGGGAGGTGGCAGCAGAGCTCTGGTCCATTTACCGCATACGGGTTGTGAGCATACCCACGAACCAACCTTTGCGTCGACAGTACCTCCCTGATCGGTTCTATCTCACAGCAGAAGAGAAGTGGGAGTCCATCGTAAACACCGTCTCGGGCATGCACAGAGTGGGCCGCCCCGTCCTCGTGGGCACCCGATCTGTTGAGGCCTCGGAGTATCTTAGCCAGCTTATGGAGGATGCTCAACTCCCTCACAGGGTGTTGAACGCCCGGCAAGATAAGGAAGAAGCGGACATCATTGCCCAGGCCGGTCAATCGGGTCAAATCACTTTGGCCACCAACATGGCGGGGCGAGGCACGGACATACGTCTTGGACCGGGTGTGGGTGAACTGGGCGGGCTTCACGTCATCGCCACTGAACGGCACGAAGCGCGACGGATCGACCGCCAGCTTTTCGGGCGCTGCGGTCGGCAGGGGGATCCCGGCACCAGTGAAGCGCTTGTTTCCCTTGAAGATGAGCTGATGACTGTGTATATTGGCAAGGCGCGTCGATGGTTAGCTGCAGCCGCCCTCAGGTTCCCTGGCGGCTTTCTGGGGCGTTGGACAGGAAAGATCCTTTTCCGGCGGGCGCAGCGGGCGGCTGAACGCCTTCATGGGCGAATGCGGCACGATCTTCTCAAAATGGATGAGCAGTTAAGCGACTCCCTGGCATTTACAGGTCGTCCGGAATGATAGAGGACTTTGGCAGTCTCATCTTTACCCTGGTGGCCTTTACTGCCCCTGCTCCTATGGCGTCCGAATCCATTGAGTTTGATGGGCTCATCGAGCCTTACAGGGTGGTCCAAGTGGGTAGCGCCGTACCCGGGGTGATTGACAGCGTCGCTGTAGATCGAGGGGATATGGTGAAAAAGGATCAAGTTTTGGCGACGCTGCAATCAGGCGTTGAGAAGGCGACGGTGGCGTTGGCGAGGGCGAAAGCGGAGATGGAAGCCACCATCAAAGCGAAGCAGGAGGCACTGGAATTTGCTGAGCGCAAACTGGAGCGAAATAAGGATCTGTACAGCCAAAAGGCGCTTCCGGACCAGCAGTGGGACGAAGTGGAGACCCAAAGACTATTGGCAGAACATGACCTGACTGAGGCCTTAGATAACAAACAGCTCGCCCGGCTGGAGCTGAAAAGGGCCATCGAGGTGGTGGAACGGATGAACATCCGAAGTCCAATCAATGGCGTTGTGGTGGAACGGTTCCTCCACCCGGGTGAGTATGTGGAGGACCAGCCCATATTGAAACTCGCCCAGATCCATCCGCTTAACGTGGAGGTTATTTTGCCGGTGGAGATGCTCGGTTCTGTCAAGGCCGGCATGGGCGCCACGGTGAAGCCGGAGGCACCGGTCACTGGTTTTTACACTGCAAAAGTAAAAATTGTGGACAAGGTGGTGGACGCGGCAAGTGGCACCTTTGGCGTACGCCTGGAACTCCCCAATCCAGATTATCAACTCCCACCTGGCCTGAAATGCAAAGTCGTTTTTCTCGAACTTGAAAAGCAAGCAACAGAGCTGAAAAAACCTATAGAAAAATCTGAGAGTTCTCCAAAAGGCTCTCTGCATGAAACGTCGCGAGAGACCGATCAGGGTGAAAAGCAAACGGCTTCGGCTACCCCGAAGACCGAAGCCCTGAGTGCTTCGAGCGCGAACCCGACGGGTCAGGTCATGACACAATACCACGAGGTGCAGAGCGGGGAATCTCTATATTTGATCGCCAATAAGTACGGACTCTCAGTGGATGAACTGTGTCGTCTCAATAATATGCACCCACGCCAGATTATTAGACCCGGTCAAAAGCTTTTAATCACTCCAGAGGAACAGCAGTGAACAACCCCGCGCCAAGGCGCGGGGCATCTAGCTTTTCAACAAATCATGTCCTCCCCCTCGATGGGGGAGGATTTAGGTGGGGGTGGGCCTCTTTATTTTCACCCTCCCTGGGGGAGGATTTAGGTGGGGGTGGGCCTCTTTATTTTCACCCTCCCCTTGCCCCTCCCATCAAGGGAGGGGGATTTAAAAGGATGCCATTCATCCCTGCTCTAAAGTGCGAGGCATTCTGGCATGATTTGGTGAACGCTGCAAGTGGCATCTGACTACCTACCATTGATCTAAATGGTTTTCTTGTCCCGTTGGGCGAGTTCTTTTTCAACAAGGGGGAGGTCAGTCCAAGGGGTGGGCTTGGCTTTAAGCCCTTTTAGCAGAGAGGTCTGCATGTGAGGGACCAGGGTTTTCTGCCAATTGCGCACAAGCTCTGGATCTTTGAGCCACCTAATGACATTTTGCGCGCGCTTCACTGTCAGCGGGTGGCGCTCATCCTGAAACAGCTTGTTAAGGACCACAGTAGTGGTTGGGTTCCCCTCGAAATACACTGCTGCTCCTGCGGCTCGTTGTTCCTGTTTGACCATCACCATGAGCACGGTGGCAAACTCATCAGCCACATCGATATTAAAGGAGAAAGGGTGTTTCCACTTGGAGAGCAAAACACGTCCGATCTCATGGAATATGGAAAAAGAGAGGGCGTCTTTGGTCTTAACCTGATCCTCAATAATGTCGTAGAGGTGATAGACGTATTCAGCACACAGGATAACGCCGGCCTTATCGACAAAGGCTTTCGGTTCGCCACACTTTTTGACGCCGATGGGGAATGGGTCGAACACAAAGATCCGGTGAAGCTGCCGCTCAAATCCCCTCAGGATCCTGTTGGCCGCTTGCATCTGGTCTGCGGTGCCACGGGCCGCGCGAACAGTGACCGTGACCACTCTGGTCTCAGTTCCCGTGCGATTGTCAAACAGCAGGTAGTGGTCACCTGATTTCTGGGTGGTCACTGAAAATGAGAGGCGCTTTTCCACTCTCCCCATGAACAGGGGGCGACGTTTGTCAGCCGGGGCCTGGTAGCTCTTCGCATCTACAAGACCCACCAGGATATCACCATTGCTCTCCACCTGCACGGCCACAACCGCGTCTTTTGGGAGACTCCTGAGTCTGATCCCCTTCCATTGTCCGCTAGGCACATCCACATTGAGTGTCACCGGGCCGCTCACAGCAAAGGCATTGAGCCCGAGGGAGCAAAAAACAAGGGTAAAAAGCAATGTCTTGAGGCCTGTTGGCATGAAGCGTTCTTATCATCTGGGTTTGACCGGGTCAAGCGTTACACGATCCTTTTACAGGGGTCAGGCAGGCCCCCCGCATGCTATGAAGCGTGTCTTATTATGCCGTTAAAGATTAGGTAAATATTTACAAACAAATGGAATGAAATTACCCATTTGGTGGTATTCCTTTCCATAGGGTCGAATTAGAGGGTTCTCTTCGGGTATAACTTATTGATATTTCGATTAAATTATATGGCCTTCCGCCACTAAATCCGGCACGATTCTTGCGATGCTTGTTGTTTTACGATTTTCCCGACTTGGCTGAATTTAATTCATTGAAAAAACATGCGAAATCGCTTACGAAGAGGATGTTTTCCCTTGACATCTCTAGTGTTTTTGTGGGAAATGTGAGGCGCTTTCCCTTGCTAGAGACGGGATTTCACATTCCTAGCGCTCTAATGAGCGGCCAAGCGGCAAGAAGGTCGTCGGGGCGATCGAGTAATTTGCTAAATAAAATCTCCCTCCGCACAAAAAAAGCACCAAAAATTTAACATTTCGATTTATTTGACGGACTATCAGGATCTCTTAAGCTTCAGTCCTGAATCAATAGGCGATAGTAGTTCACCGATGGGGTTTTTCGCTCTTTTTTCGGTCAATAAGCCAGTTAGGCAAACCATCTACTTAGAGGCCATCTTGCTTCACTTTGATTCCGCCAAAATCAATGCCCTGCCGTCAGCCATATCCAAAACATACCCATATCATCTAACATCATTTTCTTCCTTCAAAACAGCCCACACGTTAATCCGCCCTTCAGGAGGCTAGGAGGTCACCATGGGACTCGCCAGACAGATCAGGAGATTAAGGAAACGAAAGGAGGCGGCGACCGCCAAGAAACGGCGCAAGGCGCTCATCGAACCCTTAGAGCCGCGCATCCTGCTCTCGGCAGACATTGAGCCGGAAGCCGGTCAGGTCATCAATACTGGCCTGAATGCTCTTGCCGATTGGGCTGATGAGCTGGACGCGTTCGAAGAGTTGGGTCAGTCCCTTCCCCTTGTGGATCATTCTATAGGCCAAGTGCTCGACGTGGGCGGCATCCTCCGGGATCATCTTGTGGAGGCTGTCGAGACCTATTTTGAGGATCCCGACGACCCAAGCACGCCCGGTGTGGTTGAAACGGCTACTACGGATGGTCTCGTCGCTGCTCTGAAGGGGCTCGACACCACGGTGGGCGACCTGTCCGTTTCGGTGGATGACGCCACGGTGGAAGGGGACCTTTACGGTGACGAGCTGAGGTTTGACCTTGTGCTCGAAGCCACCCGAACGGCAGACGTGGAGATGGACCTGGGTTCTGACGCGGAAGCCGCTGGACTCTATCTTGACTCACCCTCAAGTGTACTGCTTGAGACCAGCCTCATTTTCGACTTCTCCTTTGGTGTGGATCTTTCCGACGGCTCTGTGGATGAAGGCGATTTTTTCATCCGGCACGACTCTATGACCCTAGGGGCCAAGGTTGACGCCGCAGGCCTGGACTTTCCCATGGGCTATGGCTTCCTGGAACCGTCCGTGGAGGATGGGGACATTGCGCTCGATGCGGGGATTGCCGTTGACTTTGTAAACCCGGATGCGGACACCCAGGGGAACATCACGCTTCAGGAGCTTCAAGATACCCCTATGGACGATCTCGTGGAGGTCACCGCCACCGGCCAGGCGGAAGCTGTTCTTCCGATAGAGGCCGACTTCCTGCCCTTTTCCGTGGGGGGCGATCCCACCATCACCCTCACGGACACGGACCTTTTCGATGGAACACCACCTTCGGTTGCATTCAACGCCGATTTTGATCCCATTGCAGAGGTGAACGAAGGCGTTAAGCAGGCTCTCGTTGAAGGATTTAATGAGCTTGCCAGTCTGGCCGATCAATTAGACGAGACGGCTGAACTCGGCACGGACATCTTCCTCATCCAGGGAAGCATCGGCGGATTCCTGGACATGGGCACCATCATCCAAACACACATGGCCCAGCCCGTAGTGGATTTGATGGGGGCCGACGACACCCCCAATCTGGACGACCTGCTCGGTGTGCTCCAGGCCCAGGGCGGCATCTATGGTGACCTGAGCCTTTCTCTGGATGTGAACGGGCAGCTCGCTGGCGAAGAGCTTCTGATCGACCCTGATCGACCTGGTCCTCAGCGGACAACGGACCAAGACAGGCGTTGATCTGAGACTCGGCAAGGATGCGGAGGACCCAGATTATGAAGATGTGGAGGATCTCCTTTATGTGGAGAGCCTCACAGGTGATCTGACTACCGCTTTCGACTGGGCATTCACCGTGGGCGTGGATCTTTCCGAGCTTCCATCGACCCATGATGCCTTCTTCGGCCGTTTTGAGACCCCTATGGCTGTGACGGCAGACCTGGCACTCCCCAATGCAACGTTCGAGGCGCAATCCGGATTCTTGGGGCTGAGCATCGGCGAGGCGGGAGGCAACCAGAGCTTCATAAACCTGAATGCCGACGTCAATGTCACAGTCCAGAACCCGGATGCGGATGAGTCGGGAAACGTGACCCTGGCCGAACTGCAAAGCACCGCACTGGGTACTCTGGTCAATCAGGCCGGAAACGCGCAGGTCGATATGGAACTCTATGCCCTGAGCGGCGTTGAGGGCGTGGCGAATGACCCGGCCGACCCCGCGTTTATTCTTTACAGCGACGATCTCTTCGACAATATCGACCCCCTATTTACCCACAACTTCGACACCCAGGGTATTACGGATTTCTCCTATACCGATCCGTATGGCATGCTCTCGCTGCTTACCTCCCTGGGTGATTTCCTGGGCAATTTTACTGATTCTCCCTCTTCTCCATTCAACAGCACCGTTACACTGGCGAAGGATACGCCCCTTGCCGATCTCGTCGACTTACGGGGCTTGTATCAGGATGGGGTTGTCGATCCCATTGAAGATCCGCCGGCCAGTGAGGAGGAGTTCGCCAACCCGAACTTCAACACCCTCCAGGAGATGGTCCAACGGCTGGGTTCGACCATCAGCAACGTGGCCTACGACAAGGCCGACCATCTACTCAACTTTGACCTGTCCATGAGCCGTGACTTTGATCCTGTTGAGCGGGCGGTTGACCTGTTCGACATAGGGCCCCTGACCAACCTCTCCACGCAGAGCACACTGACCTTGCAGACGGGTGTGACAACGGACCTGTCTCTTGCTGTCTGGTTGTCTGAGATCGGGGCACAGATTGTGCCCCTTACGGCCAACACACTGGTTGGGGTGTTGAACCGGGGCAAAGGCATCCGCGCCACCGAAGGCGTTGCTGACATCGAGATCACCCTGAGCAACGGGACGACCTTCCAGGTGAACCTGGACCACGACCCGGAAACAGCGGCCCTGGGCGAGATTATAACCCTGATTCAATCTGCGGCAGAAAGCGCGGCAGGACCAGGGGCCTTCGAGATCACTATCAATGAAGCTGAAGACGGCCTCGTGATCTATGATTACACCGGTGGAGCAGGTTCGTTCGAGATAAGAGACATCAACGACTCCATTGCCCGTTTTGACTTGGGCCTCACCGGTCCGGGCAGCGAGGCGGAAGAGGGAAGCTCTGATCTTGTCATCTACGGGAAACCCCTACATGGTGAGACGCAGGCCGATCACTTCATGATGCAGAGTGGTGCCATCGACGTCCTGACTGACATCACGGCGAGCGACATGGATGCCACAGCCTTGTGGGGTCCTCTTTCCGTAGACGTGGTGAACGGAACCGCCACTGGAGCCACATCTTTCACCGTCCAATTTGCCGATCCCGGCACGGATGGGGACGACGGTGTCGCTACCTTACGCGAGTTGACGCGTGGCCTGACCGATCCGGACAGTCTGGTCGGCACCGAGCAGCAGAGCGGGAGCCTAGCGCTCTCACTGCCGCTTCAACCGAATCCTCCCTTCCCCGGAGTGACAGGCGCCTTACAAGCAAATCTTTCCGACATTACCGATCTAGATAGCCTGCAGTACGCGTTTGCCTCCGATCCCGGCAACTCGGTGCTCACCCTCCTGAACGCGGTTCAGGATCTAACGGTGGATGCCGTGATCGCGGCCTTGGAGGAGGTAGCCGATTACCTGAACCAGGTGGAGACGCAAGGACTTTTGGCTTACCGCCTGCCCGGGCTGAATCAGACCATGGGTGATCTGCTCGATCTTGGTGGCGCCTTCCAGGAAGTGGTCGATAGTTTGGCCGCAGATCCACCGGAGACACTCCAGGAACTCAATGAAGCACTGGACGGGCAGCAAGGGGTCACGGGAGTCGCTCTCTCGCTGGATGAGACGCCAGATGCTGAGGCGTTGCGCATTGATCTCACCTATGAGCCGTCGGAGCTTCTGACACAGTTGCCACTCATCCTGGACCTCACAGCATTGAATGCTGATTTGGTCGCCCTCGGGCTGGACGTGGTCGGCGTGGTCATGGATTCGGCTGAGACCAGCCCGATCAGTGTGAGAGCGGGTGGCACGCTAGACCTGGATCTGGGCATCGACCTTTCCGATCCGGCCAGTCCCCAGTCTTTCCTGTTTGACACCACAGAGATTGATTTGTTACTCCGGGCAACTCAACCCAGCCTGAATTTTGAGGCCCTCTTTGGGGCCATGGCCGTGACTGTGGGGAACGGTTCCATGGGCCTGGATGTGGACGGGGCGGGCGATCTGGCGGACCCAGCGGCTTACCATGTCTCTCTGACGGACATCCCTGAAGACAGGCATTCATTGACTGGTGCGCCTGCTGCAACAGGGATGTCCCTAACGGGTGCCCTGGACATCGACTTGCCCATTCAAGGACTGCAGCCGAACCTGACCTTGAATATCAGCGATCTGGGAAACGCCTCTTCGACCACCACGCTGAATGGACCGGACGTGGCGACACTGCAAGGAAATCTGAACATTGCTGAGAACATGGAGAGCTTTCCCCAAGGGTGGGACGAGCTGTTCTTGGCCCTGGACGATGCACTGGACGAGGCGGTCTTCTCCCACGCCCTTCCCCTGGTAGGCCCCCAACTCGTTGATTCAGCAGACTTCATCGACCAGATCCGCAAGAAGGTGGCGGACAATCTGGACCTCATCGAAGGGGATCTCACACCCGAAAATATCCGCGATGCGTTGTACGAGGCCCTCGGTCCCGGCGGGCTGAACTGGCTTCAGGACACAGGTAGCGACGGTGTCATGCCGGACGACATCATCGTGACCAGCAGCAATTCCGAGGTGATCTACACCATGGATCTGGAGATGGCTCCCCAGACCCTGGTCATCCCTGTGGACGTGGACCTCAACCTGCCGGGCCTGGGGATGACCATCGATGCCCAGACGCAGGTGGAATTCGGCTTTTCCCTGCCCCTGACCTTCGGCATCAGCAACGTTGACGGTGTGTTCATGGACGTCTCCACCGTTGAAGAGCTGTCCATATCACTTACCGCCACATTGCCCGGAGTGAATAATGCCCCAGCCAAACTCGGGTTCCTCCCCTTCCGCGTCTCTGATGATCCGATCGATCCAAGTATCCTGAGCGGCGCCTATACGGTTGAACTGACAGATACCGACGCCAATGACCGGTTGACGCGCAACGAGCTGATGCTTGGGTCTTCTGACGACATGGTTGATGGCAGCTTCTCCGGCAGCGCAGACGTCAATTTAAAGCTCCAAACGGACCTGCCCGGCGACACAGTCTTTCCGACCTATCGGATGGACTTCAACATGGACTGGGTCTTCAGCGATACGGATACGGATATTGGTGACTCCACACCCCGGGTCATGTTCAGCGATGTCCAGTTCGAACTGGTCAGTTTCATGAGGGACTTTGTGGGGCCGACGATCGAGCGGATGGTCCAGGCCTTCGAACCTATCGCATGGATCCATGATTTTCTTGGCGGTTCTGCCAAGATTTTGTCGATAATTTTCGGACGATCCAGCTACCTCAACTTTGCACGGATTTTGGACGGTACCGACGAGACAGGAGATTTCGTCGGTGCGCGGGAGTACCTGGAAAATATCCACTCAGGCGTCAATCCATTAGATGGCGATTACAAAGATATAAAAGACGTCCCCTTACCCCCTATCGCTTCTCTCACCGGCGAGGCATGGATTACGATAGGTTCTTTTACGGTCGACGGCGATGATGCACGCGGAGTCGCCTCGGTTCCTCTCCAAACTTTTCCGGCCATAACAGCAGGAAGCCAGCCCAGTGGCCTGGGCGCCAATCCATTTGAACTTAGCGCTGATGCGACCCTGACCATAACCGTAGGGGATGCGGCCTATGACGTGACTCTAACCAGTAGCGACACAGGAGGCAATCAGAGTCTATCAGACCTGACCAATGATCTCAGAAATGCGATCACCGGAGATGCAGATCTTGCCGGAGTCTTGGATGCAAGATCAACTCTGGATGGCCGGCTCGAACTATTTGCCACGAGCCAAGTCAATCAGATCAAGGTCAGCTTTGCTCAGGGCGATGCAGCAGGTGAACTAGGATTTGTCAACGGACAGACGGCAATTTACGAATTCGGCAATCCCGATCTTCTGGAGGATCCCAACACAATTCTGGGCCAGATCGTCACGATAGCAGTGGATCCCAATAGCACCGCCCAGGCAGCTGCAGTCGACTTTATTGCCACTCAAGTTCTGCCCGGACGCAGCGGCTGGTGGGATGTGGTGTTCAAGGTCTTTAGTCGAGCAATAGAAGATCTGGTGGGACATGAGGTCTTCGGCATCGATCCCATCCACTACTCCATCCTCGAGGATCCTTCAAAGAGTTTCAAACTCCTAATGGGTGATACCCTCCTCGATGGGGATGCGGAGTCAAGTCGCCTTTTCGACTATCGCATGCCGGAGCACTATTACTCCCTCTATGACTATTTTCCCTTCGATCCTGTAGATCTCTTTGCCCATTACATTCCCGGTCTTGGTGCTCTCATTAAGAAAGTCTTCAAAATTGAGTCCGACGTGGGCAAGCCCTTCGTGAGTGTTACCCTTGAAACGCGCACAGACTTTGGCTTCGGCTATGACACCACAGGCTTGGATACCTATAAAGTGACCGGAAACCCGCAGGACATCTTCAACGGGTTCTTCCTAGATCCCGAGGACGGTATTTCATCACTCATGGGCGACCTTCCTGGGCAGCTAGAGGGTACTTATGAGGACCAGGCCAGGTTCTCCGGCGGCGTCGGTCTGGGCTATATGTGGGATCTTGCTGTTGTCAAATTAGGATTTGAGGGCATGCTTCTGTCTGGCCCGACTTACAAGCTTGTGGACCCCGACGACGACGGCAAGCTCCGCGCCAATGAGTTTGATCTCCTGCGCACTGTGAGCTCCGAAAATGTCTATGACCAGGGTGGCGGCGTTGAGGTCCGTTTCGACATTTTTGCCAAGATACCCTTTATCTTGGACATTCGTATTAATCTTCTTTCAGGTCCAGTATACATCATCCCAGATACGTACACATTTGTCGCGGAACCTGTCCTGGGAGAGATGACTGGATCCACCCTGCACCTCAACGTGGGTCCAAGAGCCTCCCTCCGCGGAACGGGCCACACCGACGGCGATGAGTTTTTCACCGTAGGCGCAGGCAGTACCGCTGACGAGGTAATTGTCTCTGCCCTCGGGTTTACCGAGACCTTTTCGGGCGTATCAAAGATTGAGGCGCGCGGCGGCACTGGTGATGACACGATCGTTGTCCAGGAGGACGTGTCCATCCCCGTAGAGCTCTGGGGTGGCGCTGGCAACGACTACCTCTACGCGGGAAACGATGACGCCATTCTCCACGGCGACGCGGGAAATGACTATCTTCTGGGCCGTGCCGGTAATGACCAGTTGTGGGGCGGGTCCGGCAATGACATTCTACGCGGTGGGGCCGGAATCGACATCCTGCAGGGCGAAGCAGGCAACGATCAGCTGTACGGCGAGGATGACAACGACGCGCTTTACGGTGGCTTGGGCACCGACTACCTTTACGGTGGCCGGAGTGATGACGAACTGGTCGGCGGTGAGGGGGATGACAGACTGTACGGAGACTCAGGCGCCGACATTCTTAATGGTGAAGAGGGTGATGACACCATCGACGGCGGCGTCGGTGATGATCAGATGTTCGGCGGCCTAGGAGCAGATACGATGCACGGCCAGGACGGCGCCGACACCATCGACGGCGGTGCGGATAACGATTTCATCACCGGTGGTCTCGGCAATGACGTGATCTTCGGCGGCGCAGGTGACGACGACATCGACGGCGGCCAGAACGAGGACTACATCCGGGGTGAAGACGGGGCCGATACCATCCGGGGTGGCGGGGGCAGCGACGAACTGTACGGCGACTCGGGCGCCGACACCATTATCGCCCACGATACCACAGACGGGGGCGAGGCCGAGGCCTTCCACACCATCGACGGCGGGTATGGCAACGATCTGATCTACGGCGACAACTTCGCCGATACGATCACCGGTGACTGGGGCAACGACACGATTTACGGACTTGGGGGTGACGATTTCGTCGATGGCGGTGAGAACGACGATGAGGTCCATGCCGGTGAAGGGGATGACTGGGTGATCGGAGGCTACGGCGATGACCAGTTGTCCGGCGATGGCGGCAGCGACGTGATCTGGGGCGGGTTCCCCTACAATAAACCCTATGCCCTGGTGACCCGAGCCGACTTCGACCTGAACAACCCGGATAACTTTGAGGAGCCCATGGGTTTCAGCGATGTGGAGAGCCAATACCCCACCGGGTACACGCCGCCGTGGATCACACCTGTTTATTTATACGGCCAAAACGTCGAAGGGCTTTACGGCGACGGCCGCGACATCCTTCGCGGCGGGGATGATACGGACTTCCTCTTCAGCGGGGACGAGAAAGACACGCTTTATGGTGCTGCGGGCGAGGACTACATTGACGGTGGCGCGTCTGACGATATCGTGCATGGTGGTCCTGGTGATGACGTCGTGCGCGGGGGGTCCGGGCGCGACGCGCTCCACGGCGACGCGGGCATCGACCAGGTCTACGGAGACAGCGGCGACGACAACCTCTTTGGCGACGCAGGCATCGATCAGGACGGCCAAAATATCCTCGTGGGTCAGCGACTCTTTGGCGGCAGCGGCCGCGACAACCTGTTCGCGTACGCCCACAGTAAGGACGAGACCATCGAGGGCATGTTCGATGGCGACCAGCTCTTCGGCGGCAGCGGCGGGGACTTCCTGTTTGGCAACCTTCGCCAGGACCTCCTAGTGGGCGAGACGGGCAACGACTTCATCAGCGGCGACGCGCTCCGCGGACCGCGTTACATCGACAACCTCATTGCCGACATCGAGGGCGCGGATGACGAGATCCGGGGCGGCAGCGGTGAAGACCAGCTCCTTGGCGGCGGCGGCCGCGACGTCATCTACGGCGGGCCAGACACGGACTGGATCGAGGGCCAGAACGGAAGCGACACCCTTTACGGCGGTGGCGGGATCGACATCATCGTGCTGGACACCGGCCCGACCCCTGAACAGATCGCTCAATACCATCCCGCTGTCGGGGTCCGTCCCTTTGATGACTTGCAGGACGAGATACACGGCCACTACGGAAACGAGGCCGAGGGCGATGTGATGGACGACAACGCCACCGATATCCTCCTCGTGGAGGCTTCCTCTGGTGACGATATCATCCGGTTGCGCCAATCCAAACCGGGCGAACCCATCCTGGATCAGAACGGTGACCCCACGGGTGCGGTCGCCCAGGGCGGCCAGCTCATGGTGGAGTACGGTGACGGACGTATCGAGGCGGTCTGGCTCGATGACCAGGGCGTCCCACGGGTCGAGCAGTTCCGCGTGAGCGGGCTCCTCGGGGACGACATCATTGAATTTGTCCAGGGCGAGGATGCGCTGGACATCAGCAGCCTCACGGGCAGAAGCAGGGATTTTGTCGGGGTGATTGACGGCGGCCCTGGGGACGACACCCTCTCGGGCACCGAAGGTCGTGACCGCCTCGACGGGGGCAGCGGGAGTGACACCCTTTACGGTTTCGGTGGCGATGACCGGTTGTGGGGCGATGGCGGTTTTGGATTCGCAGACGATAATGACGTGCTCTATGCGGGTCAGGGGAACGACGACCTGATCGGCGGCCAGGGCACGAACCAACTCTACGCCTGGTCGCGTGACCCCTTGCAGGACAGCGACGGGGATGGTGTCGTCCAATTCGGCATCTTTGCGGATAACGAAGGCAACCTCTTTGACGACGATGAGGGGGCGTCCCTGAATCGGGAGGACACGGGGCTCAACCGGATGCTCGGGAGTGCCCGCGACGATGAACTTTACGGCGGCACCGGCCTCGACTTCCTCTACGGAAACGGCGGGGAGGACCAGCTTTTCCGTGCCGACGGGACCCCTTTTGAAAGCCTTGATGACGGGCTGGGGGGTGACGAATGGAAGGCCTATGCCCGGTCCACCAATCGCGTCTGGTACGTGGGCGCGAGCAATGCGGACGACGATATCCGGGTCAATTACGTGACCGAGCCCGGGACGTTGCAGGGTCGACACCTGATAGACCGCACCACAACGGTCGGCGATCTGGTCACCTTCGATGCAAAGATTCATCTGGACTTTTCTGCCAAGGACAGCGACGGCAACCTCATATGGGATCCCAATGATGTTCTCCTCGATCTGGACACCCTGCTCACCGACGACTTGCGTGATCGGCAGGATGCTCTCGGTGAAGTGGGGCTGCGCGAGCAGCAGCTGGTGGGTGGTCTGCTACCCCCGGAAGGGGACTTCATGGCCATCATCATCGATGCCCTGGCGGGTGACGACACGGTCATTGTCGGGGCCACCGTGCAGAAGACGGTCTGGGTCGACGCGGGCGCCGGTGATGACTTTGTGGAGATCCTAGCGGGCAACGCCATCCTGGTGGACCAAACAGAATACGACACCCGGAACGACAGCGCGCAAACGGCCTACCCGCTCGGCGGGCGAGCGAGTCTACAGGGGACCCAGGCCCTGCCATCGAACGGTCGCCTGACCGGGAATGCAGTTTTTTCCCTTGGCGTGGGCAACGCGACGCCGGTGACCGTGGAACTTTCCGCGAGTGCCACCATGGACAACCAGGCACCGGAGGACCTGGTCGCTGATCTCAACCAGGCCCTTCAGGATGCCGGCCTCGGCGATGACGTGACGGCCTTGCTGAACGGCGGCCTGGTTGTCCTGTTGACCACCGAGGTGGGACCTGAGGCTTCCCTCCTGCTCACGCCGCAAGCCGGCAGCACCGGAGCCGGCGAACTCGGCTTCTCGACAGAGCAGTCTGGCACAGGAGAAACCCTCGGCACAAGCGTCACCTACAAGGAACTCACCCTGGACAGCCCGGACGACGTGGACTACTACCGCTTCAGCCTCGGCGTGTCGCCCGGCGCCGAAGCGGGCCTGATCGCAGAAAGCCATGCCCAGTCTGTAAACATTCAGCTTGAACTCATTGATCCGACCGACGAGACGGTCCTGAGATCCAGCACCGGGCAAAGCCTTTCTCTCGCCGGTCTCGATGCGGGCGAGTACCTGCTCAGGGTGTCAAGCGACCGCATCCCCACCGTCTATGACCTCCATTTCGATCTGGCCGATGGCGCCCAGGCGGCCGAGCTCGATCTCGGGGCTGGCACCGATCCGGTGCGCCGGGATGTCATCCTGGGCGGCCCCGGCAAAGATGTCCTTATGGGCGGCCCGGGCGAAGACTGGATCTTCGGGGGTGAACAAAACGACGTCCTCTCCGGCGGCCTGGACCGGCAGGCAAGCGACCTGCTCTTCGGCCAGGAGGGGGACGACGTCTTCCAGCTCATTCCGGACGCGCTCCCCTTCATCACGGGCACGGAGCAGACCCTTATCCCCACGCAGAGCGATCAGATGTTTGGTGGCGTAGGGGATGACCAGATCCTCTTCCTTGGTGGAGATGTCTACCAAGGCCAGCCGGTCCCGGACTTTGTCTCCCTTCGCTACAACCGATTTCTCCAGCGCTATGAGTTTACGAGCCTGGTGTGGGATACGGCCAACCAGGTATTTATGCAGCAGTATCAGGATGTCCCGGCCCTGGTGGTCGGCTCTCGGGATGCTCCGGCCAGCGGACAGCTGACCCAAGATGCCCTCTTCAGCCTCTTTGTGGACGGTGAAGCCTTCCCAGTGACCCTCGCTGCTGAAGACACAACCGATAACTGGGGCATCGAAGATCTCCTTGTGGATCTTCGTGCGGCCCTGACACAGGCCGGTGTCGGGGAAGACCTGGTGCGCGTGGACCGCGAGGATTTCAGGATCCGCCTGGTCCGCCTGGCCACCGGGGTGGATGCCTCCATCGAGATCCGACCCGCGCCAGAGACCCTGATCGACTACGGGGACGGCAGTCCGCCCGCTGATGAGCTGGGGTTCCTCGCCATGCAAAGGGGAGACGGCGCAGTACCGGTGTACGTGCAGCATTATCTCTTTTACCAGCCTCGGGACATTGAAGGGACCGTGATCGACACCCGATCGGGTGACGACGTGGTCCACGGTGATCCCGAATTCAAGTTCCCCAACGTGGACAGCGAGTGGGGCATCGACCTGGGCGACTTCGAGCAGGGCGGGCTCATATCGGCACTGGAGATCCTTGGGGGTCCTGGTATGGATCGTCTCTTCGGCGGCCCTCTCAATGATGTCATCGACGGCGGCCCCGGTGCAGACGTCATCCTCGGCGGAAGCGGTGACGACCTGATCACCGGCGGCGGCGGCAATGATCTGATCTTCGGCAACACGGGGATCGTGCCCGATGAGCTCGAGCTGGTGACCCGCGGGGGTGAGACTGCGGCCAACGACACCTACGAGTTTGCCGCCGAGCTTCCAGACCCGGTGCCGGGTTATACGGCAGCAACCTTTGATGACCTTGTCTTGAGCTTCCACCTGGGCGATACGCAGGATTGGTATGTGCTGGAGACGCCCCAGGCCCTGAGGCTGTTCGGAGAAGCCGATGCGGCGGCCCTGTTTGAGAGCATGATCCGCGTTCAGCAACTCGTTGAAGTCAATGAGCAGCTCAGACCCCGCGAAGACACCCTGCTTCCCATTGCCCTGTTCCCAGCCAGGGACGTTGACCCGGGCCCGGGCCTCACCCTGGTGGCGGTCGAGCAATTCGCCGGTGTGCCGGACTACTATTTCCTCCAGGTCCTGAACGACGCGCCCACCCAGGAAAGGTATTACCGGCTTACGTTCACACAAGGCTTCGGGACCGTCATCGACGCCCCCGCAGACGCCTACGACCAGTATGTTGAATCGACCCAGCTCGGCGATCAATCCGTGGCTATCCCCCTTGGGGATATCAACGGCGATGGATATACCGAATTTATATCTCTGGTTAGGGAAGACACGAACCTGGACCCCACAGACCCGACCCTATTCCGGACGGGCATCCACCTGGCCTCTGCCATGAAGGATACGGTGGCTACCATCCAGTTCGGCCAGAATAATGACACCGTGACCCTGCGTCTCCCGGCCCCGCTCCTGCAGCCGTCGCAGTTTGGCTCCCAGGCGCAGATTGCCTCCATTGGAGATCTCAATGGAGACCATCTGGATGACATGGCGATCGCCATTTCATTGCAACCGAACCCCCTGTTCCCTGCATCGGGCGATTATGTGGACGAAGGCGTCTACATCCTTTTTGGAAGGGAAACGTGGCCAGCGGACGTGGATCTCATTGCCGATGCGGATGTGGTGCTCAAAGGGTTTGACCCCGGCGTGCCTCTGTCTGTTGCCGGGGCGGGCAACCTCAATGGGGACCCCTTTGACGATCTCCTGGTTTCGTCAGGCGGGGAGGATCCCCTGGTGCAAGTCTATTACGGCCGGGCCGACTGGCCGGCAGCGGCGAACATGATGGAAGCGGACTTTGACTACCCGGACATCCCGGACCCCACCTCTGATGGGGATCTGCTGTTCGACGACAGTGTTGTGACCCTGCCGCACCAACTCCTCGACGGCCGCACCGACCTGACTGTGGAGTTCTGGCTGCAAACCACGGATCCCACGGACCAGGCCGTCCTGTCGGGTGCAAATGCAACGAATAATAAGGAGTTTCTGATCTTCATCACCAGCAGCACCTCGCTGGATGTGTATGATACCGGGACCGTGGTTCACTTCACCGATCTACCCAACATGGCGGACGGCCAGTGGCATCACTTTGCCATCGTCAGAGACCTATCATCAACAGAGATGACACTCTACCTGGATGGGGTCAAAAAGGACCCCCAAGTGCAGCCGACGCAAATGACGACCCTGCGCGTCGACCCGAACGGGCTGGTCCTGGGCCAGGATCAGGACGTGGTGGGCGGCAATTTTGAGTCAAGCCAGGCCCTTCGGGGGAGACTCGACCAACTCCGCATCTGGAACAGGGTGCGAACCGAGGGGGAGATCGCGGACACCTGGAATCGTCCGCCCGCCGGCTCTGAGCAGGGCCTTCTCGCCTACTACCTGTTCAATGAGATGAGCGGCAGCACCGTCACCAACGCCGTGACGCCCGCAGAGGAGTCCCCCGCCCTGAGCTTTGATGGGATCGACGACCACATAGTGGTGACACAGGGTGTAAGCAACAACAGCCTGAACATCACTGACAACGTCACAGTGGAATTGAAGTTCGAAGTCAAGGCAAACGCTTTTCCGCCGGGCGGCAACGACTGGATGCCCCTTGTTTGGAAAGGGACCGGCTCCGGGGCTGGCGGCCGCACCTATACCCTGTGGCTGAACCGGGCAGGTTTCCTCCATTTCACCACGGCCGATGGCACCAGCCAGAGCTGGATTAACACACCGAGTGGAGCGATTTTGCCAGGCCGGACTTATCACTTCACCGGTGTCGTAGATCGGGACAACGACGCAATGAGGATCTACCTGAACGGCAGTGAGGTGGTCGCGCCGTTTGGGGATTCGTATGTTGTCATAGGAAATCCGGGCGTCTCCAGTGTGGATCAACCTCTCATGGTTGGTTGGACCCTGGAGTCCGGCGCCTACTCCCCTTTTGCGGGAATCATCGAAGAGGTGCGCATATGGAACACGGCACTCGATGCGACAGCGATTGTAGAAAACCTGGATAAGGACCCTGTTGACCTCCAGTCTGAAACAGGCCTGGTGGGGTATTGGCTGCCGTCGAACGTGTCTGGGAATACCCTTGTGGATGCGTCCTCCTCAGCTAATGACGGCGACCTGGTGGGGGGAACGCGACTCGTCCGGATCATCCCCGGTGGAGGCTTTGACGGCACCCTCGGCGGATTAGGGATGCCGGCTCCCCAGCGCGTGCAGGACGGATTTATCACCCAAGGACTTCCTACAGCCAGCGTGGGTGGGTGGCAGTTGACCGATGACAGGGGCCAGGATGCAGGTCACAGCGGGTCCTACAGCTTTCGTTTCATGCCCGAAGGGACTGGCATACCCGGTGGCCTGATGGAGACCCTGGAATCCTTCAGCCTGCGTGAATTCTCCCGGGCCCGGCTCTCCTTCAATTATTACCTGGACACCGGCGGCCGATCGATAACCGATACGGCAGAGGTCTCCCTCCAGGGCGCATTCGGCGGAGAGGTGGTCCTGGCCAGCAGTCGGGCGGGAGCGGCCGATCAACTTCTCACGGACGGCAGTGGGGTGTGGCAGCACGTGGAGATCAACCTGAACGACTTCCTGACTCAGGAGAACCTGACGCTCCGGTTCAATTATGAGAGTACGGAAGAAGCTACGGCAGGCGAATTCGAGGGCTGGTACGTGGATGACGTCACCCTCACGGGGGTTCCCATCCGTGGGGGCGATGAGGTCTTCATTATCCACAACCAGCCTGATGGCGCGGCTGCAAGCGCTGCCGGGGTGGGCGACGTGAACGGAGACGCCCTGGGCGACCTGGCGGTGGTGGACGCGGCTTCAGATGAAGTCTATATCGTCCATGGCAGCGCGGCTGGGATGACGGGAATGATAGACCGTGAGCCCTTCGAGCTTCTCCAGGAGTTTGCGGGTTCCAGCGCCTTCGGCTACTCCGTGGCGGGGGTGGGATCCAACATTTTGGTGGGATCGTACCAATCAGGACGGGCCTATCTCTACGACGGGCAGACCTATGACCTGCTCCACGAGTTTTCCGGCTCAGCCTCTAGTTACTTCGGCTACTCCGTGGCGGGGG
>SMTZ1_10004675_pt1 | contig 23569 bp, 20 predicted proteins | sample DeeMarSWOR136_30_FD_25667 | JGI IMG/M metagenome (IMG submission 25667) | reverse complement strand
GACGTGTCCCGTCATCGATGACAGTGACCAGCTCAGAGGCGATCTTCTGGTCCATTTTGTCCCTGAGAAAGCTGGCTCCCTGGAGAACTCTCTCGCCGTTGACAGCGGCCAGGATCCCGCCCAACACAGAGCGGGCCACATCCGGGTCGAAAATGACCGCTGCCTTCTGTGTTTTGACCATCCTGGGGTCGAGCATTTGGTAGGCGTCTTTGGCAGCTTTCTGGGCAACTTCCTCCGGAGGCTTTAAGTCAGCATAAAAGCGCCTCGAGCAGTACTCTCCTCCAGTGGATTTCTGGTCATCTTTTTCGGCCACCACCGACACTCCGAAACCGCACCCTGACTCTTTAAAGCTCTTCAGGAGACCGTTGGAATTGGCGATGAACACCTCCCCTTCTCCCTCCGAATAGGAAGCTCCAGAACTTTTGGTGATGCGGGAGTCTTTCATGGCCAATTGTTCCACTTTTATAGCCAGCTCGATCTTCTTCTCCATCGGGATCTGACTGATCTGCGGGTCAAAGAGACCTCTAACTTCGGCAAAACTTTTATCACTGGGGAGGACATTGTTTTCATCAGGAGTAGTGTTGGCGGCAAAGCGAATAGCGCTTTCAATCGCGTTGTTCAGGGCATTGTCTGTGAAATCATTGCAGCTGGAAAAAGCCATCCGCTCCTGGACAAAAACCCTGAATCCGGCGCCGTGGGTGGCAGATTCTTGGACAGTCTCTATCTCGCCGTTCCGGACCTCTATACTCAGATTTCGTCCTGATTCGATGTAGACTTCAGCCAGGACCGCGCCCTTTTTCAGACATTTATTAACCAGTTGCTCGGCTAATGCTTTATAGTCCATGGTTATCTCCTTTCTTTCACTTGGCTCATCTTCTCGCTCTGCTGCCGCCCACGTTGATGCCACGAATCCTGACTGTGGGCTGTCCGGCTGTCACCTCTGCAATCTGGCCTTTGCCGCAGATTCCAGGACCGAAGTCAAGGTCATCTCCGACTGCATCTATGTTGGAAATGACGTCCAGGCAGCTTCCGATCAGAGTCGCGCCTTTCACAGGAGCGGTTTTTTTCCCGTCCTCTATCAGATAGGCTTCCCGACAGGTAAAGTTGAACATTCCGGTGACAGGGTTGACGCTTTTAGTCGAGGCCAGGATATCTTCAGGCTTATCCTTGCCCTTCTCGATAAATGTGTTGGTCATCCTGGGAATGGGAATATAACGGAAGCTCTCCCGCCGCCCGTTTCCTGTACGTTCCATCTTGAGCTGCTTGGCTGACAGGACATCAGTCATGAACTTGACCAGGACGCCATCCTGGATCAGGACATTCCGTTTCATCTGGGTGCCTTCATCGTCGAAATTGGTCGTACCGCGGAAATTGGGCAGAGTCCCGTCATCAACCATGGTAAACACGTCACTGGCGACTTTCTTTCCCTGTTTGCCTGTAAAAACCCCGGTTTGACGGGCGATGACATCGCCTTCCAGCGGATGGCCGACGGCCTCATGAACAAGGACGCCGCCCCAGCCGTTCTGCATGACCACATCCATGATTCCCGCTGGGGCATCCTTTGCCTCCAGCATGGCGATGGACTCCCGGGCGCAGGTTTGGGCGACTTCCTCAGGTGTGACTTCTTCGAACATCTCAAAACCGGAGTGGCGGCTGAGCCTCTCTCTTCCCATATGGCGGGTGTTATTCCCGACTCCCAGTGTCTGGACGATGAAGAAAAGCAACGGAAGCTCATCGCTCAGGATCAGGCCTTCACTATTGGCGACAGTCCTTCCTCTGACCTCGTCGTAATAGCTGATGGAAGCCATCTGGATCCTCGAGTCGTAATCCAGAGCGGCCTGGTTGGCCCGCTTCATGATGTCAATCCTTTTCTCATCGGCAACAGCTCCTAGGGGAAGCTTGACCGTTACATAGGATTTCCGGCTCTCTTTCTTCACCTTGACCAGACCAACAGGCTGGCCGTTTTTGGCGACAAAAGAAGCGACCTCTGCGGCTCTCATCATTTTTTCTTCGGTGATATCGTCAGTGTAAGCGAACCCGGTTTTATCTCCGGATATGACTCTCACACCCGCACCCTGACTGATGCCGAAGACTGCGCTCTTGAACTTGGACTCCTCCATCAAAATCTCCCTGGAGATCCTGTTTTCAAGGTAAACATCGGCAAATTCGCCGCCTTTTTCCAGAGCTTTCTGGATGACTCTGTTAAGGACTTGAGGATCGACAGCGATCTTGGCGCTTCCCTTCTCGACGCCTTTGCAGGACAGAAGCTGCATCATAAGAGAGGGAGTCGCGGCCAGAGCAATTCCTCCCTTAAGGCTTGCCTCGAGGAATTTCCGACGCGGAATTCCCTCGACAAAATACTTTTTAATGTTCATGGTGTACCTCGGTGTATAAGGTTTGGATTATTATATACTACAAAAAAGATTGAAGCAAAGTAGAGAAAAAAAATGAGGATAGTATCTCTATTTTCGTCACAGTTAATCATGCAAGAGTATTCGGCTAAAGCGGTGGTCCTCTTCATTGGTCTGATATTTGCGTTACCCCAGAAATAGATATACTTATCAAAATAAGCGGCGGCTGCATTTTAAAGAAAATGAGACAGTCCCACTCTTAGTTTAAATAAGGACTGAATGAAGCGGTCCCCAAAAAAAGACTTTTCCCTTTTTTCCAGATTAACCGGGATTTTACTCAAAAATGGAAAACTCAATATTTTTATTCTTTAAGCTCACGCCCATGGCTCTGTCCAGTTGAGCCAGAGAAAGATTATAGTCGATCACAGCCCTCAGTTCAGCGCTGATCGCGTTAGCCAGGTCTCGCTGATGCTGGAGCACGGTATAATGGGTCGTCAAACCCACCTTCAGCTTTTTCTCTTCTGCTTCTAAAGTCTTCTCTGCCAGTTCCCGGGCAGCCCTGTAAGCTTGCACCCGTTTATAGTTGGTCTGGACAGTCCGGACTGTGGTCTTGACTTCGAGAATGACCTGCTGCTCCTGATTCTTGAGCCTCAATCTCGTTTGATTCAGCTCGGTTCTGGCTTGAGCCTGCTGGGCACGGGAGAACATGGTGTTGAGCGGAACGCTGAAAGATAACCTCACGGACCAATTCCTGAATTTGAAATTAAAGGCATCTTTGAAAGATTCCATGGCTCCGCCAGGGATAGAGCCTATCGGGTCACCCAGAGGATCATCTGGGTCATAGAGGATTTCAGTTCCGCCTATTCCGGGACTCCAGTAGGAAGCGATGAGGTTTAACTCGGGAAGAAGCTGATTCTTAGCATAGGTCAAATCTATCTTTCTGTTATTTATATCTGCTTTTATTCGCTGCAAATCCGGACGGTTCTCCAGAGCCATTTGAAGAGCCTCTTCAAGGCTTACTTTCTTCTCGGTGAAGTCAGGCTTGTCAACGGGTATAATCTCAACATCCATTCCTCCTTCCTCGGAAACAAGGTTGATCACTGTTTTCAACTCATCTTCTCGATTCTTGACTTCGGCTTCTGCCTGTAGGATATCCGCTTCTCGGGTGGCGACTTCTGACTCAGCGCTCAAAATCTCGATCGGAGCCAGTGTCCCCACCTCGACTTCCCTCTTGTTCTTAGCTAAAAAGTTCTGGGCCCAGTCTAAGGACTGCTTTTTTGCTTTCAGGTCCTCTAAACTGTAGACCAGATTCCAGTAAGCACTCTCCACATCATAAATCGTGCCCATGAGTATTGTCTTGAAATCGTTTTCCGAAATCTCCATGTTGTTCTTGGCAACGATGATCTCTCTTCGACTTATCTTAGGCCCAAAGTTCTTGAGAAGAGGTTGAGTAAAGTCAAACTGCAGGATGCTCGTATACCGGGGATTGAAGGTCTGGTATTTTATGTTTGAAGCTCTTCTATAAGAGGCTAAACTTATGGTGAAATCAGCTCCTGTGGGAATACGTTGAGTAATACTGCCACTCCAGTCATTATAATCTGCCTGAATAGAGCCCGCAACCTCAATCAAAGAAAAGGAGGGTTCTTCTCTGTCCTGAATATTATAATTAAAAGATAGAGTGGGCAGGAATTGTTCCCTGGCCAGAGAGATGGAGATATCAGACAGTTCAGGGTTCAAGACTTCGATCGCAACATTCAGGTTGTTCCTCATCGCTTTGGTTACGCATTCTTCCAGAGTGAGCGACAATTTTTTATCCTGCGCGTGAAGACCTGCAAAAAGGAAGAAAATGAAGACAAAACAAAGGGCATTTTTATATTTCAGCATTTTAAACCTCCGTTCTTATTGGCGAACATGATTTTCCTCCCATCAGTTTCCGGTTTGACTTCTCAATTTGATGGGATTAAATATCCATTCCTATTTCAATCCTGCTTTTATTTATCCTCGTCTACGATCCATCCATCCAGGAGGTTGATGATCCTGCGGCTGTAAGAGGCGTTTTTCTCGGAATGAGTGACCTGGAGCACCGTGGTTCCGTGTTCGTTCAACTCCTTGAACAATTCCATGATCTCTTCGCCTTCTTTGGTGTTCAGGTTGCCGGTCGGCTCATCGGCAAGGATGAGCTTGGGCTCGGTGATAACCGCCCTAGCCACCGCGACCTTCTGCTGTTGGCCTCCTGAGAGCTGGTTCGGGAAGAGGTCCTTCTTGGCTACGATGTGAAACCTGTCCAGCATGTCAGCCACTTTGCCTTTCCTTTCAGAGCCTTTTACTTTTTTGTACAAGAGCGGCGTCTCCAGATTCTCATACACCGTCAAATCATCGATGAGATGATAGCTCTGGAAGACAAACCCGATATAATGCTTGTGAAGCTCTGTGAGCTGTTTCTCGGGCAGGTTATGGACTTTCCTGTCAAAGAAATAATATTCCCCGCTGGAAGGATTATCCAGCATGCCCAGGATGTAGAGAAGAGTGGACTTCCCTGCTCCTGATGGGCCCATGATGGTTACGAAATCTCCCTCTTTAATCTCGAGGTTGATATTCCGCAGAGCGAATGTCTTAATAAATCCTGTTGAATAATACTTGGTGATATCGACCAGTTTGATCATATCAGGCCTCCTATTCTGAACCTTTCTTCACAACGAGTAATTTTTTATACGAATTCGATATCTTAATCAAGATTAAGCTCATTCATACCTCAGAGATTTTACGGGATCTGCCACGGCTGCCCTCAAGGATTGATAGCCCACCGAGAGCAAGGCAACCAGAAAAGTTACGGTCGCGGTCAGAAGGAACGTCTCCAGTCCAATGCCCACCCTGTAAGCGAAGTTCTGAAGCCAACTGCGCATGATGACATAAGCAACGGGCCAGGCGATGAAGTTCGCCAAAAGCGCCCATCTGCTGAATTCCTTGGAGAGAAGCAGGACGATATTCGACACAGAGGCTCCCAGGACCTTTCGAATCCCGATTTCCTTGGTGCGCTGTTCAGCGGAATAAGATGCCAGACCGATGAGCCCAAGGCTGGCAATAAAGATGGAAAGGAGAGAAAAGTAAATAAATATTCGCCCCAGCCTTTCCTCTGATTTATACAGTTTGTCAAAATCTTCATCCAAAAAAGAATAGACAAATGGGAAATTAGGCGCCAGCGTGACCCACTTCTCTTGAACATAAGCCAACGTTCCCCTTATGTCACCCGGACTTATTCTGATGAGAATATTATCGTAAGACCTGGGCCAGATATGGAGGACGAGCGGCTCAATCTCCCTATAGAGAGACTCGAAATGAAAATCCTTGACAACACCGATGACAGTACCCTTTTTATACTTGTTATACTTGATACTTGTAGACTTGTCCCCGCCAGCCATCCATTCAAGCTGTTTTCCGAGCGGAGACTCCCAGCCGATTTTCCTGACAGCGGCCTCGTTGAGGATGAAGGCTTGAGAGGCATCGGTGGCAAAGTCTGAAGAAAACCCTCTTCCTTCCGCAATCTCGATCCCCATAGTATCTATGAAATCATTGTCAACTCTTATGTTATGAATCAATATTTTATCGGCTTTATCAAACCCTTCAGGAAGAAACGGATTTCTGTTGACACCGGTCTGACCGGGGACATCGGAGGCAATGGCAACCTTGAGAACATTCGGATTCTGGAGCAATTCGTTGCGGATGGACCGGTACATATAGAGGATCGATCTTTCTTTTACCGGAAGAACAAGAACTTGCTCTTTATCGAACCCCAATTTTTTATTCCTGATATAGTTCAGTTGGTTGTTGATTATAAGAGTGCAGGCAATCAGCAGTATGGAGATAGAAAATTGAGCCAGAACAAGGATGCTCCTGAGCCTTGGTAGCGAGGGGCCTGATTGAACCACTCCTCTGAAGATTCTCAGCGGCTGAAAGGCTGAGAGAAACAGGGCTGGATAAATTCCGGAAAAAGCTCCAACAAAAAAAGTGACTGCGATTATGGCTAAGACAAACGGAATATTGTTGATGTATCCGACAGTCAGCTCTTTTCTTACCAGAGAATTGAACACAGGCAGGAAGAGTTCGACAAGGACCAGAGATACAGGCAGAGCGACAAAGGTGAGGAAAACGGACTCTCCTAAATATTGTTTTAAGACCTGAGCCCTGCTCGCTCCCAGGACCTTCCTCATCCCGACTTCTCGGGCCCGATTCAGGTGACGCGCAGTGGAGAGGTTGATGAAATTGATGGAGGCGATCAGCAGGATGAGCAAAGCGATGGCTGAATAAATATAAACATAGCCCATATCGCCATTCGCCTCTATTTCGCCCTTAAAGTGAGAGTGAAGATGGATGCTCATCAGCGACTGCAGGTGCAAATCCTTAAGAAAATGATCTTCTCCCACATGGCTTTGTAAAAATCCGGAAAATTTCTTCTCGATTTCCAGAGGAGAATATCTTTCTGGAATCAAAAGATAAGTGTAGAGGGCACAACTTCCCCAGTCGTCCATAGGAAGGATGAAGTGATGATTTAATGTGGCGAATGAGGCCAGAAAATCGAACCTGAAATGGGAATTATGAGGGATATTTTTCAGCACCCCTGATATCCTGTAATCATCACTATTGTTAAAATTCAAGACTTTACCCAGAGGATCTTCCTCACCGAAATACTTATCTGCTATCTCTTCGGTGATTAAAACAGAATAGGGTTCTTGAAGCGCAGTTCCAGGATTTCCCTTGATAAGGGGAAAAGAAAAAATATCAATGGCGGTCTGGTCGGCAAAAAAGAAACGGGTCTCGTAGAATTTCTTTTCTTTATAACCTATCAAGATTTCTTCTCTTGATGGCTTGATAAATCTCGCATAATTCACGATCTCGGGAAAGTCATGGACAAGAGCCGGCCCTAACGGCGGAGGAGTTGAGATCTCAGCCGACATTTCCCCTTGTGTTTCTGTCTTTCTTATTACTCGATAGATCTGGTCAGCCTTGGTGTGATAGCTGTCATAGCTGAGCTCGTCACGAACGAATAAGACTATCAAGATACAACAAGCCATTCCGATGGCCAAACCGGCAATGTTGATGAATGAAAAGCCCTTATGTCTCCTTATGTTTCTCAGGGCGATCTTCAGATAATTTCTAAACATCGAAGCTCTTTAAAACACAAAGAGGATATTGACGGTTAGGAATAAAAATAAAAAAAGCAACATCAAAATCCAGATTATTTTTTCCATTGACTTCCCCTTTTATATTCATTTCGGTTTCGCTTCTCCATTTCTCTTTGTACCTTTTTCAAAATTTCATGGAGCTTAAGCGGTCATTCCTCCATTTTTATTCATAACGCAGTGCGTCGGCTGGGTTGGCCACTGCCGCTTTAATGGCTTGAGAACTGACCGTGAGCAAGGCGATCAACACAGCAGCTAGGGCTGAAAATGCAAATATTCCCGGACCGATAGACGTGCGGTAAGCGAAGCTCAGCAGCCAGCGGTTCATAGCGTAATAGGCAACAGGCCAGGCGATAAGGTTGGCCACGAGCACCCACCTGATGAATTCTTTATTGAGAAGAGTGACGATATTCGATGTTGTGGCTCCAAGCACTTTGCGGATCCCGATTTCCTTGGTCCTCTGCTCTGCAGTGAATGCCGCCAACCCGAATAAGCCGAGACAAGCAACGAATACAGCCAGGATCGAGAAATATCCGAATATCTGGCCCGCTCTTTCTTCCTGCCTGTAGACTTTGTCAAAATCGTCGTCAAGAAAGAAATAATCCAGAGGGCGGTTCGGGGCTAATTCTTTCCACTCTATCTTTAAAAAAGCGATTGTCTCTGGAATTTTATCCGCAGCCACTCTGACTGACATGAACTCGAAATAGGCTGGCGAGATGTAAATCATAACGGATTCTATCTGTTGATAGAAGGATTTGAAATGAAAATCCTTCACCACCCCAATGACATAACCGTTCTTGTTTTCAGTCTTGATATTTCTGCCTAGAGGCGATTGCCAACCATATTTTTTGACAGCAGACTCATTCAAGATGATGGCCTCTTTCTCATCTGTGGTGAAACTTCTGGAAAAGTCCCTGCCTTGTACTATTTCCATACCGAGAGTTCTTATAAAGTCGTGGTCAACCATCATCACCCACATCGAAGGCAAATCCTTCCTTTCCTGAAGCCCTTCAGTGCTGAAAAACCAGTGGTGAGAGATTCTTCCTGGGATTCCCGATGAGGCCGTAACATCCAGAATGGATGGATTCTTTAACAGTTCTGCCTTTATAACTTCATGCTTGGTGCTTAATTCTTTATCTTTGATGTTCAGTACCAGGACTTGATCTTTGTTGAAGCCGAGATTTGTGGTCCTGATATAGCGGACCTGGCTCAAGATTATTCCCGTGGCTATGATCAAGATTATGGAAACAGCGAATTGAAAAACGATCAGTCCTCTTCTTAAGGAGATGCCCCTGGCTCCGAGACTCAATTTTCCCTTCATGACTTTTATCGGCTTGAGCGCTGATAAAAATAATGCGGGATAGATTCCTGAAATCAAACCGACAACCAGAGTGATTCCGATCAAGATGAAAAGAATGGGCCAGTTGTTCAGATAATTAAATCTCAAATCTCTATCAGTAAAGGCGCGGAAGGCTGGCAGGAGAAGCTCCATCATAACCACAGCCAGGGGAAGAGCGATGAACGAGAAGAGTACGGACTCTCCGAGGAACTGCCTGACCAGTTGGGACCGGCGAGCCCCCACGACTTTTCTCATGCCGACTTCTCTGGTCCTGTAAGCTGACCTGGCTGTGGCCAGGTTCATGAAGTTTATACAGGCGATCATCAGGATAAACAAAGCCACAGCAGCAAATATGAAGACATAAACGGCGTCGCTGTTCGCTTCGATCTCACTCTCCAGGTGGGAATGGAGATGAATCGCAGTCAACGGCTGAAGATGAGGCTTTAACGCATCTCCGGCCTGTTGTCCTGTATGTTTTTTTACGAGGGCAGTGAATTTTCCTTCCAGGACCTCAGAGCTCAAGCTTTCATCAAGTAGCAGATAGGTATAGTACATATGGTTGAACCAATTCTGGACCCACTCTGAAAAACGTTTCTCCATGGTGGCAAAGGATGCCAGGAAGTCAAACCTGAAATGAGAATTCTTTGGAATATCTTTGAGCACTCCTTTGACCGTGAAATCCGATTGGCTGTACCTATCATTTAAGGTGAGGATTTTGCCCATCGGGTCTTCATCTCCGAAGTATTTCCTCGCTTTTTCTTGGGAGATGACCACAGTGAAAGGCTCTTTTAAAGCACTCTTTGGATCGCCCTTGATCAGTGGAAAAGTGAAAATTCCAAAAACGGAATTATCGGCAAAATACCACTTATCTTCATAATAACTATCAGTTCCGTGGGAGACCAATACTTTACCCTTTGAAAAATTTCCCTTCATAAACCGGACGGCATCTTAGCCATATGGCGTTTATTCCCGAACATATCCAGCTCCTCGACGACCCTGTAGATATGGTCCGCGTTCTCATGATACCTGTCATAGCTGCGCTCATAGCGAACATAAAGCAGGATCAGCAAGCAGCAGGCTAATCCTATGGCCAGACCTGCGATATTGATGAAGGAATAGGCTTTATACCTTTTCAGTATTCTCAGGGCGATCCTCAGGTAATTCTTAAACATGGTATTGATTTATATGCTCAGTTCTCGACCTTCTGGCTTTTTGCGGAACATGATCGGTATGTTGGCCTCAGTGGGAAGGCCGATCTGGATCAACTCCCAATCTTTGTCGTGTTCTCTGATCACTCGCTTAATCACATCCACCCTATCTTCCTTCTCCTCACTCACATCTTCCCAATCAATGATCTCGACCCTGTAATGCAGCGTTCTTTTCTTGCCGTTGATCTTAACATCGATATCGATATTCTGTTCCGCTCCCAAGGTTGGGATTTGAATGACGACTTCTCTCATTTTTGTCTCCTTTTTATTATTTTCTTATTTATTTTCATGGATCTCAGATATCTTCAACTATTGCCTTCCAGGTTGTTATTCATACCTCAACGCCTCTACTGGATTAGCGAAGGCAGCCCTGACTGCCAGAAAGCTTACGGTCACTAAAGCGATCCCTAAAGTTAATAATGCCGATGCCGGGAAAATCCAGAGCTCGATGCTTGTCCTGTAAGCGAAATTATGCAGCCAGCGGTCCATGACATAATAGGCCACCGGCCAGGCGATAAGGTTGGCCACCAGCATCCACTTCGTGAATCCTTTGGTGAGGAGGACGATTATGCTAGGGACAGAGGCGCCAAGGACTTTGCGAATCCCTACCTCCTTGGTCCGTTGTTCTGTGCTGAATGCTGCCAGCCCAAGCAGTCCTAAACAGGCGATGAGCCCGGCAATGATGGAGAATGCCGTAAAAAGTTGGCCAGCTCTTTGTTCTGACCGATAGAGCTTGTCGAAACTATCGTCAAGAAAAAAGTATTCAAAAGGCTGGTCAGGGGTGAATTCCTCCCATTTCTTTTCTAAGAGAGCCAAAGTTTTAGATAAATTATCCGGACCAAGCCGGATTGAAATGTAATCTCCGTTCGCATTTAACAAGTTCCTGATAACTAAAGGCCGGATTTCCTTGTGGAGAGATTCGTAATGGAAGTCCTTCAGCACTCCGATGATTGTCAGATTCAATTCATTGCCTTTGATTACAGTCTGAAGATGTTTGCCGAGAGGTTCGGTCATTCCCAACATCCTGGCTGCGCTTTGGTTGATAACGATAGAGGATGAATCTTTGGTAGAATCGGAAGAAAAAAAACGTCCTGCAGCCATCTCCAGCTGGAGAGTCCGGGCGAAGTCATGGTCGGCAAACCACTGATTGAGAGGTTGAAGTTCGCCTTCCGGACTCTCTCCACTCCTGTATCCGTTGATATCAAAATCATTCCCTGGAAGGTAGTTGGACAGAGCCGTACTGATAATTGAAGGATATTGGCTCAGAGCCTGTTTAAAGGCCTGGCTCTGCTGCTTTAAAGCACTGGCTCTCTGGATGACTACCACGTGGTCTTTATCAAAGCCTAATTTTTTATAGCGTATGTATTCCAGCTGTTCATAGACAACGAAGGTTACTACAAGCAGCGTTATAGAAATAGCAAACTGGAAGACGACAAGCCCGTACCGGATACCTGCGCTTCTGCCGCCTGGGCCCGGTTTTCCTTTGAGCGTTGAGATAGGTTGAAAAGATGCCAGAAAAAAAGCAGGATAGCTCCCTGCTATGATACCGAAAAGCAAAGTCATTCCAATGATAGCGGGCAGAATCAGCCAGTTCCCAAAGTGGACTGACAGGTTTTTTCCAATCAGGTTGTTAAAAAAAGGCAAAAAAAGCTCAAGGAACACCGCAGCCAATAGAAGGGATAACAGACTCAATAGAACGGACTCGGACAGAAATTGCCTGACAAGTTGGGAGCGGTTAGAGCCCAAGACTTTTCGGACGCCGACTTCATTCGCTCGAGTCGAAGATCGAGCCGTAGAAAGGTTTATAAAGTTGACTGAGGCGATGAAAAGGATGAAAAAAGCAATGGCGGAAAAAATATAGACATATCTTACATCGCTATTCGCTTCTAATTCATAATCCAGGTTCGAATGAAGATGGATATCCGTGATGGGCTGCAAATTAAAGGCGAAGCTGTTACCCAATTTGAAGAAATCTTCAATAGAGAATCCCATGACATTCTGTACCTGAGGACCCATATACTTTTGGACAAAAGCCGGCAATTCTGATTCAAGCTGATGATAAGAACCATCTTCCTGGAGTAAGGCATAAGTGTACAGGCATCCGTTGAACCAGTTGAGGTCTCGACTCAGATGTATGGTCGTTAGCGAAGCAAGAAAATCGAAATGAAAATGAGAATTCAGCGGTGCATCCTCTGCGACTCCTGTGATCTGAAAGTCAATTTTGTCATCCACAGAAAGTGTATGACCTAGTGGGTTTTCACTGCCGAAATATTTCTGGGCAGCGGTTCGAGTTATGACCAAGGAATGAGACTGGGAAAGCGCGGTCCTGGAATCACCGTGAACAAGAGGAATGGTGAAAATATCAAAAATGGTCGAATCCGCATAGAAAAAACGTTTTTCGTTAAATTTCTTGTCTTTACAGCGGACCAGAATTCTATCCCATGGTCTAAAAAGCCTTACTGTCTGTAAGACCTGGGGGAATTCATCTTTCAGTGCCTTTGCCAACGGCGGCGATGACATAGCGATGTTGAATTCCCGGTCGGCAATTCTGCCTTCAGTTGTGACTCTGAAAATCTGACTGGCTTTCTCATGAAAACGGTCATAGCTGAGCTCATCCTGGACGAACAGAAAAATCATGAGGCAGCATATAAAACCTATGGCCAGACCGGTTATATTGATAAAGGAGTGACCTTTCTGTCTCTTAAGGGTTCTCCAGGCGACGACCAGGTAATTCTTAAGCAATGCTCATCCCCTTTCGCTTACAGCTCAAAATTAAAAAATCGATTCGAAGCATAGCCTTTTTTCTATGCTTTGAGTTTTATCTTGAACAGAACCTGACCAAGATAACCGGCTTCATTGATTTCAGCGATATACAATCCTGGCACGATATGAGCCGGTCTTTTAAGCATCGGCTCAGAGAGGCTTTTGAGTAGTGAATTCGCTTCCCAATCCTGACGGTTGTCACTCAACAATACAGGCTCCTCATCATTAACCAGTTTCTGCAAAATCTCTTTTAATAACATATTTCCTCCAATCACCCTGTACACACTCTCTAAAACAACAGGTTTAACCTTGGGATTTTTTTCTCAATCCCAGAATCCATCACCTGAAATACAGGGTGTGACCCTTGTGAATGTACCCGAACCTTAAATCTTGAATTCTTTCTGAATGTTCTCCGAGACAATATGTCCGTCGAAAAGATGAATGACCCTGTGGCTGTACTCGGCATAAGCAGGAGAGTGAGTGACCATTACGATCGTAGTCCCAGCCTCGTGCAGTTCATTCATTAACTTCATCACTTCTTCACCGTGGGCCGAATCCAGGTTTCCTGTCGGCTCGTCAGCAAGAATCAGCTTGGGTCTGGCCACAACTGCCCTGGCCACAGCCACGCGCTGTTGCTGGCCTCCGGATAGTTGTTGGGGAAAATGATTCTTCCGGGCCATGATCTCCATCTGCTCCAGGACCTCGTTGACTCTTTTTTTCCTTTCGGATGAAGAAAATCCCAAATAGAGAAGAGGAAGCTCGACGTTTTCAAATACGGTTAACTCATCGATGAGATTAAAACTCTGAAAGACGAATCCGATGTTTGACTTGCGGAGGTTAGCCCGCTGTCTCTCTGAATATCTTGAGACTTCTTCTCCGATAAAAAAGTATTCTCCTCCACTGGATTTGTCGATCATCCCCAGGACATTCAAGAGGGTCGACTTCCCGCAGCCCGAGGGCCCCATGATCGCCACATACTCGCCTTCTTTGACATCGAGATTGACGTTATTCAAGGCCGTCGTTTCCACTTCTTCAGTCCTGTAGATTTTCTTGAGGTTTTTGGTTTTTATCATTTAATGTCCTCCTTTAATGATCAAAGTTTCCCTTTCAAAAGAATTTATTTTATTTCAAAACCAATCGTTCCATGTTTCCAAAGCTTTCATAAGAGGAGGTGATCACCTTATCTCCTGGCTTTAAACCTTCGATCACCTCAAAGGCCTCAGGATTGTATCGATTCAGTCTGATTCTTTGTTTGGTGGCGAAGCTTTCTGAGCCATCAAGCAAATAGACCCAGTTTCCTCCAGTGGTTTGATAAAATCCGCCCCGGGGCAAGAGGATAGCCTCTGAAATATCGCCCAGTTCCAGGCTGATATGAAGGGTCATTCCTCGTCTAATGCCCTCGGGCTGTTCCCCTATAAATTCCATATCCACCTCAAACCGGTTATCCTGAACCTCTGGATAGATCCGGCTCACCACTAGCTTGTAGGTATTGCCGGCAAAATCGAATTTTCCTGTCCGGTCTTTTTCGATCCGGGCTATGTAATGCTCATCTATCTCTGCCCTGACTCTGAATCCTTCGAGCATGTCGATCTGACCGATGCGCTGACCCGGGCTAATGGATTCGCCGATTCTTGGTCTCAAAGAGGTGAGTTGACCGGAAATCGGCGCTTTGATCGTCAAATTGTCCTGTTTTTGCTTAAGGACTTCAAGGTTTGACTCCATTCGTTTCAGCGAGTCCTCCAGGGCATTGACTTGGGCCTGACGGAACATGAGATCTGTTTTCTGGCTCTCGATGGTCAAGTCCTTCAGCTTCACAAGGTATTCATATTGATCTTTTTCGAGATCATACTCATGCTGCGATATCAAATCATCTTTGACCAGCTCACTGTAGCGTTCATATACGCGTTTTTGCTGCTGGAGCCTGCTGTCTACATCCACAAGCTCTTTGTTCAGCTGAAGTTTATACTGCTCCATAGACAGCCTGGTACTGCGCAGGTTATCGCTTGCCCGGAACAATTCGGCTTCTCTCCACATGATGTCGATAATGAGGTTGGTATTGGCCAGCTTCATGATCGGGTCACCTTTTTTCACAATTGTCCCGGCTTCCAAATAGATCTCTTCGACTATTCCTCCTTCCAAAGGATCTAAATAATGTGTGTATATCGGCAGGACTTCCCCCTGCACCGGGATGTATTCCTGAAAAGGACCTTTGGTCACAGTGGAAATGGTCAGCCTCTCCGCCTGGACGTTAAGAGTGGACTTGCTCATTTTAAAAAGAAAGACATAAAGGACAACGATGATGAACACTCCTGCGGCGGCGTATACGGCAATCCTTTTCAGGGGCCATTTCTTTTTTTTGATATCACGATCCATTCCCATTTTTATCCTCCAAAGTCAAGCATCGATCATTTTCATATTATTCTTAAGATGCTCAATTTCACATAAAGGTTGACATTCATATCTGCCTACCAGACCCATTTTATTGCAATAAATGTGCCATTATGGTTATTACGGGGGCAACGGGTCAAGGGTTGCCAGATTACAGCAAAAAAGTGTTCGCTGATATAACAGATAGCGTACGATATCGAACAGTTGACCAATGTTTTTATGCCAATAACGATTGAAATAATGGTTGATACAGACTGAAAGGAATGAATTAAGCAGAAAGGCATATATCTTGCAGTGTGAAAATAAGGAGTATGAATAATTCCACAAAGGATTTTCAAAGCTTCTTTTGATATAATAATTTCATTATGGAAGGGCAATTCTTATGAAAAAGAAAACCGGAAAGATTCTTGTCGTCGATGACGATGAGGACATCCTTCAGGCAGCACGGCTACTGCTCAAGCAGCATGTCGCTCAGGTAGATACGGAAAAGGATCCCAAGGACATGTATTCACTCTTGAAAAACGAGTCTTATGATGTCATTCTCCTGGATATGAACTTCGCCAAGGGTGCCACCAGCGGCAAGGAGGGATTCTACTGGCTCAACAAGATCCTCGATATCGATCCTTCTGTTGTGATCATCCTCATCACTGCCTTCGGTGACGTGGAGATGGCTGTTCGGGCGGTGAAAGAAGGGGCAACGGATTTTGTCCTCAAACCCTGGCAGAATGAAAAACTCATCGCTACAGTCAATACAGCCATAAACTTAAGACTGACACGACTGGAAGCGGATAATCTTCGTTCCCGCCAGAAACTGCTCAGCGCTGACCTTGACCAGCCTTTTCATGACTTCATTGGCCAGAGCCTCGCAATGCAAACAGTGTTCAAAACCGTTCAAAAGGTGGCCAAGACCGATGCCAATATCCTGATACTTGGGGATAACGGAACGGGAAAAGAGCTGGTAGCCCGCGAGCTGCATCGCCAGTCTCAGCGTTCTGATGATGTCTTTATAAGTGTTGATATGGGAGCAGTGAGCGAAACCCTGTTCGAGAGCGAACTCTTCGGTCACATCAAGGGAGCCTTCACGGATGCCAGAGAAGACCGGGCCGGCCGTTTTGAGATTGCCTCGGGAGGAACACTTTTTCTTGACGAAATATGCAATCTGCCTTTAACGCTCCAGGCTAAACTGCTGACGGTTTTGGAGAACCGTACGGTCATCCGTCTGGGCTCGAATAAACCCATTCCCATAGATGTCCGTCTCATCTGTGCCACCAATATGCCTGTTCATGATATGGTCGCTGAGAATAAATTCCGCCAGGACCTGCTCTACAGGATCAATACAGTTGAGATCCGGATGCCTCCGTTGAAAGAGCGTCCTGATGATATCCCGCTGTTGGTGGACCATTTCCTGAAAATATACTGCAAAAAGTACAATAAGCCCCTGAAAAGACTTAACCAGGCAACACTGAAGAGAGTTGAGAAATATCATTGGCCGGGTAATGTGAGAGAACTACAGCATGCCATCGAGAGGGCAGTGATCATGAGCGATTCCACAGTGCTCCAGCCCTCGGACTTTTTTTTCCCGTCCGTTGAGACAATAGAGGATTCACTGGTCATCGATGATTACAATCTTGAGGAGATTGAGAAGCTCATCATCAGAAAAGTGCTCAGCAAACACGCCGGAAACATCAGCCACGCAGCAAAGGAGTTAGGATTATCGAGGACATCCTTATACAGAAGATTCGAAAAATATGGTCTTTAATCGGTTCAGAATCAACTGCATTATCCGAGTAATCCTCCTCGGAGCCTTCTCCTGGCTCTTCTTCTATCTCCTTTTCCGGACTAACCTCTATACAGCCCTCTTCATTCTCGGAGTGTTTATTCTTTACCAAATCTATGCCCTCATCTACTATGTGGAAAAGACGAACAGGGATCTGGCCAGGTTTTTCCAATCCATCAGGTATGAAGATTTCTCCCAGACATTTAAAGTGGAAGGATACGGCTCGTCTTTTGATTCACTCAAAGCAGTTTTTTCGGAAGTTATGAATGCTTTTCGCAAAACCAGGGCCGAAAAGGAAGAGCATTTCAGGTACCTCCAAACCGTCGTTCAGCATATCGGCATTGGCTTAATCGCTTTTCAGCCAGATGGAGAGGTGGAACTTATCAACACCGCAGCTAAACGCCTGCTGAATGTCGCCAGCTTAAAAAACATCAAATCTTTGGAATCCATGAGCAAGCCGCTGGTGGACGCTCTACTGCGGTTGCGGTCCAGGGAGAGCGCGCTGGTTAAAGTCGAAGATGAGAACGAGCTTCTTCACTTGGCCCTTTACGCCACTGAATTCAAGCTAAGGGCACAGGAGTTCTCGCTGGTATCCATTCAAAATATCCACAGCGAGTTGGAAGAAAAAGAAATGGAGGCCTGGCAGAAGCTTATCCGAGTTCTTACCCATGAGATCATGAATTCGATTACCCCCATTGCCTCCTTGACCTCTACGATAAGCAACCTGATCAGGGAAGCTTATGGGAAAAAAGTGGAGCCCAAAAAGCTTGACAGCGAAGTGCTGCAAGATATTCAGCAAGCCATGCAGACCATCCAAAAAAGAAGCCAGGGCTTGTTACACTTTGTGGATGCCTACAGAAATCTTACCCTGATACCCAAGCCTAACTTCCAGATTTTCCCTGTTCGAGAGCTTTTTGATCGTGTCCGTAAGCTAATGCAGGTTAACATCGAAAAAAACTCTATCCGTTTTAAAGTGAATGTTGATCCCGAGACTCTCGAGCTTACCGCTGATCCTGAACTCGTAGAACAGGTTTTGATCAATCTGATGTTGAACGCTTTTCAGGCAGTCGAAGGCCGGAAAGACGCCCAGATTGAGCTCAAGGCTTTTCTGGATGGGAGAGGCCGGATCGTCATCCAGGTGCTGGACAACGGGCCTGGAATTCCAAAGGAAAATATAGAAAAAATATTCGTTCCTTTTTTCTCCACCAAGGAAGAAGGCTCGGGAATCGGACTCAGTCTATCCCGCCAAATACTCCGCCTCCATAATGCTTACCTCGGAGTTCATTCCGAACCGAATGTCCAGACCACATTCACTTTAAGGTTCTAAATCTCGCGACGCGGCAACTCCTTTCTTACTGGCCAATAATTTTCTTTTAAAAGGGGCCCGGTTTTTATGCGCAGTAATCAGATAACGCTTTGCATGATGGAATTGAAGTTAAAATTGACATTAGGAATGCGTTCCTGAACTGCCGAAGGATTATACCTGGCACCTTTCAACGGAAGGATATATCCTCTACTATTGGCTCGTTTGTTCGAAGGCTATTCTGCGTTTAGAGTACTTGGTCATTATTCATAGCGGAGGGCCCCGGATGGGTTGATGAGAGAGGCTTTTATCGATTGATAACCCACTGAAATCAGAGCAATGGTCAGGGCCAGAAAAGCAGCTAATACAAATGTTCCGATGTTCAAATCGATCCGGTAGGCAAAATTCTGAAGCCATCTGTGGATCACATAATAGGCCACCGGCCAGGCAATGACGTTGGAAATAACGACCAGTGTTATAAACTCTTTGGAAAGCAGCACCACAATACTGGAGGCTGTAGCCCCGAGGACCTTCCTGATCCCTATCTCCTTTGTCCGTTGCTGTATCAAGAACGTGGCCAGCCCAAACACTCCCAAACAGGCAATGATCACAGACAAAAAGGTGAAGATTCCAGAGACCTTGCCCAGCCTTATTTCTGTATCATACAGCCTTTTCATATGGGCATCCATGAAGAAGAACTCAAACGGAACGCCTGGAAAAAAAACCTCCCATGATTTTTTAACTTCCTCCAAAAGACGGAGCGTATTCTGGGTTCTGATCCTTATAGTCATATAGCTGAAGCCGCTTTTCTCAGGAAGCATATGAAGAATAACAGGCTCGATTTCTTGATGGAGCGACTTGTAATGAAAGTTCTTCACAACGCCGATAACCTCGCCTTTCTTATTCCTGTCGCCCCTCCAGAAAAGGCGCTTGCCCACGGCTGAATCCCAGCCAAATTCTTCTGCAGCAGCCTCGTTGATGATATAGGCGTCTTCCACATCAGTGCTGAACTCTCTGGAGAAGTTTCTTCCTTCCTTTATTTCAATGCCTATGGTCGGGATGAAATCATGGTCCACAAACATGGAATATCTTGGCGCCCACATATTGTTCTCGGGTAGAAAACCTCGTCTCCCGATGGTTTTTCCTGGCAGGCTGCTGGAGCGAGCCACATTCAAAATCTCAGGATTTTGGAGAAGACCTGCTTTGAGCGATCCGAACTCAAGAATCGTACTCACATCTCTTACCGGGATGCTGATTACATTTTCTTTATCAAAACCTAAGTTCCTGTTCAGGCAATACTTTAGCTGATTTCTCCCGGAAAGGGTGGCAATGATCAACGAGATAGATATAGCAAACTGGATAACCACAAGCGTCTTTCTGAAATGGACTCTTTTCACTCCTGAATAGAGCTTTCCTCTCAGAGTGCTCAAAGGTTGAAAAGTAGAGAGGAACAAGGCCGGATAGATTCCAGCCGCAGAACCGAGGATAAGAGATGCTGCGAGCAAAAGCCCCAGAATAAAGAAAAGATTCTTGCTGTCTACAGAAAACTGACTGCCTGCAAGGGAGTTCAGGACAGGAAGTGCAAGAGAAACCAGCATAAACGCGATCATAAAGGCAATAAGCAAGAGAACAATGGACTCTCCCAAAAACTGTTGAATGAGCTGGGCCCGGTTCGCACCGACTATCTTGCGGGTGCCGACTTCTTTGGCTCTGTTCGCAGCCCGGGCGGTAGTGAGGTTCATGTAATTGATACAGGCAATAATGAGTACAAATAAAGCTATAGCCGAAAAAATGTACACATAGGCGATATCGCTGTGGGTGTCCGTTATGTCATAAGAGAAATTTTTGGAATGGAGATGGACCTCTTTTAAAGGCTGCAGGTATAAAGCATAGTCGGATATTCTCCGGTGGAAATGTCTCTCCAGGAAAGGCAGGAATTTCTCTTGCAGCTCAACGGATGAAGCCTCTTCTCGTAACAGGAGGTAGCTGTAGAAATTATGAGAACGCCAGTTGTCGAGCATATCGGAGGCCACATTCCTGAATCCAGGGCTCTCCAAAGTCGCAAGCGAGACCAGAAATTGGAAGCGAATGTGGGAGTTAGGAGGAATATCCTGAGTTATCCCGGTGATCTTTATCTGAACGCCATGAACGGATAATACCTTGCCCACGGGATTGGAATGTCCGAAGTATTTTTGAGCCATTTCTTTGGTGATGATCATGGAATACGGTTCCCTGAGGGCATTCTGCTCCTGGCCATGGATAAGCGTAAAGTTAAAAACCTCCAGAATCGAGGGATCAGCAAAGAAAACGCCTTCCTCGAAAAAGGTTCTATCCTCATACGAGATTTTCCATTTTTCAATCCAGGAGGGATGAAATATCCTGACCACTTGAACAATATCAGGGAACTCTTCAGACAGAGTTGGGGCTAAAGGAGCAGGAGTGGCAGCGCTGTATTGTTTTTTTCCGCTTTCAGTCTCGATTTCAATAATCCTGTAAATGTTATCTGCCTTATCATGGTAGCCGTCATAGCTCAATTCAAAATGGACGTATAAGGTGATGAGGATACAGCAGGCCAAACCCAAGGAAAGGCCTGTGATGTTGATGAACGAATAAATCTTTTGGCGTTTCAGGTTTCTGAAGGCTATTTTAAAATAATTTTTTAACATGATTCCACTCCAGTAAAAAGAATCTGCTAAAAAGGAAGGGACAGACCTGAGCATCTGTTTCCCCAACCAGATCCTTGCCGGCCAGAGACCCTGGTTATCTCGGATCTCTGCATAGATCTCAGCGAAATCGCCGAGCGCGGAATAGCGCACTTCACGGTTGATGAGGCGCTTGAGTAACCAGGCGCTGAATCTCGGAAGGCTCTGATTTCTTGAATCCATGGAAGTCATTCGCGTTCAAACTCTAAAGGGGAAACACCGACCCACAAAGAATCGTGGACCTTTTTCGTTTCCAGTAATGCTTTTTTTCCTTTAAGAGTGATTTCGTAATAGACCTTGCTTCTTCCTCCTCTTTCCGGAAGAGGGTCGCTTTTGACCGTTCTCACTAATCCCTTTTTTTCCACTCTGTGTAGAGGCGCATAAATGGCACCTATAGACCAATTTTTCCCTGTGATTTTGGATACATGCTTGCGGATGGTAACTCCGTAGGCATTCTCCTGAAGCTTCCATATCGAAAGCAGGACTATCTCTTCTGTTCTGGATAATACTTTCATTTTCACCTCATCTCACTATTTGTATACGATTATAGAATAAATAAAGTTGCACTCTATGTCAAATTTTTTCTATTTCTGAATACAAATTGTCTTTAAAACATGATTATCCGACTCCCTAGCCCAGCATCCTTTGAGCTTGGTGATATTCCAAAAATAATTTTTGCCATGCTGCTTTTTATATGGTATAAACTCACAGGTTTGATCGGTATTGAACCTGCATATTCAATAACAGCCTTAAAGGCTGATATGACAAAAGCAAGATAAAAGGAGTCAATGATGTCTGAAATCATCTCTTTTTGCGGTTTGAACTGCGGGGAGTGCGGAGCCTTTCTGGCAACTCGAGATAATGATGATCAAAAACGCGCAGAAGTGGCGGAACTCTGGTCAAAAGAATACAAAGCCGACCTCAAGCCTGAGGATATCAATTGTGAAGGCTGTTTAGCTGAAGGCGAGAATATCTTTAATTACTGCAAAATCTGTGAAATCAGAAAATGCGGCAAAGAAAAAGGCATCGAGAACTGCGCTCATTGCAGTGATTATGCCTGCGACAAGCTGGAAAAGTTCTTCGATATGGTTCCCGCTGCAAAGAATCGATTGGATCAGATAAAACAAAGCCTATAGCCGCCTACGAGAGGCAGGTTTTTGATATCCTGTTCAGCCTGGTCATTTAAAGCCTGAAAAAAATGTCTGGGCCAGCAATCCGGCGATCGGAGGAAAGAAAAAAGTACAGGCCAATCGAACGAGTGTGAACCTCCAGCCCATTATCCCTAACTCCATCGGCATCCGGGCGACTGCCCATAGCGACCAGGCCGTGAGGAAAGCAACCATGGTGCCTAGCCCGGCTCCTGCCCGCAGGAGTCCGGCGGCAAGAGGCAGACTGACATAAGGTCCTCCAGGCATGATCCCTCCGGCAACCGTGCCAATGAGAATTCCTCTGAATCCTGACTCCTCCCCTACCCACCTGGACATGAGTTCTTGAGGCAGAAGCACTTTTATCATTCCGGCTACGATAAAGGCAAAGACCAGCAACGGCAGGATTTCTGTGGTCATTTTTAAAGCAGACTTCAATCCAGCGATATGCTGGCCCTCCCCTTTAGAATATCCGATGAACACCAGAACCACGGCAATAATAGCCATTACCACTGTCGGTATGAGCATATTTGAAATCCTCCTCTTTTCTTTCATTCTCGATTGATCCAAATCATTAAGCATCCAGTCCTAAAATCTTCGAGTCCTCAGTTCCAAACTATCCACAAGACGACAGGCCTTTATCCGAGTTTTTTATCCATACTTCCCAATTTCCATATCGAGGGAAGTGGAGAAATACAAGAATGAATGACACGCCCGCCAGCTGATAATAATCCCGGACAGAGCCTATCAAAAGAAAAAGAATAAGGCCCAGGATTGCAGGTATCTCGCACAATGCGGCTGTGATAAGTGACGCTTGAAGGAGTTTAATCTTGAGGAAATCGAACTCTTCGGAAGCTGGTTTTCGCAGGAGCAATCCTCTCGTTACTCTAATAAAAAAAATATTGAGTATGGCGATTCCGTAGAGGGCGTAACGAAGGAGAGTCACGCTTGAGACCTCCATTAAACCCTGGAATGGAGCCAGCTGTCTTCTCAATATTTCAATGACCGCAGCGTAGAGAATCAGAGTCCCGATGATCGCCACATTGACTATGAAGGCAACATTATAGGTCTTTTTTAGACTCTCCGTTTGATTCATTTGATTACACCTCTTTTATCCTTTATCCATAAATTTGGCAAAAATCAAGGAAAACCGATAAAAAGTTCTATCTTAAATCGAATAGGCCATAAAAAGAAGACTTAAAACTATGTAAAAGTATGGCAAGGTTCGTGAATTATCCGATTTTGAATGTTACTTATCTCCTCGCAGTCTTTTAAGGAGCTCTTGGGCCTTTTTACGGTGTTCCTCAGTGATGTCTGTGTATTCTAAGAACTCTTGTATGGAATCGATGGCCAGGCGATGATAACAAATCCCAATGTTATAAATGAACACCGGGTCTGAATAATAAAACCATGCCG
>SMTZ1_10005097_pt1 | contig 23575 bp, 26 predicted proteins | sample DeeMarSWOR136_30_FD_25667 | JGI IMG/M metagenome (IMG submission 25667) | reverse complement strand
GGTCTGAATATTCCTTTCTTCATTGCTCTTAGAACTCGTTCAACTGTAAAACCTCCGACATCTCCGGGGATACCCGTATCAGGTTCTGCAGCATCTTTCAAGATCATCTTTCCCAGATTATGCCCCCGATTTGTTTCGATCACCACATGGACGTCTTGACCCGCAATAAACCCTGGGCCGAGACCAACGACCAGAGGCGCATTGTTGATCTTCGTTCCTAAATTTTTCTTGGCCAAGATCGCGTCAACGAGCACGTCAGGTTTTAAGAAATTCCTCGCTTTCCTTCCGTCAGGGTCAATCAAAATAGGGATCTTCCCCTTCTTCCAAATGGGCTGAATCTCTTCGGGTGTTGAAATCAATTTCGCCCAAACCCCCTCCACCTCTTTCTCACCTTCATAAATGGCCTCGCAGAAAGAGACTTCCCTTCTCACAGCAAGGGGGTGGGGGATCTCCAGCATGCAGATCCTGAAATGGGATTGGTGAAGCCTGTGAGCAACTCCGCTCGCCATCTCCCCTGCCCCTCGGATTAAGACAATGAACTCCCTTATGCTTCTCGCCGATCTCATCTAAAGGCCCTTCTTCATCTCTCCCCCCTCCCTTTTTCTCTCCCCACCTGTGCCTGCCCTGCTGGCCAGGGAGGGGGGAAGGGAAAGGGTGGGAGGATTATAGTTTTCCCAAGTGTCGATATCCTTTAAGACGCCTCCCGATTTTACCCGAACCGCTTTCACACTTTTAGGATGATCTTCGAGGATCGATCTTCCGCCCATGTCTCCTTTCAGTTTCAATAACTCCTTCTCGTATTTTCGATGAAAGATCACCGGATGTCCCCTTTTCCCTTGAAAAGAGGGAACGATGATCCCGCTTCTCCACTGAGAAAAGGCTTTCATTAAGGCATTGATTGTCCTTGCCTTGAGAAATGGCTGATCCCCCAGCGCAATGAGAATTCCACGGCTCTTTGGATCCATGACCCTGATACCCATCCTGATGGACGTGCTCATGCCTCGCCTGTAATAGGGATTGGTCACAACCTTGATTTTCCTATCTTTTAAACCATTAACCTTACCCTTGATTTGTTCATTGATGACGACGATTACCTCTTTGACCTTCGACCGAAGGAGAGTGTCGAGACTCTTTTCAAATATGGTCTTCCTCCCCCAGGGAAGGAACAGTTTGTTCGTTCCCATTCGTTTTGATTCGCCCGCTCCAAGAAGAATCGCAGAGATCCTTACCATCTTTTCTTATGAATGAAATTCAATTAAATTTAATCTGTTTCTACAAATTCTGTCAAGGTTTCAATTTGATATTTCTGAAAAACCCCAAAAACCTCTTTTATCATTTTTCGAGATCTGTGTCATCGAGAGAGCCTAAAGTAGTTTCTCAGAGCTTTCTATTCAGTATTACCTGAAGACCAAGTCACGGGCTTGCTCGCAGGCAATGTTCGGGGTGCGATGCGTGTGAAAATTATGTTACCGGCAAGAGAACGTAAGATTTACGGATAGAAGTGTGGAAGAGAGGTACGACCATCTCTGACCGTGCCTTTGGTCTTCTAAGGTTTTTAGATAAGGACTTGCGGTTTAAACTGCTTCTTGGGTTGCTATAAATGGTTTAGGCCAGTAAATTTTACCTGTGCTTTCATCCAATGTTACCTGAATGAAGGAGATATTATTGACATCTGCCTCTTTACCTAAAATTGTACTCAAAAAATTCAAAATTGATTCCTGGGTAACTCTTTCTGGATTTCTTCTCCTTTCTGGAAGTAAGCCAACGAGATGGGCTCTGTCTTTTTCATCAAACCAGTAGAATGCGTACGCAACCATAAGACTCGTGCTCCATCTAATTCGATATCAATTTACCCTCTGAATTTCTTAGGTTCATCTCTTGTTTTGCCTATTAGTCTAATTGTCTGACCACCTGAGAATGGGACGCTGTTTCATAGATTGCCTGTCACCCCAAAAAATCGTCATAGAATAAAAGGAGAATTCATGGTTTCAGAACGATGCTTGCAACATAATCGAATGTCGCTTGCAAATTTCCTCCTAAAAGCGTAACAGCACCCACTATAACTGCTGCGATCAAGGCTACAAGGAGCCCATATTCGACCGCACTGGCACCCTGATCATCTTTTAAGAAATTTAACAGCCTTTCCATTGACATCGATCTCCTTTCTTATACATAGATGTTCAGAAATAAATGTTAATCCATAACGATTTAATACTGAAATGATGCACTGAGGTTTTCCCTCATCCATGATAATTCTTTATTCGCTGCAATTGTTTCTTTTGAAGATACGATTCTAATATTTCATATACGTTAATCAATCCCTTTTCAAAAGCATAGTCAATGACAGAAGATCTATTTCGAAGATTCCATTTCCTCATGAGATCATCCAGGAATTTTTCAACAGTCCTTACACTAACATCGAGGTGATTAGCAATTTCTTTATTTTCATAACCCTCTGCAATGAGGTTCAGTATGTCTCGTTCACGTCGGGCGACAAACTGAAGATTGACTCTTGATTCCATAGATGGCATTTAAATCACTCCCCCCTCACCATGTTTATCCCATCAGTACTTTACTTATTATCTCTGCATGCCTTTTCGCTTCCATCGCTTGATGCTTGCTGGCTTCAGCCAGTTCATGATACCCATTGGTCCGCTGATTCCGGGATATGGCCATAAGTATTTCTGCACGATGCTCCAATCTAGCCAATAAACTGCGAACGTTATTTTGGATAACTTCATAAGCCTTCCCTCGAGGGCGATGGTTTTTCTTATGCATCTTATCTACCGCTATGAATACTCTGGAATACGGATCGCTCTTGTTCAGTTAACATCTCATTCTCATAAAAATGCGGTATGACCTCTCTTCCAAAAATTAAGATGGCCTTTTCAATGGTAATTACAACCCAAAAGGCCGACTTCTTCCCGATTCTCTTTTTAAGCCAGTAATAAAAACATAGATTCTTGTTAACAAGGAACCCTCTCATCCTTTTCTCCAATAATTACTCTAACCCTTTATTATCAATAGCATTTTTAATGCCAATGTAGTAACATTATTATAAGTTTCTAATTTCATAAAGTTTTTCTTAACAACCGAAATCTTAAAAAAATCCAAAAGTGGAAGGGATTTTCACAAAAGTCCCGAATTGCTTCCTTCAAATGTGGAGCCCCCAATTGATTTCCGAGGTCAATCCGGACTATCGAGGGAAGGCATTTCGATGAGGGTTGGAGGGAGAACTAAGGATGGAAAACCATGTGTACTAAATTACACCTTGTAAGAAGTAAGAAGAATGAAGGATCCTAGTTATCGGCTACCCCGGCCAAAAAGAAATCCACCAGTACTTCCATGGGTCGTTCGGAAAGAACCCAGGTTGCGCAGATGGGAGGGAGTGAAGGATTTGACTCCACGGTGGCCGGGTGGATTGAAAGACCTGCTGAAACTACTGGCCGGCGGGCTGTAGGATCTAGATTTGTTTCCCCGTACCCCTGGGTAGGTCGTCCCCTTAGGTCTGTCTGCACCCGCAAATCTACCGGACACTTTGCTTCCTTTTCCGCGGAAGTCTGCTTCAGCGGGAGATCTACTCGTCCTCTGGTTACCGATCGGCCCCCTCACTTGAGAAGGTTTTCTACTATGGGATGACGGATTCCGTTGTCCACGGCTGGAACTTTGGCGTTCGATCGTATCGCTACTCCTTGAAGAAACTGAATCCTTGGAGACGGGTGTCCCTCCGGGCCTCATCACCCCATTGGCCCGGGTTGTTATGCGGCCACGACTATGCTCGAAGATGGACGCAGCTCCCCTGCGAGCCTCAGGGGATGTGAAACCCTTTGGAGCGCCAACGACCCTGCTCCGCCTGAACTCTCCTGTGTGTCGCCGAGATGGATCAATCACGAAAACCCTTCTCGTCTTGGGATCCATCCAGTGATTCGACACATATACACGATGATGATGGGGGTGATGAACATGGATACACCTATGGAAGTTGTAGAGGACGTAAAAACCCGGAAAGTACCATCCAGTCCACCAGAACGGATACGGTACCCACGCGTAGAGATATAAGTATGGGCCCGGAGGAGGATAGTAAGTGACAACTGGTGGACCATAGGTATAGTAATAACTTACAACGGTGGGCTCAGAGTAATAGGAGTAAACTTTTGGCGGCTGCTCCGAAGGATATTCGGTTTCACTCTCCGCGACCACATTCAGACCGACCTCCGCGGCCAGATCCTGGAATACCCTCAAGGCTTCTTCCCTTCCCATAGGCAATCTGCCCGCATCTGCTGCTTCAATGACAGTTTTCTGCAATTCCTTAATAATGTCAGGAGTTACGGGATAGTCAGAGATCCAACCGTTTCTCGGTGAAATCTCTATGGAGGATAGCATCGTCTCCGCTTCCGCCTCGTTTTGGGGGGTACCTATCCTCAGCCTCTCAACGAGTTTAACTGCAAATTCTCCCTCCCGAACGAGGGTCTGCTCGATTGGAGGGACCTGGCTGGCAGTCTCTTGTGCACTGAGGTCCTGGAATATGGGTAAGACGAGGAACCCGGTGACGACAGCAATTATCTTGAGAGTTTTCACATTAATCACTTCACTTATTTAGACGAGGGCCATCCTTCTTTTATTCAATACTACTTACTCTAACCGAAAAGACAAGTTTACGGGCGGCTGCATACGCCTGACAGATATTGAAAACTTCTTTAACAGATTCAATTACAAAAAAGCAACCCAAAGTTTAGCCGTTTCTCTCTGTTGATCCATTCGGGGGCACTAAGTCCCACCTGTGAAGACCGGGAACGAAACCGCTGCTCAGGATCAACCCTGAGCAAGCCCCGGCATTTATGTCGGGGAGTCGAAGGGTTGACAATCTTCCGTCATTCTTTTAAATAAAAACTTATGTCTTTTTTTATTCTTTTTCTGATTCTTCTTATCTCTACCCCGTGCTTCAGCCAGACGCTGAATGAATCCCCTAGTCAAGTCTGGGAAGTCGGCGATCGCCGGTGGACGGTTGAAGAAGAGCATCGGTTTGAAAAATGGGTGGAAGAAACTATTACAGAGGATTTCTTCATTCGCTACAAGATCCCTACGGATTGTGCGGATGCCGTCTACGCGATCCGATGGATTTATGCCCGGATGGCCCATCTTCCCGCTGCCGCTACCACAAGGGATGGCAAATGGATCGGCCACTGGTCAACGGACTGGAAGGATCTTCCAACCCACCCGGAGTGGCACAGGGACGCACGGTTCCGTGCGGCCCTCTTCTACCTCTTTCCTAAGACCTGGACAGGGACCTTGCCTCTCGACACCTATCCTATCAGCATTTCTGCCGATTCGGTCACACCGGGAACGCTATTCTTAGTGACAGAATCCCATACCGGGATCATCGGCCATGTCTTCCTCGACGGAAGCCATGCCCATCCTCTTCAGACCTGGGAGTCGGCCCTTCCGGTGAAAGTTCAAAAACTGAGCTTGAATTATTTCTTTTCACCGAAACCGGAATCCGAATCCCGGTCAGGTCTCGTGAAGTTCCGATGGCCTGTTTCTGAAAACGGGGAATGGAAATATCTCCCTGCGGAAGAGCACCCCTTCTATTCTGAAGAGCAATATAGCTCTGATTTTTGTAAAGGGTATGCCGACTTTGTCGAGGCTGTGGCCAAGAGGCTCGACCCAACAAACTATGTCCCCATGGAGAAGATGGTAAAGGTTATGGGAACGATCACCCGCTTTCTCAGGGAGAGGGTTCCCATTGTTCTGGCAGGATACCAGCAGTGTCGCTATGGGGATTGTCCAGAAGCCTCGGAATTTTTGGAAATTCACAGTACCCGAAACCGTGATGGAATGATCATCTCACTGATGGATCATCTTTCACAGATCATGGAGTTGAACCATCTCGACCAAGAGATGGTGAAAAGGATGATGGAGGCCATTCCGATCGATATCTCTGAAAACCGCTCGGTCACGCTCTATCATGTCTATCAGAACCATCTCTGGCTTTCCTCTCACCCAGAGGATTCGATCGAGGCCCGTTGGGGATTGAAGAAATGTGAAATGATCTATGCACAGACCCGCACCACCAAGGACTCCATTGCCTTCATTGATAAGGTCTATCGAAAAAAGGATCCTGAATATGCGGATTTCTCGATTCGGCAGCAGCAGCAGCTCCTGGGAAGACTCAGCAAGGAGTGGACCAGCTCCGAATGCAGAGAACCGCCTCCGACACTATGGAAAAGAGCCCGGCTTTCCCCGCATCCGGAGGGCTCGATCGGAACCCATGGGGGATTAAGGAAGTGTGAGACGATCTACGCAGATATTCGGGCCACCAACGACTGCATTACCTTCATTGAGAAGACTTATCGGGAGAAGGACCCTGAATATGCGGACTTTTCGATTCGGCAGCAGCAGTATCTTCTGCGAAGACTCAGCGAGGAGTGGACCAGCTCCGAATGCAGAGAACCGCCTCCGACAGCAGAGAAAAAAGCGAGAAACTAATAAAAAGACTCATGAAAATTATCTTTTAAAGGATTATTATCGGTCTACCCCGATTCTGCAAGGGCAGCCAATGCCCTGGCCAAACTGTCGGAGTATGCGCGATTCCGGTAACGCTGGTCAGCTATGTAGGAAGAAGGATCTATGGGGAAAGAGATCAGGGAGCAATGTCCAGAGGTAGAATGAATGTCATAGGGGTCGCCTTAAGGGAAGGCAGAACGGTCCTTTCTGAACATGAGTCGAAGGAGGTTTTGCGGGCCCAAGCATTCCCGTAGAAAAATCAATCTGTTTTCTATTAATAGTTGAAATGCCTATTAACGTCAAAAGCCTGATGAGTAGTGTCATCTATTGTCATCTGCTTGATAAGAATATTTTTGTTATCTGCACCCTCACCTAAAACCATTCTTCCCCACTTTAAGACCGATTCCTTTGTTATTCTCTTCGGGTCCTTCCTTCTCTCTGGTAGGATACCGATTAACTCATATCCTTTTATTTCGTCATATAGGTACAGTTCATAAGCTACCATAAGCTCTATCTAGCAACTTTGGTGCCAAATAGTTTTTTACTGTAACTCCTTGACAGGTCTAATGTTTTTACAATTTCATACAATTCTAACTCAAGCCAAAAGTATGCAAAAATGTACCTTTTTGGACAATTGGTCCATATGCATTGCTTAACCAGTAGTCTCCATGGACTTAAAGACACATTTTTAGGCCTGTAAGCTTCTCGGGCAATTTTGGTCTATTCCCAGCGTATTCATTGATGCAAAATTTCCTACTACCTACCAATTTCAGTTTGAAATTTTGCATGGTGTGGCGAGATTTAGGAATCACGACTTGATGAAGAAGTCCACACAGAAGTCTTCATCTTCTATGTGTTAGTGGATTTCAAACCTATGAAGAATTTGGAATGAGGTTATGATTAGCTCCTGTTCACCCCGGCAGGTCAATAACCTGCCTGGGATTTGAGTTTGAGGGGGGCGCACTAGGGTTTTCTAACAGGATTCGCTAAACATCTCCTCATGGAAGAGCACCTATGATCTTCCGGTATTCATCCTCTGTGAAGGCACAAAGAGTTTCTGTAGTGACGTTACCCTTCGAAGTAAGATCGAGAGCACACTTAGCTATTGTTTCAAAGTTTGGTGCTTCGCTAATGGTGACGAGGTCGTACTGGCCCGCCACCAGATAGACCTGCTTCAACTCCGCGCCCAAAGCCTTAAATGCTTTTTTTACCGCCTCGAGCCGAGCAGGACTCTGCTTGATGTTTTCTATGCCTTTTTGAGTGTAACGGTGAAGCATGATATAAGTTGCCATTACTCTACCTCCTTTCATATCTCTCTCTAAACGCCCCCCCTCAAAGGGTCACCTTATTGCTTCAAAGGACATACAAAGTTCCATCTCGTTCCAACACCTTCCATTTTCTCATCATTCTAATAGATGAATCTCTCTTAAAAACTCACTTACAATAGGTTCCCACGTGGCGATTCCCCTATAAAAAAGATTGTGGCCATAGGGTGTTTGTTCTGATGTCAATATAAGGAGTTTACCCTCCCCACCCTTCCTTTTATAAGCCTCAAACATTTTTTGAGGAAGAGGTGGTGGGAAGAAGTTGTCCTTCTCAGTATAGATCCATAAAGTTGGTATTCTTGCTGTTTTGCCAAAATTCCCCATGGTGGCTATCAATCTCTCCGGACCACAGACTTCATATGGTTTCATTGAGCCTTTACCTCCGGCGAAGTTGATGACTCCTGCTAACTCTTTAGAATGAACACTTGCGTAGGCTAATGACGAGAAGCCACCAGTGGATTGACCGACCATCAGTATTCTGGTTGTATCAACATAAGGCTTCCTCTTCATATATTCAACCACTGCTCTTATATCCTTCACTACCTCCTTTGCCACGGAATCATAGTCAGGATTATCGCATTTCTTCCCCTTGTGACTCTCCATACCCTCTCCTCATTGCTACTACAGAGATAAAGCCTTTTTCAACAAACACCTTACTTTGTTCTCTCATTTTAATACTATTTTTTCTTTCCTTTGGATTTCTTGGTGTGCCATGATTCAATACCACAAGTGGAAGCTTTTCGTCGACATTGAGTCTATAAATAGTGGCTGATAAATTAATGGATTTGGTTCCAAATAGGGATTTCAAATTCATTGAAATTCTCACCCCCTCTTCAACCACATCAAAGGCATAAAGGGCATGACAAGAAAAAAATACCAATCCAATCACTATCGTCGAAAAGCTTTTCATCTTAACCTCCCCGTTCACCTATCCACTCAAATGATAGGACACGACTATATCAAATCAATATTACCTTACCAATTAACGGATATTAATGGATATAATCTACACTTTTTAGAGGAATCCCTCAATACCGAAGTCAGGAAGAAGCTCTGAGAAATAGGGATTTCAAACTTCGAGAAGTGTCGTGGTCAGTTTGGATTGGCTGTTATTCTTTCTCATATGAAAAAGAGCGTGGGCGGTCATAGTCAAGATGATTAAACAGTTGGCGAACACTTTTCACAGCGGAGGATACTGCAAATACTCTTATATTATTGCTTTCAGGATCGGCAGGGATGATAAAATTGCCTTGTCGTTTCGGGTCGTAACTTAACAAAGTTGACCCAACCATCACTTCGCCATCAGCAAACGTCACCTCCAGTTTCAACCCAGGAGGATTCTCTCCTTCAATATACTTCTTCCGTTCATGATAGTGCGGGTTTCCGTAGAAATCCCTAACCACGAAAATTGCCTTCAAGCGTCTCACAGATACCTCAATCGTCTCATTAGAGGCTTTGTCTACCGGGGTAAGGTGGAACCAGTCTCTGTTCGGAGAGAAATTCTGGGTAAAGCCTTTTATTACCGTGCCATTTGCATATCTTACAACCACTTTATTCTGTTCCATTTCCTTCTACACCTTCAACTAAAGTTTACTCCATTAGAAAGCCCAGCTTTTTAAACCGGAGATGGGCTATGTATCGCAATTTCAATGTTGTTCAGAAAGGGCAGGGTTTACTTCATAGATGATTGGAACCTCCTCCGACGGAAGCCGACCATTTAGAAGTTTTCTTAATTTCAAACAGTCTTCTTCTGAAATCTGAATAAACTTTAATCCATATTGATATCCTTCCCCTCGTCTCTCCATACTAGCCTTTTTCCAAACGATTTCCGCGATAACTTCAAACTTGGCCAATTCAAATTTCTGGAGAAAGAAGACGGTGACCTTCAATGTCGTACCAATAGGCATGTCCTCTGCAGAATAAACGTGAAAGCCTGTCTCACTCCCATCTATAACAATTCCTCCACGGGCATGGAGATCATATCTCATCCGGTATTCAAGGGGCAAGTCCATATATACCCGAGGATATCTTCTCCGATCTGCAAAAATTCTTAAACCTGCCATCGCTCTCTTGAAATCCATGTTTTCCTTTCAGTCAGTCATCTATTGTTTTCAGTTAGGCTTCCGGATAACTGATGTTTCCCTGGACTTCACTGGGATTCAAATACACCCTCCATTTTTATAACCGAGCAATTTAAGTGCCGATTTCTTAGTATCGTGATAAGGCATTGTAATTATGGCCTTTTTTCTCAAATCTCAATATTTTCCTAAAAGCGTAAAGTGGAAGTATTTTTCACAAAAGTCCGGAATTGCTGCCTAGCCTGAATGTTTCCAACCTCTTAATGATTATGATTTGAGATATGACATTGTGCGGCAGAATCTAAAGATCAGGCTTACAGGAAGTGATGGAGCTAAATTATTTCTTTATGTAGCAAGGATTTCTTGGCCTTCAATAAATTATCAAGAAAATCTGGTATAAAATAACCATAATATTGACGGCAGTTATACCTAAAATAACCGGTATAACAAATCTGAATTTACTGTGGAGGCACAGTAGTATTAAGGGAACAGAGACAATAGCAAATTTCCAGATCCAAAATCGATCCCCATAGAGTTCGATGACAGAGCGCACAACGGGGTTAATCTCCCAGCCCCCATTTTCCAAAATCATCATTGTGAACCATGCATCCAGAATGTTCAACCCGACAACCATTGTGAGAACGAAAAGCAGCCCGGAATTATAGCAGTCTACATAACCACCTTTTTCCTGGTCCTCCTTTCTCCGGAATGTTCTTCTTCGTCCCCAAAGGGTAAACCTACTCAAGCCAGGAGTGGGCTGTTTTCTCCTCTCTTTAAATATCCGTCTATTAAATTGTCCCATACGGAATTCATATGCTACCATAGTCTCTAACCCTGATGTTCTCTGCCGAAGACAAGGATAACCCTCTCAATACTGTTTGCCACCCTAAAGGCCCACTGTTTCCCAATTCTTTTTTTTAGCCAGTAATAAAAGCAGAGGTTTTTATTAATCAGGAAACCCCTCATAGAGTTTAGGTGCAACAAATTTTGTGCCAAAATGAATTTTTACATGAACTTACCCAGTTTAATATGAATTTATCCAAGGTTACTAAAGCCTTCACATAAAAAAGAAATGTTTTTCCACTTTTTCCCAATTGGTTTCCACTATCTTTTACAAGAGTCGAAAATGCTTTCCGTTTTGAGTGTAAAAAACATGTCTTCTCCTCATTATTGATTTATAGATGAAATTTTCGGCTCTAAGGAAGGCTCGGACACCACCGACCCCAGGAAGGATAATCCAGAAAAAGGGTTTCAAATTCCATGTACAACGTAAGCTGATAAGCCTATCTTAGTAGTTCTTAATTTCAAGATATAAGAAGATGATAAATGTGAAATTTATAGATCTATCTTCAAAAACATCCTAACCAAAAATCCTATGAAAAATGTTAAAGTGGCTATTCCAAGACTGATGACTGCCATCTCAGAAAACCTCTTCCCGAATGGAATATCTTTTGCAATAGAGACATAAAAAGTGAATAGAAGGACTACTATTATTGCATTAAAGAGCGTAAAGCCGAGACAAAAATAGTAGTTCGAAAAAATTACATAAGGGAAAATTAGAAATAAGACTGTTATAACATAGGCAGAGCCAGTATAAATGGAAGCCTTCAACGGGTCCCGGGAGTTTTCTTCAGATTTGGTCGAAAGATACTCTGAAGCAGCCATTGACAGTGATGCAGCGATTCCAGTTATAAAACCTGCCATAGCAATAAGGCGTGTATTTCGAAAGGCGAGGGTAAATCCTGCAAGCGCTCCTGTCAGCTCCACAAGTGCATCATTCAAACCCAGCACCATAGAACCAACATATCTAAGCCGTTCTTCGTCTACCAAATCTATGAGTTTTCTTTCATGATCTTCCTCGTCTTTTTCAATATCTATCGCAGCAGGAACGAATTTCGAGATCTCTTTATAGATCGACTGAGCCTTTCCTTCGCCTTTCTCCATTAGCTTTATTCCAAATGTTAACCCAAATATTCTTGAAATAAGATAGTATTTCCACATGCTCAACTTGTTCGGTTTTGTTTCTTGATGGGTATATTTTTTCCAGAAATCATAATGTTTCAGTTCTTCGTCCGAAATTTGTTTTAAGACGCTTCGGTTATGAAGATCCATTGCCGATTGTGACAGCTTTCGGTAAACAAAATGTTCTGTAATCTCACTCCTTTGAGCAGTTAAAATTGCCTTTTGTATTTCTTTTTCCACCATTCGAAGACCTTGCCTCTCTGAGTGAAGAAAGGATCAGCTCATGAGGCATAAAAATCCCTCTATTTCATTTTCCGGATGCGGACCTCGATCTCTGGAGTTCCCTTAAGCAGGCTCACCACCTTCGACGTATCCGTTTCACCAAAGTGATAGGGATAGAGAATCTTAGGTTTGAAGACCTTTGCCGCATCAGCCACCATCTCGGGTGTCATTGTGTAGGGAAGATTCATGGGCAGGAACGCAATGTCAATGTTCTTCAGGCCTTTCATCTCTGGGATGTTCTCCGTATCGCCCGCCACATAGACCCGCTTGTCACCAAAGGTAATGATGTAGCCGTTGCCAACTCCCTTCGGGTGGAAAGGCTGACCGGTGTCCCGTTTATGGACGATATTGTAGGCGGGCACAGCCTCGATCTTTAATCCTTCCAATGTGTTCACATCGCCGTTCATCATCCCAATGCCTCCCTGTACCTGTTTTCCACAGGCCTCGTTCAACACCACCACGGTCTTTCCTGTCCGTACTGCATTCAAGGCCTTCGGATCGAGGTGGTCCGGGTGCTCATGGGTCAAGAAGATCAGGTCGGCCTTGGGGAGGGTGCTATAATCGGCCAGATTGCCGTAGGGATCCACGTGGATGATCTTTCCCCCAAAGTTGAACATCAGCGTGCCATGGCCGATGAAAGTGATCTTCAGGTCACCAGCCGATGTCTTGATGATATCTGTCTCGAATTTCTCCTTAGCAAGGGCAGAAATTACCATGATTACGGTCAGCAGACCACTTAACAATAACAACGTATTCATAACACACCTCCTCTAGGATCTGAAGATATTTGAAAGGCACCTGGCTATTATAGTGCCTCCACCTCAAAAATCAAGCACTGGGCATTGCGTGGCATCGGATCGTTGGGTCTTAAGTCATAGACATTGACTACCAACAAAAATCTCGGAGAGCGTTTGTGAGTTTGCCTCGAGCAGAGCGAGGGAAGTCCCGTCCTAAGAACCATTTATACTGAAAAGAAGCAGTATCAAATTGTTGCGGCCTCTTCTTGCTTCAGGCTAGCGATGCATTAACGGTTTTCTTTTACGCTGACACAGGAGCGGTTCCTTAAGCTTTCAAATCTATCAAATTTCTATTGACCCCGATGACTTAATCTGTTAAATTTTGACTAAGAATAAAGGTAATCTTGTTATCAGCAGGAGGCTTTTCGGGATGACACAAGAATATGAAGAGCTGGAAGTAGCCGAATTTGAGACGAAATTTACTAAGGACAAAAGTCTTCTTATTTCTATTGGGGGTATCATTTCAGGCAGTTCCCTCTTAAACGCTAAGATTAGCACCTTGGGAGGCGCAACCGAACAAAGGATTTTTTCCGTTGGAGATTACGTAAAATATGATGCAGGTGATCTGGGCATCTTTGAGGTTCGTTTGTTTGCCCTTCGGAATAATGTTGCCAAGTTCCTCGTGTCGCGAATCAAGTAATTCTATGCCCATTTATCGTGTCTGTTACCAAGTAAGCCAGTTGGATTAGGATTGACAGCCGCAACTAGAAATGATCTTTGCTTCACATGTTTTATCTACTTATCCACAATAGTGAGTTGATCTCGGAGTTGCGGATTATTGATTGAAAGATGCAATAAAAACACAGAGCTATTTCTGATCCTGCCTTTGATTTCTGAAAAATCAATTGCCTCTATCTTATTAAATCAGGATGCATCCTAATCCCTTTAATTGCTGATTGAATGGTCTCCATATAGTTAGAATCTTTGCATAGATACATGGCCACTCTGAGGATCCACTGGACTTCAGCTGGAGTTACTGACACTCCCATTTCTGCAGCAAGGCTAGCTCCAAATTGGCCTAATACTATCATTCTCAGCGGATCCGGGAGCGTTAAAGCCGTGGCATAATCAATCACCAGATCTCGGAAGGTGGATTCGGCTGCTAATAAGGTTTGCAAGCCAAGTTTGCCATCCCCAACAAAAGCCTCTACCAAGAGATTGAGATCCTCTGAAGAACGAAATTTAGCTGCCCACAGCAGTTTTAGTCCTAGGGAGGGGTCATGATATCTGACAAGAAGTAAATCAATCGCTACTTCAATTGCAAAATGGGCTAATTCAAAACCCTGAGGACTGGATAAGACGTCAAAAATATCTACCAGCCTTCCTGCTTGGATGTTCACATAACCATCATAATCGGGATAAGGACCATGAGCATAAAGGTCAGCTCCCCAAATTTCATTGTGAGTCTGCCAGCCTTTGGCAAAAGCCTTTTGGGTTGGTCTCCACCATGCATAAGGAAGGACTATAACATCATAGTGGGTCTCCCAGAAACTATCAGGCCAATCTTCCGGTGGGATGACATACAAAGAAATGTCCGGAGCAATACTGCCATAATAGAGGTTAATTTTGTCAAAAGTGAAAGGATGTACCCTATTGCTAATATATATGTGCGTGGCTGAATTAAAGGCTCGGCCCGGAAGTGGTGCTAAGACCATGGTCGTAAGGAATAACAAGACCCCTAATATGAGTGCTTTTTTCATTTTCTTCCTCTTTCCTCCAAGATAAAAATAGTTAGACATTGCTCAGGTAGTGAAAAAACCTTACTAAAGGATTTCAGGACCCCGTTTGAAAGCAAATATTAGGATCTTTTCGAAAACCGACTTCATAGCTCTCTCCAAAAGTTTAGGGATTAGATTGTTAGGTTAACTCAGGGACCAAGAAAGGCCTAAACCTTGATTGCAGTATATTAAGTTCGCATCGAGGAGTCAACGAGAATGTTTGGAGTGAGGCAAGATTGCGATCTACACTTATAAGTCCTCAATCCATACGGGCAAGACGGACTGAAGATTTGCGTTTGAAATGAACAAAAAAGGCAGAGCCATTTGTGACTCTGCCTTCGCTCTTTGACAATGGGATAGTGACTTTCTTTCCTAAGGACTACACCTGTTGCTCTTCAATCCAAAATAACCTTCCTTGTTGAGGGTTACGAATAGAAATTTGCATAATTTAGGAGAACGATCTATTTTTTCTTTAAACTCATCGTTCCCTTGGCACCACGGAAATAAAAGTCCCCTTCAAGTTTCATTTTCCCGTCATCTTTATGAAGAGAAAGTTCCCAGTAATTTTGCCCCGCTTTGAGGTAGAAATTGCCATTCTCTATCTTACCTGCCTTGAACTCCATCGTGCCTGTTCCACCCCCCCTGTCTTGTCTCTTAATCTGCTCAAATAAAAACTTTCCCTTGAGCGGAAGAGTATCATTATAAATTTCCAACTCTGTGCGCGCATTATGGCTTCCCCCAACCCCAACGGTTCTCCACCCTTCCCATTTTCCTTTTAAATCAGAAAGGTTACCTTGAGTGATAGGTTCTCTTGTCATAGCCGCATAACTCGCCAATCCCATTAAAATAAAAACTTGAATAAAAATCCCCCAAAAAACAATCCTCTTCATACCATTTTCCTCCTTTCTTCCGTTTAAAGTTTTCCTAACACATGTCAAGATAGCAGCAGCCACATCCATTAAGGCTACCTCCACGCGGAAAATCTACTTTAATATAGGGAATTTGTCAAAGACTCACAATCGAAAAACAATATCAAGGCTTATCACATCCGTCAACCACTAAATTTGATCAGCAAAGTTCCAAACACCACATAAAGAAATCTAGTTTCTATTTATCATGAAAACAGGTTCATGATAATTATATCCCAACACTATTTGTTGTCAATATTAAAATTTAGATTGTGAAACTTATCTTTTTTAAAGATTACTACTTCAAGTCTCGTATAGAAGAGAAAATTCTTGGAATCTCTCTTTCAGGATGTAATTTTCGCAAAACGTGTTGAGGATCACACCCGCAAAGAGCCAGCGTTAACCTACATCTAGGGCTGTTAGTTTGCAAATGAAGGAGAGAATAAAGATCACCGACCCGAGGATATTCGCTCATCGCCAAGCACAACGCTGTGGGCAATCAGCCAGAACATCAGGGAGCAAAAGGCCAGCCATTCCCAAATCACGGGCGTGTTCCGGGTGATCCCTTCGACCTTTCCGATTAACGTGAGTAAAACAGCGAACACAAGATAGACAGCCACAACAGCCAGGCTTGCAGCCGGAAGAACCACTGGTAGCCTGCTTTTTATCTCTTGCACAGCAATCATTGTTTGAAGGATCACCACCCCGAAGAAGTAAAGGAGGGCTGAGCATTTGTGAAGTGCCAGATTTAGTGAAAAGGGAATTGCTGACATGCCAATGCTACCGAAAACCACCAAGGTCCCAAGGATTATTGCGGAAAGGCCAAACCATTTTCCAGCGCCCAAATGTCTGAGCTGAAGAATTAGAAGAATCAGGAATAAGTATCGAACGGGTGCAATGATCAACATGCCAGAATTGAAAACCACCTGAGGCCATCCCGGTGCATCCCCGATATCGCTAAGGTAGGTTGTAAATATCGAGAAGTCATGGTTTTGGATGTAAAGTAGTGTAGACAAGAAAATGGTTGCTATTCCTAAAGCAACGCCTATCATACCCACAATTCTCAAAGCTTTTGACACGCGAATTGTTTCTTGATCTCTGTTCATAACCTCCCTCCTCATAACCCACAACTACGACCTTTCACTGTTGATGATCGCATTCTGCAAAGGATTATCTTGGTGGCTACGGTGTCACAAGAGAGGAAAGTTTTTTGAGTCATTTTGGATTCAGGGAAGGTATCATGGTCATTGCGAAAGACTTTGCAAAAAATTTTTCAACCTATTTAGGTCTTCCGAGGAGATATGAATAAATTTTACTCCGGACTGATAATCTAGCCAGGTTTCATCCAAATGAGGGGCCACCCAAACTACCTCAGCCTGTGGACCAATGGCATTCATAGGAGAACCTGACGCGGGAAAAATTTTTAACTTTAGACGTTCGCCAATCTTCATCCGTTCAGGAAAATAAATCGACAGTCCACCTTCACTCGCATTCATCAATCGAACACTGTGGGTGATGCGCGAGTTGGTCCGATAATATCCTATGTTCAAATCCAGATTGAATCTTGGATATCTCCTTTTCTCAAAATTATCAGGTCCAGAATGAAAATTAGTTTCTTTCTTTTCTGTTTTCATCCTTTTTACTTTGTCTTCTCTTCTCCATGTCGTTCAAAAACAATTTTGCAGATCCGTAATCACATCCCCGCTTATCCGATAACCCCTGCCTTCTCTTAAGAAGATCCTCTATCTCCTTTTTAATTATCTCTGCTTTTCTTTTACCCTCGGCCCCATTTGATGCCCAAAGTTATCACTGAACGAGACAAGCCTGAAAAAAATCATATTAGTTCGGCATGGCAAAGTCAATAGGAGTTTAAGACCGGCTATCTCTACATTCCGACACTAAATATGGAGGAAGCGTTTCTGGTAATGAAGGTGCCAAATTTGGCAACCGCCGCTTCTCAAAGTTCAACGATTACAGCTACAGATGTTCATCTCAAAGTAGGTTAAAAGCTGAAAACTACAGTCCGAAAGGCTGGGGGCCCACGGCCTCCATGGCTCATTATCAGCCACCGCATGGCGGTGCAGGTTGAGTTGATGTTTCTATTCTTTCAATATATTTGCTTCCGCAGTTAAGGCATTTTAGCTCTTTTTCCTCTCTGGGACCGCGCGGCACCGGCACCTCGAAACTGGATTTGCAGTGGCGACACGTGAGTTCCCAGGTCATTTTAATCTCTGGCTTATTCTTTTTCGGCATTACTTTTTACCCTGACAAAACGTCCGCTTTTTAGGCTGATAAGAACTCACTTTGGGACGATTTCAATATATGATAAAGTAATTACTATGTCAATAAAAGACACCCTACTTTCTTAGCATGATTCTGGCATCGGCCACGACACACCGCGTAGACGAACAGATGACCGGGTTTAGGTCGATCGATTCAATAAGGCTTTCAAGATCCATAATTAAATCAGAGAAGGTCAGAAGCAATTTCTTCAATTTCTCAAAATGGACCGGTTCGGTCCCCCGGGAACCCTCGAGGAGTTGATGAGCTTTGAGACATCGGATCATCGACGGGATATCCTTTTCCACGAGAGGAGACATCCTCAAGGTAACGTCCCTATAGATTTCTGCCCAGATCCCTCCCAACCCGAAAAGGATCACAGGTCCAAACTGGAAATCAATCTTCGCCCCAATGATTAATTCGACACCAGAAATCATTTCCTCCACCAACATTCCAGTAAATCCCTCGATCTGGCTAAATCGCTCGAAAATTTCACTCAATTTCTTCTCGTTCTCAATACCAACTTCCACGCCATTCCTGTCCGATTTATGGATTACCTTTGGAGAGACGACTTTAGCGACCACAGGATAACCAATCTCTTCGCCAAACCGAAGGGCCTCATCGATCTGATTGGCCCAACGGAATCGAGGAATATCCATTCCCGCCAATAAAAAAAGGCGTTTTGCCCAGGGCTCTAAAACCCAGCCAATCTCTTTTGAAGCTGCGAGAATCTCTTTCATTTCTTCCGTCAGCATGGTTGGTTTCTCCTCAATGCCTCAGCCATATGGACGGCCTCTTCGATGGAATGAGCAACCGGTATCTCATTCAATTGGAACCCTTCCACGAACATACGAAATTTTTCAACATGAGGAATATAGGCAATCATAGGTTTGTTTTCTTGTCTATAAATCTGACTTAATCGGGCTCCCAGATCTGTCGTGATCCCAGGCAAATAGGGAAGAAGCAGTATTAAAAGACAATCGACCTCTCGATGTTTACTCAAAAATCTCGTTGCCAACACAAAATCCTCATCCATGGCACTTCCAGTGAGGTCGATAGGATTGAGAAAGGACGCTATCGATTGCAGGCGCGGCGAGACTTTGTCTTTCATTTCGTTTTGACCTTGTTCTGATAAAGTGGGCACTGAGAGTCCGTGAGAAACACAGGTATCCACAGCGATGGCCCCGTGACCTCCGCTTCCCGTAATAATTCCGATTCTACCTTCGATCGGTCTTTGGTAGCAGGAAAGAGCTTCGCAGAAGGGAATCAGCTCAAATTCATCTTTTGCCTCCACCACACCATATTGAGCGAGAACCGATGAAAAGACCTCATAGTCACCGGCTATGGAAGCCGTATGGCTGGTTACCGCTCGGACGCCGGATGAGGTTTTCCCAGCTTTTAATACCACCACAGGCTTCGGGCATTTCCCAGCGTCCAAGACGAACTCACGACCTTCCTTTTCTCTAAACCCCTCTATATAAAAAGCAATCACTTTCGTTTCATGGTCGTGGGCAAAATAATGAAGAAGCTCCAATTCTCTGATAAAAGCTTTATTCCCAATACTCACAGCCGTCGACAGGCCCACCCCCTCTTCTGCCAATTTGATCATATGATCAACCAAAATCCCACCACTCTGACTGACCAAGGCAACGCCTCCTTTTTCAGGTCTGACAATTCTTTCACTAGGAATGAAAAAAGTATCAATATAAGGAGGTGCAAAGATGCCAAGGCAGTTAGGACCGATGAATGGAAAGTCCGCGTCTTTGGCAATCGACACAAGACGGTCCTGCAAATCCCCTCTCCCTGTTTCAGCAAAACCTCCGGAAATGACCATGGCACCTCCGACTCGAGCCTGGATGCATTCGGTCACAAGGGTGGGGATCGATTCGGCCCGTGTCGCTATCACCGCCAAATCGATCTTTTCGGGAACTTCCAGGATGTTGGAATAAACTCTTTCACCTTGGAGAATTCCTCCCCGATCGTTCACCGGAAATACTTTGGCCTGTAATCGGAGATTGTTTTTATTGTAAATGACATTTGCTGGATGTCTTTCGTTGGTCAGCGAAACACCGATGACAGCCATCGTTTTAGGTTTAAAGAGTATCTCAAGATTCACCATCGTCTCCTTTCTAAGAATTGATAAGGTGAGAAACTGGGTTTTCGATTCACCCTAATAGAATTAGAATACACAAGAGACTGGGGTTAGACAAGGACATTTCCTTGGCCGATATTTCCCAGCAACTTTTATAAACAAAGAGACAAAATCCTGCGAACTCAAAATACAGGATTTACGCACAAAAAATACGGGCATTACCCTATTGATTTTTCCATCATTTACATGGAAAATTTAACTCGTTTAAGTTTACAATATGGAAATGAAATTATACCTTTGCAGCTTTCTCTGTAGACCATTATTCTCTGAGCAATTCGGATTTCTACCTCGAAGGGAGGTCTCAAATGATTGTCCAACAATTCTTTGTCAATGGCTTAGCCCATAGTTCCTACTTGCTGGGAGGTTCAAAGACCGGTGCTATCGTTGACCCACGCCGGGATGTACAGATCTATCTAGATGCCGCGAAGGCCATGGGACTGAAGATCACCCATATCCTGGAAACCCACCTTCATGCTGACTTTATCTCAGGCCATCTCGAATTGGTCGAAAAGACCGGGGCAAAGATTTACGCTCCAAAAGCTGGGAAGTGCGAATTCGAGCATGTGGCTCTTTCCGAAGGCGATTCTGTTAATATAGAGGATATGGAATTGAAGGTCCTTGAAACTCCCGGCCATACTCCGGAGCATATCTGCTATGTCGTTATCGATCGTTCCCGAGGCAGTGAACCAGCTGTTCTCTTCTCAGGAGATACGCTGTTTGTGGGAGATGTGGGCCGGCCAGATCTCTTCCCTGACATGTCAAAAGACCTGGCATCGAGACTTTACGACAGCCTTCATGGGAAATTGCTGAAATTACCTGACTTCTGCGAAATTTATCCAGCCCATGGGGCAGGTTCGCTATGCGGAAGGGCCATGTCTGCGAAAAGGACTAGCACGATTGGCTACGAAAGGAAGTATAACTACGCACTTAAGATCCTGGACAAGGGCAGATTCATTGAGTCTTTGACTACGGAGATGCCCGAGGCACCGGATCATTTCAGCCGCTGCAGCGACATCAATAGAAAGGGACCGACGTTGGTTAAGCATCTTCCTCCCTTGCTGCCGATGAACCCTGCCTCCTTCGCAACAAAAGCACAGGACGAGGATAGGATTGTCGTTGATATTCGAAGTTACGAAGCATTTGGAGGGCAACACGTCGCCGGTTCCTACCACATCGACTTTGGTGGCAACTTCGCAACTTTTGCAGGATGGGTCCTTCCACCCGATAGAGATATCCTGCTCGTGACAGAGAAAGCAGAACACGCAGAAGATGCGACGGTATGGTTGAGACGCATTGGACTTGACCGGACGGTGGGTTACCTGGATGGGGGAATGTTTGCATGGGCGAATGCTGGGCTGCCGATGGAACATGTTCCCCAGTTTTCTGCCGAGGACTTCAACAAAAGAATCACCGGTGGCCCGAAGATCGGCCTCATCGATGTGAGAGCCAAAAGGGAGTTTGAGGGTACCAGGTACTGGATGTCAGAGTCCCGATTGTGTTGATATGTAATACAGGTCACCGATCAAGCTTAGGAGCAAGTATTCTTAAACAGAAAGGGTTGAAGGAGGTCTTTAATCTCGCCGGAGGGATGACGGGCTACAACGCAGCTGGCTATGGGCCTGAATGTCCGTTGTGCCTTGCTCCCCATCTCCCGACTTTCTCTGGAAAAAAGTGAATTCTCGAATTAACTAAACCCCTCGCATTTTCTTCTCCGCGGGAGGGGAAGGCTATGGGGGGAAGAATTTCAATTATTGGAATTTGGGTATTGAAGATTATTTGGGTATTGGGATTTGGTTATTAGAATTTGGAGGAGCGAAAGATATGGAATGGTTGAAAATGGAACAGTGGTCTCCTTATGCGGTTGGCATTGGAATAGGACTCCTGAGTTGCCTCACCTTTTTCTTTTCCAATAAACCCATTGGGTGTTCAACAGCCCTTTCACGAACGAGCGGAATGCTCGAAAGTCTAGTCCGTGGAGGGAAGGTAGCGGAGAAGGCCTACTATAAAGAATTTGCTCCTTCGATCGACTGGGAATGGATGCTTGTTCTCGGAATTTTCATTGGCGGATTCATTTCAGCAAAGCTTTCAGGCCAGTTTCAGGTGGTTTGGGTTCCGATGAAATGGACCGCAACCTTTGGCAATACGCCTTTCCTTCGATGGTTCACTGCATTGATAGGCGGCACCATCATGGGCTTTGGGGCGCGCTGGGCCGGCGGTTGTACCAGTGGCCACGGAATCAGTGGAACCCTTCAGCTCGCTGTCAGTAGCTGGATTGCTGCCATCTGCTTCTTCATCGGCGGCATTGTTACGGCTATGCTCATTTACTAAAGCCCTTTTGACCCCTTCTCTCAGTCGGGGGATGAACTAGATCGACAAAAGAGCAATCATTTATGCTCAAGACACTTCATGCAAAAGAAAACTTCCAATTGGGCATAGGACTTCTCGTTGGTATTCTTTTTGGATTTCTGCTCCAAAAAGGAGGCGTTACAAAATATGACGTGATCATCGGTCAGCTTCTTCTCACTGATTTCACCGTCGTCAAGATCATGCTCTCTGCAATGCTCACAGGCATGGTGGGTGTCCATTTACTGCAAAGTCTCGGTTGGGCGGAATTGCACCCTAAACCTGGATCGTTCGGATCGGTTGTGATCGGTGGTCTAATTTTTGGGGTGGGGTTCGGTACTCTCGGTTATTGCCCAGGTACCCTGGCTGGAGCAGTTGGACAGGGGTCTCTCGATGCACTATTCGGTGGACTGATTGGCCTTCTGCTCGGGGCTGGACTATTTGCTGAATTTTATCCGAGATTGAGCAAGCTCATTCTGAATAGAGGTCATTTTGGTGAAAAAACGTGGCCGCAGTTGTTAAAGGTAAACCCCTGGTGGCTCATCTTTCCAGTTGCCTTGTGGCTCCTAAACGTCTTCCTTTGGATGGAAAAGTCCGGATTGTAATGGCTGGAGGATTGTTGATGAAGATTCTTAAAAAAGCCCAATGGTCTCCTTATGTGGCGGGAACGCTGATATGGGGTCTCCTAACAGGGATATTCTTTGGATTCTTCCTCCAGAAGGGACAGGCCTTAAAATATGACAAACAACTGGGAATGCTTCGGTTCCAGGATTTCACCATCCTGAAGGTGATGCTTTCTGCCATCCTGGTTGGGATGGTGGGAATCTATTTCTTTGTCGACCTGGGGATAGCCAAGCTGAGTCTTAAGCCTACAGTCCTCGGCTCAAATATCGTTGGAGGGCTAATTTTTGGATTGGGCTGGGGGATGCTCGGGTACTGTCCTGGAACAGCTGTTGGCGCTACAGGCGAAGCTCGGTTGGATGCCTTCTGGGGAGGAGTCCTTGGGATGCTCGTGGGAGCTGGGGTCTTTGCAGAAGTCTATACGCTCATTCAAAACAACATACTAAAGTTGGGAGACTTTGGAAAGCTAAGCATTCCAAAAGCGGTTGGCCTCAACCACTGGGTGATCATCGCAATCTTCTGGGCGATCATGGTCCCGATCCTGGCAGCTCTTGAGAAAAAGGGAAAGTAATCGAATTACAGATAGGCCCTAACATATGAAGGGC
>SMTZ1_10001473_pt1 | contig 23587 bp, 22 predicted proteins | sample DeeMarSWOR136_30_FD_25667 | JGI IMG/M metagenome (IMG submission 25667) | reverse complement strand
GAAACCATAAACCAAGTGCCTCAAGAGACGAACCAAATCCAAAAAGGATTAAAGGTATTATCATTAAAACATTTAAAATAGAACAAAGAATCGGAAAACCCCAAGAAGACACCTGTTCATTATCACAATCACACCCCGAGTTTAATATTTGTGTCACTTCACTACAGAGAACAGCATCTTTTTCAATAACAGCAGATAATTCCTTTTGTATTTCTGGAGAAATTAATTGATGTTCTTGAACCATTGATTGTATTTTTGATTTACTTATAAATCTTGAAAGAAATAAACCAATAGAATACATTTTTTTTAATTGGTTCTTTGTTATAGTGGGATAATTTAATCTATATAATTTCTTAATTGGATTAAAAAATCCTTTTCTACTTGTTTGATATTTTTGTATTATTTGTTGGATCTCTTTATTGTTAACCAAATCAATTATTGTTTGAAACAATAAATCTTTCTGATCAACCTCCTCGGTTGTTATTTTGTTATTTGATGATTCAATTGATTGAATACCAACAACATTTGTAAATGACGCAACAATAATTAGAAAAACAACAGCAATACTAATGCTGATTAGAGGATATTTTTTCATTTTATTTTCCTCCCCAATATTAAAAATAAAAAGTTCTTATGTATTTAAATCTTTGTCAGGGTTAAAAATGTATGCAGGGGAAGGGATTTGAACCCTTGGACTCCTGCGAGACAGGATGTCTCATCGAACCCTTTTTTGCGATTAGATCTTAAGTCCTGCGCCGTTGGCCATGCTTGGCTACCCCTGCGATAAATTTTTAAATGCGGGCGCCGGGAATTGAACCCGAGCAGAAGGCTTGGAAGGCCTTAATCATAACCCCTAGATCACACCCGCAAAACCAGGAGTTAAATACAATATTTATTTTAGTATTTTGCTATAAGAAAAAAAATAATTTTTTTTATGAGTTCTCCATCCATAAATTTAGTTTTTTTATTAAAACTTAATCTCTAGAAATGCTTAATATATGATTAATGCTTTCCAAAATAAAAGGTGCAAATTTGGTAAATGAAGATGAAGAATGGGATAATATTTACAAAAAATATTGTCTTGAAGAAATCCCATAGCACGATGATGAACCGGAGAAAGAACTTATAGAAATGGTAGAAAAAATAAAATTAAAATTGGTGTAGCACTTGATGTTTGTAGTGGTGCAGGAACAAATACAATATATCTTGCAAAAAAAGGATTTGATTTAACCGCTATCGACATATCTAAAACAGCAATTAAAATTGCACAACAACGAGCAGAAAAAAAGAAAGTTGCAAAACAATGTCAATTCTTTTCAGGAGACATATTAAAATTCAAATTTCAAGAAAACAAATATGATTTTATTTTTGATCGCGGCTGCTATCAGCATATACCCAATGAAAATAAACCCAAATTTGCTCAAATTATCTCTGATACACTTAAAAAAGAAGGTAAATATTATCTAATTTGTTTTAGTGAACAAAATCCTGCCTGGGAGAAAAATGTATCTAAAAAAGAAATACATAAAAACTTTTCAGAATATTTTAAAATTGGTCCAATTAAAAACATTTTAACTATTGAAAAAACAGGAAGAAAAATAAATTTTTATCATATCAAAGAAGTTTACTATTTTTACGAATGTCTTTCAATCTAGATCTTACAACATCAAGATTAATATCACCATCATTATAAGCCGATAAAAAAGTCTCTACATCAACACTATATAAATGAGTATCACACATCATATGATATTCACTACAGGCTGCATTGGATATCTCGTTAACTACTTCTTTTGTTATTTTAGATGTAAAATGAAAATCCTCTGATAGAAATACATCAACACCATTTTTCAATGTTGAAATCAAAATATTACAATCATTTATAACATCCTTAGGTTTTATACCATGATTTTTCTCCATAGAAATCATACAAGCTTTCCCAAAAGCATCAGATAACAATCTATTTTTGAAATCTATTAAAGTAGCGTGTGTTTGTTTCCATCTTTTACTTGCTTTTTTATAATCTTCTTTGTTTATTCGACCAAAGACTTTAAGTTGTTCTAATTCAGAAATAACAGTTGAAGTAATAAAACATGAGATATGATCATGGACAAGTTTTTTTACTACTGTATCAACTAAAATATTATCTTTAAGCAGAAACGATGTATCAAATGAGACACTTCTAATCTTCATAAAAAAAGTATTGAAACAACATATATTAATTAATAGTTAATAATTAATTTTTTAAGAAAAGAAAAAACTCATTTTAAGAATTCATCGGGTTTATCATAAAAGTTATTATTAAATAAAAAAATGAGAGATTTTGTGAATCTGATTTACTTTAAAAAAATGTTTTTGTAACCAAAAAGGAAAAAACAAATAATTTCAAGATAATTATTTGTTTTGAAATAAATGAATATCTCTCTGCGGGAAAGGAATATTTATTCCTTCTTTATCAAATGCTTCTTTTATTTTTTGTGTTAATTCTCTTTTGACAGGCCAATAATCATCGGTTTTAACCCATGGACGTATAACTAAATTAACACTTGAATCAGCTAATTTATCTGTTGCTACCAGGGGAGCAGGATCTTTGAGAACCTTTGTATTATTTTCTAAAACTACCATAGCAATATTTATTGCTTTTCCAATATTATCATTATAACTGATTCCTATATTCAAATCAATCATTCTGGTTTTTAAAGCGGTATAATTTATTATTGGTTGTCCCCATACTTTTGAATTAGGAATAATAACTTTTTTATTATCAAGAGTTATCAAAGTTGTAATACTTATTCCAACACTTGAAATTGTCCCAGTTATTCCTGTGATATCAACAAAATCACCAACCTTAAATGGTTTTGTAATAGCAATCATAAAACCAGTGGTCAAATTACCAATTGTATCCTGAAATGCTAAACCAAAGACTAGCCCAAATACTACAGAAATGCTAATCAATGCAGCACCAATATCTATACCAAGAAAACCTAAAGCGATAGAGAAAGCAAAGATAAATAATATAATTTTAATAATTCTACTTGTAAATTCTGCCAGAATATTTGATAATTTAGCTCTTAGCATGATCTTACGAGTATATCTACTGATAATTACTGCTATAAGATAGCCAAGAATAATAACAATCAAAGTAATAATTACATTACCAATAGTAATACCAATAAACGGAATTTTTGATGATAACAAATTCATTATATCTTCTATGGTCATATTAACTACTTCCTGTAATTTAGTTATGAAAAACAACTATGATTATTAAATATTATCATTTTATTTTTGAATAAAAAATATAAAAGTTTAATAGAATTTTGACCTCGACAAAATGATATTTTTCTTAGAATATATTATTTTTTTGTCGCCTTTTTTAATAAGCCATTTAATGTTTTTCAGTCAGTATAAAATATATTGGTGAAAAAAAATGAAAGAATGTGTGAAATGTGGAAAGACGCTAGGGATTATTGAAGGTTATCGTCATCCAACAATGGGTAAGGATTATTTATTATGTAGTACTTGTTTTGATGTTGTTTCTGCAAATGTTGAGAAATGGAATGAATTTGTTTCACCATATATTGCTTTTTTTAATAAAGAATCATCCACAGTTGAGAATATGCAAAAGATAAGAGACAATATTTCAAAAAGAATAAAAAAGATACAAAAAATGATAAACGATCTATGGCCTAATAATATTAATCAAAATATTAATGAAGATTTAACTAATGTTCATCAGCATAATATAGAAATACAAAATGTTTAAAATATTTCTTTTTTATCAATAATATAAAACTAAAATCTCTTTCAAGAATTATATTATAATATTGGAAAAAAACGATTTAATCTATTCGTAGCTACATGATTTGAATTTGAAATCTTAGTCAGTTTTCTGGATTATTTTTTAGTTTATTTTCATTTAAAAATTACTATAAAAAAATTACATATTGTTACAATAATTTTTGCTTCAATAAATTTATAATGAAAATAAAAAAAAGAAATAAAAATATTTATCATATATTTATTTAAATTAAGGTTCTATGGTTTTTAGGCCAGTTTATAATATAATTTATAAGCCAAGATATGAAAAAACCTGGAAACCAGCTATTAAGTTGATGATATGTATACATCTCTACATCATCATCCCAGCAGATTTCTAAAGTTCCAACATAATGCGGGAAATTCCATCCATTTCTATCTATATCTATTCCTTGGTTTAGATATGCTGCCCAAATTAATTCAGAACAATACCAAGCTTCTGAATCAAAGTTTGAATCTTTTAATTCTCGAGCATTATAAGGCTTTCCAATTTGTCCTTCTGCAAAATTAATTGCGTTAATTCTTTGTGTCTCATTTGAAGTTTTGACTTGTCCATACACAATTTCACAATCAAATGTTTCAAATAAAGATAAATTTTGTTCGGCAACACATTTTAAATAACCACTTGCATGAATAAATTTATTGTTACCAACATAAATACCACAATGATCCCATCCAGGATGCTTATTAGAATAATTATTAAGTTCCATGAAAATTATGTCTCCATCTCTGACATAAGGGGGAACTACAAGATTAGAAATTGATACTGTCTTTATTTCAATCAATTTATTTGTAGCTTGTGAAGAATTAAACATTGTTAAAATAAGTACCAAAATGACAGTAATTATTATCTTATTGTTTTTCATTTTTTTCTTTCCTACTCGAAAAATCAATATCTTAATATGAATTTAATTATATTATATTTTGTTCAAAAATTTAATTCGTTAATAAAAGTAAAAAATGAAAAAAAGTTTGAAAAAATTCCATCAAAAATACATTTAATTTTTTTCTACGTATTTCTTTATAGAAAATTAACATTATAAAAAAAACAATTTTGATGTATTACATATGAATTATCTATTTTCATATTTTCATAGAATTTGTATAGCTCATTATGGGGAAAATTTTATAATTGAGATTTTATTATTTTTTCTTAAATTATTGTGTTTCATAGTGGAATAAATCATGAAGCAAATGTTAATAAAAATAACTATTGGACTTATTTTTTTAGGCATCTTCTCAAGTGTAATTTGTAGTGGTAATTATATTACATATCCAAATTCACTCAATGAATATCAAATAAAACTCCAAAGTAATTTATCTCTTAAAAATCAAGATACTTATTTTCCGATTTCAATTCATAAAAAGGGTTGTTGTGATGGTTATACACTTCTAAATAACCTTTATTTTGGTGCATTATTAATTGATATGAATGGAAAAATAATACATAAATGGGGACTAGTTGATCCACAACCTGCAAAGCTGTTACCAGATGGTTCCATTATTAAGGGGAGAGCAGCTAAAATCTATGGTTTTTCTTGCAGTGATTTTGGTATATTGGAACAAATAGACTGGAACGGTAATGTAACTTGGAGTTTCAATGATTGGGATAACAATAGAGCACGACAGCATCATGATTTTGAACGTGAGGGAAATCCGGTTGGATATTATGCACCAGGTCAAAATTTTATACAACAGGGAAAAACACTAGTTCTTGCACATGAGAATATTATCAATAAAAGTATAAGTAGAATACCTCTTATTGATGACGTAATTTACGAAGTTGATTGGAATGGTAGTTTTACAGGTTTTGTATGGCATGCTTCAGACCATTTTAATCAAATGGGATTTGATAATATAACAAAACATGGAATTTATGTAAATCCTGGCATTCTTTGTGATGGTGACTGGTTGCATGTAAATTCTATGTCGACTTTAGGTGATAATATTTGGTATTCTATTAATCCAATTAATTATTCGTATTTTAATCCGCAGAATATTATTATCTGTACTAGAAATACAAATTCTATTGCAATAATTTGCAAAGAAACAGGAGATATTGTATGGAGAATTGGACCGGACTATTCAAAAAAAACCAATTATGGAAATAAGCTTGGTCAATTAATTGGACCCCATCATGCGCATATGATTCCTAAAGGACTTCCAGGTGAAGGAAATATTCTTGTTTTTGATAATGGGGGACTTGCAGGATATGGATATTTTGGTATGCCAGGTAATTTTAGGCTTTGGTCTAGGGTGATAGAATTTAATCCAGTTAATTTTGATATTGTATGGCAATATTTACATATTAGGTTTAATTGGTGGTTTCCTCGCATGGGTGAAAAACACAGATTTTTCAGCTATTATATTAGTTCAGCTCAACGTTTACCAAATGGAAATACTTTAATTACAGAGGGAGCAAATGGAAGAGTGTTTGAAATAACTCATGAATTAGAAATCGTATGGGAATACATTACACCTTTTCGTATACCACAGCTGTATCGAGCATATAGAATTCCACCAGAATGGGTACCAGGTAATCCATCAGATTATGAATCTTGGGAATAGATTTTTGATTTAAAAATAAATTTATTTTAATTAAAAGAAGTTAAATGAGAATCTAGATCAAATTATCAATTAATTATCATTAACTATACTAAACAAGAAATGTCTTAAGATAATATAATTCTTAAAAACATAAAATATATATACATTAATTCTATAATAAAAATAATTTAAAATAATATAATGAGAAAATTTAAATGATACAGAAAAACATTTTACAGAAAGCATCAAGCCTAAGCATTTTTTTTATGTTGATTCTTATTACAATTGGTACATCTAGCGTAGCTGCACAATCACCAACAATATTAGATATAACTGCAGCAAAAGGTGGTTTTGGTAAAGTATCTGTTACTGTAAAAAACATTGGTAATATTACAGCTGAAAATGTAACAATGTTTATATCTGTTAACGGTGGAATTTTTGGCAGAGTAAATATAACCAAGGTGTGTAGCGGATGTGGTAACTGTAGCAATTCTATTGAACCTAATGCAGCAAAAATAGAAAATACTTTAGAAGCAGGGGTAATAATTGGATTTGGACCTATTAATATTACCACATCTGCAGAAGCATCAAATGCAGAAATGGTAAGTAAAACCTTCAATGGTTTTGTGCTGGGATTCGTCGTTATTATCACAAAATAATTAAATTAATACAAATACAAAAGCTTTATAATTTTTCATCTTATTTTCCTTTTTTATAAAGATAAATAACATGAATTTTATGAAAAGTCTATTTTTAGCAACATAAAAATCACATTTAAAAAAATGATAATTAGAGGAGGGTCTAGTTTTGGGAGGATAGGAAAAAATATGATGATTAGTTAAATCTAAAAATCATTTTTTCTACCATACTGGACCCTAATATATTTTATTTATTTTCTAGAATAAATATTTTTCTATAAAAAATAGAGATTTAGTTTTTTATTAATTAATAGTCTCACTAATAGTTTTCGTATTAGAAAATGTTTGAATATACAAAATATTTATTTTTAATATGAATGTTTATAAGATAATTTATTTAGCTAATTATTTATTTGTCTTAATGGTGAATAAATGAAAACCTATGTAGAAGTATATGTACGTACAGATGGTGAAAAAGAGTCTGTTATTACCGAAAAGTTGTTGGAACTCGGCTTAAAACCTACTATTGGTGGACATGATTTTGTATACTCCTGGAAGGATGATGTTGTTTTGAATGAAGTTTTAAAATTCGTGGATCATATACAGTCAAAACTTAAGGATTCTGGAGCGATCTTGAAATTCTCTACTTTCAGGTAGTTGTTGTTTTTATCACTAAAAAGAACTCATTTTAAAGTAAACTTAGTTAATTAAAAAATAATAATAAAAAATAAAAAAAATAATTTATATATTTCGGTTATATATCATATGGTTCTTCTTGTGGATTTTTATCATAATTACGGAAAATAAATCCACGAATAGTCTTTGGAAAATTTTTAAATATTGGTGCTTCAAATCTAATGCCTATCCAGTCATCCCAATAATTTTCATCCCAAATAGTGCGAGATGAAAATACAAAACGAGCATTTTGTCTATTGTCCATGAAATTGTTCATCTTAACGATATTATCATTACTTCCAGATAATTGTAAACCTGTCCTGATATTATTTTTGAAGTTATTACTTGTTATAATGTTTTTACCACCACTAGAAATTTTTAAACCAATATTATTATTTGTAATATTATTTCCTTCTATTTCATTAACTGTACTTAATATTCCCTTAATTGCAATACCTTCCATGTTATTATTTGTTACTTGATTCCCGCTAATATTATTCTGACTGCTACTACTACTAAGTTGTATTCCCCCAAAATTATTATCAATTGTATTATTATCAATCAAATTTTGTTTACTAATAAGATCAAATACAATTCCAAAATCACCATTTCCTTCAATTGTATTGCCAGAAATAATATTACGATCTGACTCTTGTAAGAAGATGCCTTGAAAATCATTATTTAAAATTATGTTATTAGAAATTGTTATTCGTGAACTAGTTGCTTGAAGAAAAATACCATAGTCGCTATCTTTTATAATATTGTTTGAAATTGTACATAGTTCCATAAGCGGATATACTGTAATTCCATCCTGTCCACTTGCGTTACCGATTATTGTAAATCCTTTTAGTTCAATATTTTTATAATTTATTCGCACAACATGATCTTGCCCGGTTACACCACTTATAATTGTTGTATCTCTATTTTCCCCTATTACAAATATTTGTTTATTTATGCGGATATTTTCTTGATATGGTGACATATCATCATATACAAATACTGTATCTCCATTACTTGCATTTCCAATTGCTTCCTGAATAGTGCTATAATTACCTGGATTGCTTCCACCAACGTACAACCAATTTCCGAGATTCATTGGTTGAAAATTAGTGATTGAACTTCCATTTAATGCCGAAACAACTCCTGTTCCAGACATAAATATTAAAATTCCTAGAACTAAAATTTTTTCTATTAATTTTATTTTCATTTTTTTCTACCTCCTCCTTAAAACAACAATTTTACAATAATATCAATAGATTATCTTTATTTAAATCTTATGATAAATATAAACAATAAAATAACTTAAAGATACAATAAAAAAATTTAAAAAATAGTATATTTTTTTTATATTAAATTTTACGATAAAATTGTATACATTATACAAAAATATTATGTACTAGAAAATTATTTTATAAAAAGATAAGATATAATTAATATAATAAAATCAAAGAGGTGAGAATATTAAAATTAAAAATTTTATAATTATAGTCATAGTTATAGTTATTATCTCAAGTTGTTCAACAATAAACAGTAGAAACATAATTAATTCTAGAGATTTAGAAATTAATTCTGGTGAAAATGTTACAATAGTAATTGGTCCATACTCTCAAAAACAGGATTTTAATTCTATTAATATTTTATGGGAAACAAGTTCTTATACTACTAAAAATGAGGTTCATTGGGGAATAACTCCCGATTGCGAAAATGTTACATCTCAGAATATTGAAAAATATTTTTATACTACAAATCTGCATAAGGTTTTTTTAAAAGGTTTATCATCATCAACAAAATATTATTATAAAATTATTTCAGATGATTTTGAAAGTAATATTTATTCGTTTTATACAACTTTTGAAGAAAACGAAACAATTAACTTTGTAGTTTATGGCGATAATAGAGGTAGTTGGGACAACTGGCAAAATGCATCTATTATTGCTCGATCTATCGAAGAAAAAAATCCGCATTTTGTTTTAAATACAGGTGATCTTGTAGACAATGGAATTAATCAGACTCATTGGGAAAAATTTTTTTATATTTCTAATTACAATCATAATAGTACTCTATATCCTATTTTAGGGAACCATGAATTAAATAGCTACTGGTATTTCAAATATTTTATGCTTCCAAATAATGAACATTGGTATTCGTTTAACAATGGACCGGTTCATTTTGTAGGACTTGATTCAAACCTAAAAAATGCGTTTAGATTATCTCAATTAATTTGGTTAATAAAAGATTTAAAGTCCAATACCCAAAAATTTACTATTGTTTTTTTCCATCATCCAATCTATAGTTCAGGCAATCATGGAAGTACATGGTATATAAGACTATTATGGAAAAATATATTTGAAAAATTTGGTGTAGATATGGTTTTTAATGGTCATGATCATTGTTATGAAAGAGCTAAGGTAAATAATGTAAATTATGTTGTAACTGGTGGAGGAGGAGCACCGCTTTATAATGTTGGCTCTAATTGGTGGACAATTTACTCTGAAAAAACATATCATTATTGTTTTGTTTCTGTAAATCAAACTCAGTTATTATTTAAGGCCATAAATTCTGAGGAATTTGTAATTGATGATTTTATAATTAATTAGATTTAAAAACTAGATTGAACTTATAGTAAACCTACCTTTTTCATAAATCAAATTCAATTTATAATTTTCTTCATCTTAATCAATCACTTTTTATTTGATTAATTTTTGAGATATTATCTAAATTATAAGGAAAATAGTGGGGGCTAAAATATAAAATTTTTATAAAAATAAAATATAACAATAACTTTATTTAAAGAATTGTTAAATTGAATGTATAAAATAAAAAAAAGAGATTAATATTGGTTTTTTAAGTTCTCAATTAATTATTGCATATTATGACAGTACAATCGTAAGTATACCATATTTCCATATCAGTTTTTCCCTAGGAGTCGCAGTAATATCCTGAGATACTGCTGTTATTCTAAGGCGCATTATGCCAAAGCCAAAATAATATTTAAGCTGTATAACTTTTTTTTCACCTGGACCAAGATTGTCGATGGTATCATTTTTCAATTTATCAAATATATTAACGCCAAGTGGACCACCACGGACATATATTTCCCATTCTATATCTGTTAAATTATCTCCACCATTATTTTTAATTTCAGCTTTTATTCCAAATCCTCCGGTTATATTTTGTATATTAAGTCTTGATGGCCCAGGATCTCTTTCAGTAATATTTGCTGTTGTATAATTAATATCAAACTTACGAGGTATACTAACATCTGTAACTCTTAAAGTTACATGAAAAATTCCAATCTCTTTATATCTATGTGTTGGATTTTGCTGATAATTATATGTAGAGTTATCACCAAAGTCCCATCTAAATAAATACGGCCATTGTCCACCAGTTGCTGCTCCATTGAAAAAAATCGAATCACCCTGTTGACCTTCATAAGGTCCGTTTGCAGTACAGTTTAATTTATCTGGATCATCTGGATTAAAACCATAAATTAAAACGTCATCGAGCCACATTTGACATCCATTTATACCTTCTTCTGAAAAATATTGGAAACGAATTTTTACATTATCACTATTATTATATGTTGTCAAATCAATATGGTCTCCCAAGTCAGTATCATTCCAATTCCAGCAATCATACTCGTTATTAACATACTTGTCCTCAATCCAAAGTGATTCTCCCCATGTAATTCCACCATCGGTGGAAATTGAAACGTTTAAATCACATTTATCATTATATGTAGCAATCCAATAATCAGTCATCCAGAAAAATGATAATTTAATTATAGTATAATTTTTAAAATCTAACCTGGGTGTTATAAGCCATTCATCCTGTGAATGTATGTTATTATAACAAACCACACAATATGGTGGACTATGACTTAGATAATCATCATATTCAATATGCCAGGTTGCAGAAGGATTAGTTGTATTTAGTGTCCAATCTGTTGGAAATGTACTATCTGCAAAACTTTCATCTAAAATTATTTCATAACCATCTTCCATGCCTAAAAATTCTGAGTTATTATTTTGAGTTGTTTCTATTGATTCATCTACTATAGTTTGCGCTGTTGAAAAAAAATTTGAAATTAATAATAGTATAAAAATCAAGAAAACACTAGCTTTTATCAAAACTTTATAATTTTGCATATTTTTTATACCTCCCTCTAAAAAATAATTATTTTCTGCAATGTTTAATGGTTTATTTAGATTTAAATTTTATGTTAAAAAATATATGTAACAAAATTATATAAAAACAATAAAAAAAAATACAATTTGTTACAATTATTATATTTTAAACAATTCATATATAAGCGTAAAAAGGTGGTTTAATCCATATTATACCTCTTTGTTTTTCCAATAATTAGTCTTTTAAATCAAACTGTAAAATAAGGTTAGTATTTATAGCAAATTTATAGATCCAACAAATTTCTTAGAATTCTAATTATATTTGGATACCGCTGAAATAATTTATATAGTAGATTATTGGATGATTTAACTCGTGGTATTGTTATCTCTAACGAATCTGACCAAGAACTTTCATCATACTGATCTTTTGCTTTTACTTTAATAAAATAATTTCCTTTTTGACTCCATGTGTAATTTGCAATAACTATTTCTTGGGAATCGTAAGCGCCTAACCATTCTGAAAAATTACCATCACCCCAACTCCATTTGTAAAAAACCTGATCACCATCAGGATCTAAAGTAGTTGTATTAAAACTATATTCTACACCTGGTGTTCCCTCAGTTAAACCTGATGGTTTTTCTGGTTTATTAGGTGGATTATTTGGATTTATACAAGTGAAAGAATATGCCATTGGTTCACCAATATATGGATGATTTTCTTTTCTTCCTGAGTAATCCTCTGCATGGATGTAGTAATAAACTTTTGTTCCATTTTCTAAAGATGGAATTGTTGCATTATAAATATTATTTCCAAGAGGTTGTAATTGGATAGAGTGCCAATCTCCACCCTCAACTTTCCAATAAATACATGTATTAGCATTGATAATATCTTCACCGCTATAAGCAAAGATTTTTACCTGGATATCTACACCCTTATCACATGTTATATTACCATATAAAGGGGCATGCTCAATATATAACATATTTCTATCTGTAATACCCATAACTCTACAGTGAAGAGCATCAGTTGATAACCAAGAACCCGTAAAACCAATTACTTCATATCCTGGCATTGCTTCCTGATATGACACAATAGCATCATCATCCCAGCTACTTCCTGTAATTGGAACTAGAACTTTATTATTTATAATTAAAGAATTTGTATAAGGTTCATTACTTGGTGTGTAAACTCTTACAACTTTATAAGTAGTATTATAACAAGATTTTTGTGATTCAAAATAATCAACAGCTGCTTCAATCTGACTATACTGTGAATGACCTGGCGGAACTTCACGAATCAGAATTGTGTCGTGACTAAGATATTTACCCCAACAATCAATATGTTTTATGGATGTTGGACCATTAACATCAGCGACAACGTGATATGTGTTTATCCCAAGATAATCATGCATCATCTGATTAATCTGCTCATGAGTTAATCCAGAATTCTCAGACCAGACTAAATTTGTTGAAATAGATATACCTTGTCCATCAGTCATATAATTACCACCGGTATGAACCAAATTCATAGCATATACAGGTATACCTTGATTGCTACCATAAATAATTGGTATTTGATCGTCATAAGGTCTTGGTCTATTATAAATAAAATCAACAATGCCTTGTTCATTTTCACCATTAAAAATAAACCATGGACCATAATCCCTTGTCCAGTAAGTGTTAGTTGGTGCTATTAAAAAACTACAATTAGAAAGATCAACCCCGTTACTCTGATATTGTGAAATAACTGTAATTTGTTCAGCAGAATTTGCTACAATTGTTACCAGTTGTACGTCCTCTGCCATTTCACGAATAATATCAAAAGAGATTCCAAAAGGATAACGGATAAGAGCACCTTCCATTGGTTCAAATTCTGCAGGTTGTCTAATAGGTATTGGAGGAGGGCTAGTTGGTTGAAAATTTTTACCTATTTCATCAAGTCTTAATTTTTCTTCTTCTGTAAGCCAAATTGGCAGGCTATCTGAATCATTCCAATAAACCTCATTTTCTTCTATCTTATTATTAACAATTTCAGCTGGTATAATATTTATAAAAATTAATAAAAAAATTGTCACAAATATACAAATGATTCTTTTTTTATTCATATTAATTATAACTCCCTGATAATATTTTTATATTAATTTCTAATATAAAAAGATATATGTTAAAAAAATCTATTTTATATAATTTACTAAAAAATTGTTTTAAATGATTATAAATAGGTTTAAATTATTCAAAAAAACATTGAAAATAAAAGAAATTGAAGCAAAATCTATTTTAAGAAAACATAGTAAAATTGATTCATGGTTTATATCATATTATGGTATGAATCTATATAGAGGATGTACCCATAACTGTGTTTATTGTGATGGTAGATCTGAAAAATATAATGTAGAAACAAATTTTGGAAATGAAATTGAAGTAAAAATTAACGCAATTGAAATATTAAAAAAAGAACTTGATAATAAAAGAAAACGGATACCTTTGAAAAAAGGTTATATAATGGTTGGTGGTGGTGTTGGAGATTCTTATCAACCTATTGAGAAGAAATATGAATTAACAAGAAAAACACTTGAACTTCTTTATGAAAAAAATTTACCAGTACACATCCTAACAAAATCAACATTAGTTGAGCGCGATGTTGATATTTTAAAAAAAATAAATAAAAAAAATAAAACAATCGTTAGTTTTAGTTTTTCTTCTTCTGATGAAAAAATAAGTTCTATTTTTGAACCAAACGTACCTTCACCAAAATGTAGATTTAAAACTATTGAATTTTTTCAGAGTAATGATATAGCATGCGGGATTTTTTTATTACCTGTTATTCCTTTTATAACAGATAAAATAGAGATTATGGAAAATACTATTGAAAAAGCACACGAAGTAGGAATTGATTTTATTATTTTTGGCGGTATGACTTTAAAAGAGGGTAGACAAAAAGAATATTTCTTTAAAACACTAAAAAAGTATTATCCAGATTTATTTACTGAATATATGCATATATACAAAAACAATAAATGGGGAATGGCAACTGATGATTATTATAATTCTATTAATAAAATTTTTAATGTAATAACAAAAAATTACAAAATACCAAGACGCATTCCGCAAAGATTGTTTAATAAAATATTAAGTGAAAATGATTTTGTAACTGTTATTCTAGAGCATATAGATTATTTATTAATGTTAGAAGGAAAACAATCTTCTTATAAGTGGGCTGTAAACTCTATTGCAAAATTACAAAAGCCTTTATCAAGTATGAAAAATGACTTAAAAAAAATTAATGGGATTGGACCTGCAACTGAAAAAATTATTTTAGATATTCTCAACTCTGGCAGTTCTAAATATTATGAAAAAATGATGAATTAATAAATACAATAAAAAAATTTATAAAAAAAGATACTGAAGTACTTGAAATATATGTGAAAAACGATCTAAGAGGATATTTAGTATTGTATTTTTTGATATTGATCTAGGTATTGTTACAGTTAGTGTACCATAAGGCCCCTGCAATCCATTGGTATCTCTAGCAGCTGCTTTTATTACAAATATACCTTTTTTACTCCAGGAGTGATTTTTAATAATTTTTTGACCTGATAAATAAGGTCCAATCCAACCTGTATTGTTTCCATCTCCCCAATCTATATTGTAAAAAATATCATCTGAATCTGGATCTATTGCAGTAAAATTATATAAATATTCAATTTGTGGATTACCATTATTTATACCGTCAATTATAGTTGAACTAGGTGGATTGTTTACTACAATCTGTAGATAACTAACACTATTTATCCATGGCGAGGTTAAGGATGTAATTGTGATATTTACTATATTTGTTGTATTAATTGTTCCAGATGGAATAGTAATATCATAGATACGTAACTTTTTTTGACCAGCTATAAACCCAATTTCTTCATAATTTGGATCAATTTCCCAGCCTAAATCATCTGATGCTGTGATTTTATAAGTATCAGATATACATCTAAAATTTAAAAAATCGAAAACAACAGATATTATACTTCCAGAACTGCCTATGACATCTTCTTGCATATTTGCATAAATTCCAAATGGTTCAACAGATAAATCCAAAAGAAAATCAACCATTGATGTAAGCCAGCTATCATCTGAATCAATACCAACACTGGAGTAAACACCAACAACATAAAAAGCAAGTCCTGAAGAATCCATTAATACAAAAAAACCATGATTCTGCAACTGAGTAAAAAGATCATTGTGAATCTGCAATAAGGATTTACCATCAGTTGTAGTTGATGCAATATAACCACCTATATCAACCTTTACAGAACCAGTAGATGGTGTACCAATAAAACAAAAAGCTGTAAATTGAGGGTATGTACCATGTATGCTTTGTCCATCATCTGATCTACTAGAATATTTAACAATCTGACCATTATCAGAAGAAACACTAACATTAGCACCTGTTCCACCAGCTGAAAGAGGACATCCTTGTCTTTCATTTATTGCATTTCTCATAGCTTGAGCTTTTTCTTCAGCAGTCATTCCAATATGAGTAGAAATTTCTAAAGTCCAAATACCTTCATATGCAATATTATTCCATTCGCCTTTATGATAAATAGAAAGAGTCCAAGTACCATTTTTAATAGGTATTCCAGGTATAATATCAAAAGAGTTGCTAAAAATTACATTTTTTTGTATTTGTATATCATTTTTTATTCCATCTGCAGATATTAAATTAGCTAAAATAAATAAGATAATTAATCCAGTTATCAATATTTTATTTTTATAATTTCTTTTCATAATATTAAAGATCTCCCAAGTATAAAGTGTGTTATACCTTTTTAAATTTTATGTATAATAAATTATTTTAAAATGAAAACAAGTTTTTAAATGATTTTTATATTATCATTAACAATTATGAAAGATATTAAACGTATTGTAATTCCCGTTGATAATACTAAAGATTCAAAAAACGCAGTAGAAAAAGGTGCTTATTTAGCTAAAATTTTGGGGATAAATGCAAAAATAATTACAGTTAATGATACATATCATTTCATTTCTTCTGTTGTTTTAGAGGAAAAAATAAAAAAAGAAGCAGAAGCATTTTTAGATAATTTTAAAAAAATTGGTGAAGAATTTGGAATAAAAATGGATACCCAATTAGTTGTTGGTAAACCAGCTGAGGAGATTGTTAAAATCGCAAAAGAAGATGATTTAATTATAATGGCATACCATGATAAAACAAAAGGTGTTGATAGAATTCTTGACAAAAGTGTTTCAAAAGATGTAATTCGCAATGCACCTTGCTCTGTTTTAATTGTAAAATCCTAATAAAGAATGTAGATAAAAAATTATTTCTTATCTTTTTTCTTTTTATCATCTTTTACTTTGTAATCTGCATCAATAGTTTTATCATCACCTGATGGATGACCTGACCATGAATTATTTTTTGGTTCTGTTGTTGAACCCGAAGCTTGTTTAGAAGCAGCTTTTTCAGCAGCTTTTTGGTATAAATTTGCTGAAACTTTTTGAAGAATTTCTGATAACTCATCAGTTTTCTTTTTGATTTCTTCTAAATCATCACCAGTTAATGCTTTTTTAAGCTCTTTTAATGAATTTTCAATATTTTTATTTTCGTCTTCTGAGATTTTGTCTTTTATTTCACCTAATGTTTTTTCTACATTATGAGCTAATGCATCTGCATTATTTCTTGTTTCTACTTTTTCTTTTCGTTTTTTGTCTTCTTCTGCATGGGTTTCTGCTTCCCTCTTCATTCTTGTTATTTCATCATCAGATAATTTTGTTGACCCTGTTATACGTATTGATTGTTCTTTTCCTGTACCAAGGTCTTTTGCTGAAACATTTATTATTCCGTTAACATCAATATCAAAAGTAACTTCAATTTGAGGCATTCCCCTTGGTGCTGGAAGTATACCATCTAAATGAAATCTACCTAAGCTTTTATTATCAGCAGCCATAGGTCGTTCACCTTGTAAAACATTGATTTCAACACTAGGTTGATTATCAGCAGCTGTGCTAAATATCTTGCTTTTTTTAGTCGGAATAGTAGTGTTTCTAGTAATTAATTCAGTAGATACTCCTCCAAGTGTCTCAACACTTAATGTAAGTGGTGTAACATCCAATAAAACAATATCTTTTTCAACTTCTCCAGATAAAATACCTGCTTGTATAGCAGCTCCAACTGCTACACATTCCATTGGATCAACACCTCGCTCAGCTTTTTTATTGAATATTTCCTCTACTTTTTTCTGAACTATTTGCATACGTGTTGGTCCACCAACTAAAACAATATGATCGATGTCAGATGCCTTCAATTTAGCATCTTTTAAAGCTTGTTGACATGGTTTAACTGTTTTTTCAACAATTGGACTAATAAGTCTCTCAAGTTGTGCACGAGTAAGCTCTAACTCCAGATGTTTTGGTTCGTTATCTACAACAGTTATATATGGTAAGTTAATCGTAGTTTTAAGAGTGGATGATAACTCGATTTTCGCTTTCTCCGCAGTTTCAATAAGTCTTTGTAAAGTTTTTAAGTCCTTTCGTAGATCCACACCATGTTTATTCTCAAAATCTTCAGCGATATAATCAACTAAGGCCTGATCCATATCACTTCCACCTAGATGTGTATCACCATTAGTTGATTTTACTTCAAATACTCCATCACCAACTTCCATTAAAGTGATATCAAAGGTTCCTCCACCAAGATCAAAAACCGCAATTTTTTGTTCTCCTTTTTTATCCAAACCGTAGGCAAGTGCTGCAGCGGTTGGTTCATTTATAATTCTACGAACCTTAAAACCAGCTATTTCGCCTGCAGTCTTTGTAGCTTGACGTTGATCGTCATCAAAATAAGCAGGAACAGTAATTACCGCTTCATCAATTTTTTCACCAAGGTATTCCTCAGCATCTGTTTTAATTTTCTGTAGAATAAAAGCGGATATTTGCTCCGGTGTGTATGTTTTCCCTTGGAGTTTAATTTTGTCTTTAGTACCCATTTTTCTTTTAATACGCATAACAGTTGCTTCAGGATTTACAATTGCTTGTCGTTTTGCAGAGTCTCCAACTAGTTTTTCACCATCTTTCGTAAAAGCCACAACTGAAGGAAAATAAGGATTACCTTCAGCACTTTTAATAACAACAGGTTTACCAGCTTCTATTACTGCTACTTCAGAGTTTGTAGTTCCTAAATCAACACCAATAATTTTTTTCATTTTACTCTCCCTCTTTTTTAATTATATCTTTATTTTTTACAACAACTACTTGTGATGGTCTGAGTATTTTATCACCGAGTTTATACCCTTTTTTTATTTCGTCAACAATTAATCCATCTTTACAATCATTTTTTTCAATTGTAGAAATTGCATGATGGCAATAATGATCAAATGATTTCCCTAAACAATCAATAATTTTTACTTCTTCAATTTCTAATAAATGCTTTATATTTTGTATAATTGCTTGTAATCCATCTTTTGGATTGCTATGTTCATATGCTTTTTGAATCAATTCAAAAATATCTATTATTTCTAAAAGATATTTTTTTCGTATTTCTTCTTCTTTACAAGTTATTTCTTTTTCTATTCTTTTTTGATAGTTTTGAAGATCAGCATAACTACGTAACAATTTGTCGTTTTTTTCAGCTAATTCTTGTTTTAGTTTTTCTATTTCCTCTTTTAAATTAACTATTTTTTTGTCGTGAGGCTCTTTCTTTTTTTCAGTAAATTTTTTTGTAGTCATACCTCACCACTTAAAGAAAAAAGGAAGATTTGGTTTTAGTAATCCATATCTTCGCCCATGCCACCTGCACCAGGCATTCCACCTGGACCACCTGGCGGCATTGGTGGGCCTCCAGTTCCTTTTGATGCAATAACATCGTCTATTCTAAGTATCATTGTTGCTGCTTCAGATGATGCCTCTATTTCTTGCATACTAACTCGTAATGGTTCTATTACATTGTTTTTAAACATATCATCTACTTTTCCTGAAAATACATTTATTCCAGCGTTTTTCTTACCTTTCTTATGAGCACTTCTTATCTCAAGCATCATATCAATTGGATCAAGACCTGCGTTTTCAGCCAATGTCTTTGGAATAACTTCTACTGCGTTTGCAAAAGCTTCAATTGCCATTTGTTCTCTACCACCAACAGTTGTTGCATAATCACGAAGTGACATTGATATTTCTGTTGCAGCAGCACCAGCACCAACTGTCATTTTTCCATCTTCAAGAGCCACTTTAACAACTGAAAGGGCATCATGTATACCACGCTCAAGCTCATCTACAACATGTTCTGTTGTTCCACGTATCATTAAAGATACTGCTTTTGGATTCTTACATTCTGTTACAAAAGTCATTTTGTCTTCGCCAATTTTTTTCTCTTCAACTTTTCCTGATTGCCCCAGGTCTTTTGAAGAAAGCCCATCTAAATTAGCTACTATTTTTGCACCAGTTGCTTTTGCTAATTTCTCCATATCGCTTTTTTTAGCTCGTCTTACTGCATAAATTCCTTCCTTTGCTAAAAAGTGTTGTGCAAGATCGTCAATTCCTTTTTGGCAAACTAGTACATTTGCACCACTTTTGTTAACCTTCTCAACCATTTTTCGAATCATTTCTTCTTCTTCATCAAGAAATGCTTGAAGCTGTGTCGGATCCTGGATTTGTATTCTTGCATCTACTTCTGTTTTTCTGACTTCAAGTGCCGCATTAACAAGAGCAATTTTTGCATTTTTTACAAGCTTTGGCATTCCATCATGTACACGTTCTTTATCAAGAATAATTCCAGATATAACTTCTGTTGTTGCCATTCCACCACCTTGCTTTTTTTGTATTTGGATGTTATCCAAATCTACATAGGTTTTATCACCGATTTTTTCAGCAACACTTGTTACAGCATTTACTACTGCATCTGCTAATAAATTTTTTTCGGAACTTGCACCTTTACTAGCCATAGACGTCATGGCAATATTTTTTAGTACTTTTTTATCTCCTTCTTTAATATTTATTGCTAATTTTCTTAAAACTTCTTTTGCTCTTTCAGCAGCAAGTTTGTATCCACCACAAATTACAGTTGGATGAATATTTTGTTCAAGTAGTTCTCCTGCATATTTTAATAGCTCACCGGTTAGTACGACTGCACTAGTGGTTCCATCACCGCATTCTTCATCTTGAGATTTTGCTACTTCAACTATCATTTTCGCAGCTGGATGTTCTACATCAATTTCTTTAAGAATTGTTGCTCCATCATTTGTAACAACAACATCACCCATCGAATCAACTAACATCTTGTCCATACCTTTTGGACCAAGGGTTGATTTTACTGCATCAGATATTGCTTTTGCAGCCATGATGTTGTTTGATTGAGCACCTTTGCCTCTTTCTCTTTTTGTTCCTTCTTTCAATACAATTATTGGTTGTTGTGTTGTCATCATAATTTTCTTATACCTCCATTAAAAATTCCTATAAAATTAAAAACGCAATACAATCACTTCTATATAAAACTTTTCTTTTATTAAGTAGTTCAGAAAGTACTTACCAAAGATCAATAAAGTAACAAAAACTTAATCGATGCAAACTAATAATAGGGCTTTAGAAGAAGAATCTTTTGTTAATTCAAATAAAATAATAGGTTTTTTAAAGAAAAATCAAAAAAGAAGGTTTTATCGACCAAATAAAAAACATAGTTATAAACATAGAAAATGACAATATTTCATTTTGAAATATTATCACGTATATTATTTATACTAGATTTAACAAAGTATAACATAATTAAGAGGAAGGTATGTGGGATTGAAAAAAATAAAAAATATTAAAAAATACAACCTTAAATGGAAAAAAGAAACCCTAGAAGGCATTTTTTATATAAATTTTAATAAATTAACAGATAAGCAGAAAAAAATGCTTCATGAGTTATATTTAGAATACGTTAACAATGGTAAAAAATCAAAAGAAGCACTAGATAAAGCATATCAGATTGTAACCTGTTTTAAATTATAAATTAAAATTTAAATAGTTTAACAAATTAGACAAGAAAAAAATTATTTTTTGTTAAAAAATGAAATAAAAAAACTTTATTTAATTATCCAATCTTTTGCCTCATCTATAGTATCAATTGGTTTTATTCCTAAACCTGAAAATACATTAACAACTGTAAGAATTATCTGCTGCATAGTTGTAACTCCAACAACTGCTGCTTTTTTGATATATGGTTTAATTATTAATGCACTATTTTTCAATGCTTCAACAATTATTTTCTCATCTGCATTACTTTTTCTAACATCGACCAATAAAAGTAATTCATATTTACCAAGTCTTTTAATAAAATCATTAACTTCTAAAATAGTTTTAATAGTTTCATCAGTATTTAGAAAATTAGAATAATCAATGTATAGAATCTGTTTTTCTTTATGTTCAATCCACCTAATACGATTATTTGTTTCTTTATTTTTAACTTCTATTTCATCAATATTACTAATTTTTTTAATAAACCTTGGTTTTTTCAGTGTCATATATCTCTCATCCCCTTAATTGTTATGCTATGCATGATTTGTATAAATAATTTTTTGTAATAAGTAATTAAAAAAATATTCTAAAGATCATATAGGTTGAAAGTTTGTAATGCAGAATAATTTTATTTTTAACAATTTTATTAATTAAATATAACAACATTTTTACTTAAAAGCAAGAATAATTTTAAAGAATATAGATATTAATTATTTGTATTAATAAAATTAAAAACATTTATATTATAAAATTTAATTACTTTTATTGGGGACAAAAAATGTATGGTTTTATTAAAAATAAATCAAAGCTGAAATCATCTATGACAACCATATTAACAATGATATTAATTATATCTTTTATTTTACCACAAGTAATAGCTTTATCTTCAACACAATCAAATTCTGTTGCTAAAAATATTAGCATAAAACCATTTAAATCTGAATTTTTAGCAGAAGATATAGCGTTTATAAAACCAGTTCTTAAAAAAATGTATATTGCGGATAAAACAGAAATTACTTTATTTAGAAATAAATCGATAATTATTGGACCAATTACACTGCAGGTTTTAACTGAACTTCAGAATTCGCTTATATCTGTTAGATATACATTTATAGATATGAATAACAATTCACTTGGTCCAGATGTTGTAATTAGTTGGAGCGAAGATTATCCAAACTATGATTATTATTATGCAAAAAAACATTTACCATTCCAAACAGGAGGTTTACTTCCTTCAAAATTTAAAATAATAGCTTATGCGCAATTCATTGGCATACCATACGCTCAAGCTAACATTACAGTTTACAAAATATTTTAAAAAAAAATAAAATAACTTTTCTTTAAATTAAAGGTTTTTTCCTAAGCCAACCTAAATCACTGATATAAAGATCTCTAATATCATTTAAACCAAATTTCAACATAGCTAGTCTTTCTAATCCTAAACCCCAAGCAAGAACAGGATTGTTCACTCCTATTGGCTTTGTTACCTCAGGTCTAAAAATTCCACTACCGCCAAGCTCCATCCACTTATTATTCCAAAAAACATCAACCTCCATACTAGGTTCGGTATAAGGGAAATAGCCAGGTCTAAAGCGTATTTTTTCAAAACCCATTCTTTTATAAAATTCTTTTAAAACTCCAATTAATTGTCTAAAATTAGAGTTTTCTTCATGAATAATTCCTTCTATTTGATAAAACTCAGGTAAATGAGTAGCATCAATGTTTTCTTTTCTAAAGACTCGTCCAATAGAAAAAACTTTAGCTGGAGGTTTTGGATTATGAAAT
>SMTZ1_10004740_pt1 | contig 23601 bp, 22 predicted proteins | sample DeeMarSWOR136_30_FD_25667 | JGI IMG/M metagenome (IMG submission 25667) | reverse complement strand
CTATCCTTCCGCCCCTTCCGGAGTCGCGTCGCATCTGTATGGCTTCTTCCCAGACTCCTATTGCCTTGTCAAATTCACCCTGGTGAAAATACTTTGTCCCAGTAATAAGAGATGTGAAGAAAGTTGTGGTGGGGAGATCTTTGGACGTCAGTGTCATGGGCCCCCGATCCTCTCGTGGCGTCAAGGCTTACTCCTCATGCAAGACTTCATTCACTTCGCAAGTATGCCACATTTATTGAGAAAAACGTGTGCCAAGTTAACACTTCCCGCCTTTTTTTGTCAACAGATGAACATCACTGCTGACACAACAGGTAGCTTCCCATTGGGCGGCACAGATTTGACAGGCAGGAGTAAAGGCGGTATCGTTTGTGTCCGATAGAGAGCAGACCAGGTCATATCTATGGATCACAACTGTGTCATGGAAACGGAAATACAACATAGATTGCACCTCCTGCAACACGCCCTGGTTGCAGGGGGATGGGAAGCAACTGTGGTTATGCAAAATGTGGACCTTTTTTATTTCTCGGGCACCATGCAAAACGCCCTACTGTTTGTCCCTGCCAGCGGCGACCCAATTTTGATGGTCAGGAAACACTGGGAGCGAGCGATCGCCGAATCGCCGATAAAGGAAGTAATCCCCGTCGCGTCGCTGCAGGATGTCATTACTGTGCTTAAGAACAAACACGGGGGGATACCGCGAACGATAGGGATCGAGCTCGATGTTCTACCTGCCAGTGTTTTCTTGCGCATGCAGGAGCTACTGCACGGGGCAGAGATTTACGATTCTGCTCCCTTGATTAAGGACATACGAAAGATAAAATCGACTTATGAGATCGACCTCATGAGGGAGGCAGGGAGGATCGGAGCTATTGTTTACGCCGAGGTGCCCAAAGTACTCACGGAAGGCATGACGGAGATAGAACTAGCTGGAATCATGCAACACGTAGCAATGCGCCACGGGCACCAAAGCTATCTTCGCATGCGAGCGTTTAATGCTGAGGCCTTTTCCTGGCACGTGCTGAGTGGTTACACTGGCGGACTGCTGAGCTACATTGATGCTCCGATGGGCGGAATGGGGCTTTCGCCTGCCTTTCCGGTAGGGGCGAGCTCAAAACCAATCGATGCTCACGAGCCGATCCTTATCGACTTTGGAATATGCTATCAGGGCTATCAGATCGATGAAACTAGAATGTTTTGTCTAGGTAAGCTTCCGGAAGAATTCAAAGATGCATATTGCGCGAGCCGTCATATCGAAGTGGAGGTGACGGCCGCCGCGAAAGCTGGAACGTCGTGCGACAAGCTCTTCCAACGGGGCTGGGATGTCGCCAAAAGACTGGGGTACGAGCAATACTTCATGGGACCTCCCGGTTACAAGACCCGTTTCATCGGCCATGGTATCGGTTTGGAGCTTGATGAATATCCCTTTATCGCCCAAGGGCATGATTACCCCCTAGAAGAAGGAATGACCTTAGCCTTGGAACCAAAGATGGTTTTTCCTGGGGAAGGTGCGGTGGGAATTGAAAACACGTATGTAGTGGGCAGCAATGGCGTGAAGAAACTGACGCCTGCCGATGAGGAGTTGATAGAGGTTTAGTTCACTTCAGGCGGATGACTTTCCTCTGTGTACCACCGCCAATAGGCAAGCGCGAAGGGTACTCCATGAAGGAGAATATTCTATGGTTGGCGATGTTCACGAAGAATTGAGGGCAATCATGGCCCAAATCAGGCAGCACCTTGAATTCCAAAGACAGCTGGGCATCGATGCTGTCGTGTCGCCACACAAGCGGAGAACGGTGGTTACACTGGACGACATCAGAACGGAACTGGGAGACTGCAAGAGATGTAGGCTGTGGGAGGGACGACAGAATTTGGTTTTCGGAGACGGCAACCCCCTCGCGATACTCGTCTTCGTGGGAGAGGCTCCGGGCAGAGATGAAGATCTTCAGGGCAAGCCCTTTGTGGGACGGGCAGGAGAGCTTCTTACTCGGATCATTGCCGCCATAGACCTGACACGAGAGGACGTTTACATAGCAAACATCTTGAAGTGCCGCCCTCCCAATAACCGTGATCCCAAACCTGATGAAATTGAAACGTGTCTGCCCTTTCTTCTCAAACAGTTGCAAGCCATCAGGCCCAAGATCATTTGTGCCCTGGGTACCTTCGCCACACAGACCCTCTTGAAAACCGATAGCAAAATTTCGTCACTGCGGGGACAATTTCATGACTTCCATGGCGCCAAACTCATGCCCACCTACCATCCGGCGTTCCTTCTGAGAAATCCACAGTTCAAGCGAGACGTCTGGGAAGATATGAAGATGGTACGCGACGAATACGAGACGGATCAGCGCTCATAAGAACCAAGTAGATTCATCTTGAGTCTTTTTGAATAGATTGTGAATGAATCGGATTGCCCGAAAACGGCAAGAGTCTCGTCAGGCTAGATCATCAAATCCTGCGGCAGCGAGATAGGGCATGATTGCGCTTTCATACGCTCCTCCTTCCCATCCCTTTTCAGTACCACTGTCACCGCTTCATCCTTTGGTGCATCACTGTACCTGACACATATTGAAGCGGCTGTTTTGATATCCTTAGCGGCTCCACTGGAAGGTATAAGTAAAACAGGGCCTGGAAACCCTTCAACCCTGAGGACATGGTCGCCAGTGACGATCATTTGCAGGATTCGTTCGTTATCTTCCGCATCTCGTCCCACCACAGCCTTGACCTCTGGAGAGAGACGCAGGTGGCGTCCAACTTTCAATAGCTCTACGTCCCTGATCTCAACTGATCGCTGGTGCTGGAAAAGATCCGCCAGCCGTCGGGAAAAGATGGGATCTGTGAGGAGACACCCGCCTGCCGGCGTGGCGTATTCGGTAATGTTATAACGCCTTGCCAACTCCATCTGTGTCTTTCGAGAACGGCCTCGAATACCCAAGAATTGTTCTCTGTCGACCTTTCCCTCTTTCTCTGGGATAGTCTCGGGAAGCAGCTTGGCACTCAATGGCCGTAAGACTCTTCCCACATATCCCGACTCTGCCTCCACTCTCTTCAGGGCCTCTTTATTTTGGGACATGGGCCGCTGTCCCAGTACTTCACCCGTGAAAAGGAAATCTCCGCCTATCTCCTCCATCACCGTCCCTGCCTCGCGCACCATGAGAGCATGGCAGTCAATGCACGGATTCATGTGCTTGCCATACCCGTATTTGGGATAACGCACTATGTCCAGATGTGGTTCTGTTATGTCTGACACCCTCAGGGGAATTTGTAGCCCATATGCCGCCCGTGCAGCGTTCTTGTGATCGAAAAAGGGAGTCCTGAAGGTGACGGCCAGCACCGCGATTCCCTGCTCCAGGATGATCTTCGCCGCTAGAATGCTATCCAGCCCGCCTGAGATAAGTCCGACTGCCTTCGTCACGTCCGTGACCTCCAGGCGTCAATGATGCGCTGTTCAAATCGCCTGTTTAGTCCAGCCGTATGCTTTGGGCTGGTACCGTAAACTGCCTGCCACACATCACCTCTCTCCATGCAGAGGTACACGAACAGGTTGGGATCGTATTCGCGAAGCCACGAGAGCATTTTACGGTACATTTCGACTCGAATGGGCTTCAAATAACGAAACTTGCCATCATCACCTGGCACCAATTCCCCTGAGAATACTTTTGTCTTCGGGAATCGCTCATGGGCCGTCTTCTTCAGGGATGGAGGAAAACGAAGTCCCCCCAGGCTGATCCACAGTATCCCTCGCGGGTCCACGTGTTGAAAAAGAAGATCCACCAGTTCGCGATAGTCCTCTTGCCATCCCGGATAGCACACAAGAGGGTCAAAATGAAACCCGAGGAAGTATCCAGCATTCTGACAGCGTCGTGCTGCCTGCATTCTTTCATGCAAGGAGGCGGTATGAAACTCTTCCTCCTGAACCAGCTTCGCCGGATTGAGCGACCAGGAGACAACTGTTTTCCCCCTATGATCCAGAGACAAGAGATGGTCGACATCCGCTGCCTTGGTCTTCAACTCTAGGATGCCGTTGTGCTTACCGGCAAAGAAGGGGACGGCTTCACGCGAAAAACCGGTGATCTGATCGAGAACCAGACTGTCTCCCAGCTCTCCAGTACCAAACCGAAAGAAATGATGGGACTTCTCATTCATTATCTCCTCGATCTCCCCAAAGATCTTATCGAACTCTGGGTAGACAGTCACGAATGGGTTGTTTAAATAGACCTGCAGTATGCAGTACGAGCAATCCATGGGACAGTTGGTTACCACGTTTATTACCTTGTAACCGCAACAGATGTGCCCCTTGGTACCGGGGCAGTCTTTGACCAGCTGTCCTGCGTATCTATCGATCAGAAGGATTTGCTTCCCTTCATACCGCGGATCGTCACCGTAGGAATTGAGTTCGTGGATCAATGCATCGCGGTCAACGATGTGATAGGCCGGAACCGGACTAAGCTGTCGCAGGATGGTTCCAGCAACGGGGTTCTCCTCCAAAGCGGGGTCCATATAGATCCTTTTGAAAGATGCCACGGTCGGCGCGCCCCAGTATTATATTCCCATTTCATGTCGCAGGCGGCCGATGATCTGTGAGGGGAGGATTTGACGATTCTCGTGGGTTACAGGCAAAAGTTCGACATCTGGTCGTTTCTTTATTTCCGCGACACGGGGATCTCTACCCTGGCAGATGACGCCGAGGATATTTGCCCCTGGATGATCCAGAATTCTTCTGAGTATTTCATAGAATTTCTGCGAGAACAGCTCCATCTTCCCGATCTCGTCGATCACAATCAGGCGCTCTTTCTGCACAGCTTGGTCAAGTACCGGAATAGCAATGCGCTCAAAAAGAGCAATATCGACCCCATATCTCCCTACCCGATGTTTCGTTGCGTAATCAACGTGCGCCAGCACCCCCTCGTTCCCATCAAGAGTCTTCACGGAAAACCCAAGTCGTTTGCCACTCTTGCGTATCTCCTCGGTCACAAAGCCAGCCGCACTGAAGCCACCGTCAGCAAGCACTCTCTGGATAACGGTTGTCTTCCCGATACGAGGTGGACCGGTGAGTAAGAGTTTCATACCAAATACATCACCGCGGATATCCAACAGGCATGACGAGGAGCGGTTCATGCTGCCCCGGCAGCCCCAAGACGGTTGCTACTTCGTCATCATGAAATGCTCCCACGATACCTGCCCCAAGCCCCATAGCAACACTTTCTAGAAACACGTTTTGCCCCGCGTGTCCTGCCTCCATGTGCACGTATCTGACTCCCCGCTCTCCGTATTTTGCGGTGGTCCTCCTGTATTCCGCCGCAATCACCACCATAACGGGAGCTTCGGCCATCCACGTTTGCCATAGCGACGCAGTGGCTACTTCCTTTCTCACATCGCCCGGATTTACGATAACCAGGGCATGGCGATGCGGCACATAATGGTACACGCCGGAGCCCAAACCCTCCACCCCCTCTTCTCCAACCACGACATAGATGTCGAGAGGATATAGGGCTCCAGCGGAAGCAGCTGTCCTCTTGCCCTGCATTGTAGGATTCATACCGTAGGCCGCCCACAACAGTTGCGAAAGTCGATGCAACGTGAGATTCTTGGGCTGAAAAGACCTGACCGTCTCGCGTTTTGCCAGTGACTCCTCCAGCGACATCCTTCCCTGCAACTTCGGTTCAGGCAAAACGATCATCTCTGTGTCCTCCCTCCTTCACCAGCGGAACCAACCAGGACAAAACAACACATTCTTATTTCCTGCACGAAACGCACTTTCAGAAGTAACCCCTCAGTTCCTCACACAGTCGCTCTGGCCTTTTATACCCTATGGATTCCCCATGGAGTTTTTCGAGGTAATTTACGTCACTCGCCTCCAAAGGCGGTACCGATCTTCTGGTCACGATCCTGCCATTCACCCAAAAGGAATCGTCCTCCGCACCACACTCACCTGAATACAGCGTCATGTTGAAGCTGTAGTGGTTAAAGTCATGAAAGTAGCGAAAAACCCTGATCAAGCCTTGTGAAATGTCCTTGAAGTCCTCATCGGAAAGATCGATGATCGACTGTTGTGCCCGGATGACGGCCATGATGTCAGCGTAGCCCCTCGGGGCATACGTCGCCAGCCATGCCGTGTTGCCAACTGATCCTACATACCGCTTCCCCAATGCTTGTTCCTCCTCTATCAACTCATCCCAGAAATTACGACCCCACTTCTCTTTGTAAGTCTTCCCGCACTGAATCATCTCCCGCTGGTAGTTACTGGGAAACTCACCAACGATGATTTGAAGATGGGGATGAATCACACTGCCTCCGGACATAGGGAAATAATTCCAGTTGATGGACAAAAATCGCACCCTCACATCTACCTCTAAGACTCTCCGCAAGAATACCTGAGCGGTTGAGAAACCATTAAAAAGAAGCTCCTCAGTGAAGTCGACAATGGGGACAAAATGTCGGCGCGTGAGGACGACTACAGCACAAAATTTATCAAAGGGAAGCCTGTTGGGAATTATGCATACCTCTCCAAAATGCAGCCTTCCTTCCGGCAAAAGGTTGCCCGGAAATTTGGGGGTCATTTCGCCCAAACCATCAGGACAAAAAGGACACTGTACATCCTGCATGCGCGCCAAGAGTTGTTCGACGTTGATTGACTCCAACTTCTTGATAGGCAGATCCAGGATTCTAACCGTGCGTCCCGTTAGTGGATCCCACCGTGTCTCCAGGACCAACGTCTTGGGACGATACCTGTGTTTGGGATCAAGGATTTGCGTTTCCTGTTGCCTCTTCTTGAATTCAATCCCCATCGGTCATACTCGCATTCCCCAAAAGAAACCTTCTTTGCCTCATGGTGTCGCCGCACACGCTGTGTAACCGCACGCTCCCTCATATTCTTCCTTAAACGACAAACACATGTCCACTGGGAAATCTAACAGGCGGAGCGAGGGGTGTCAAGGTTGACAAGTGTCTCCTTCTTCCCTAGAGTTAGTGTTGACTCAAACAGGAGAGGACAACGGTGATCAAAAGATATACAAGAGAGGGTATGGGTAACGTTTGGAGTGATAAGCATAAATACGAAACATGGCTCAAAGTGGAAATACTGGCCTGTGAGGCGTGGGCCGAACTAGGTGAGATCCCGAAGGACGCTGTGCTTCAGATTAAGGAGCGGGTGACAATTGATCCGCAACGCATCGACGAAATCGAGAAGGAGACCAAACACGATGTAGCTGCCTTTGTGGCTCACCTCGAAGAGGTAGTCGGCGACGCCGGGAAATACATCCACCTAGGGCTCACCTCCTATGACGTTGTTGACACCGCCCTTTCGGTCCTGCTGAAAGAAGCTAGTGAGATTATCATTGATGACATCAAGATACTTCTTACGGCTATCAGGGAGAAGGCCTTCGAACACAAGGACACCATCATGATCGGTCGGACTCATGGGGTACATGCGGAACCAATTACCTTTGGTTTGAAGATGGCCATCTGGTACGAGGAGATGCGCAGGCATCTGGAACGCATGGAAAGGGCCAAAGAAAGCATCAGCGTGGGCAGGATTGCCGGGGCCGTCGGAACGTATGCCAACGTGCCGCCTTTCATGGAACAGTACGTCTGCGAGCGATTGGGGCTGAACCCGGCTCCGGTCTCTTCCCAGGTTGTCCAGCGGGATAGACACGCTGAGTTCTTCAGTACCTTGGCGCTGATTGCGTCATCTATCGAGAAATTCGCCGTAGAAATCCGCCACCTCCAAAGGACCGAGGTTTTAGAGGCAGAGGAGCCTTTTGCCGAGGGTCAAAAGGGTTCCTCCGCGATGCCCCACAAGAGAAATCCTGTGGGTGCTGAGAACCTTTCGGGGCTAGCCAGAGTCGTTCGAGCCAACTCGTTGGCCGCCATGGAGAATGTCCCGCTGTGGCATGAGCGGGACATCAGCCACTCTTCCGTAGAGCGAATTATCGCTCCTGATAGCACTATTCTGATCGACTATATGCTGGCACGCCTGACCCACATTCTGATCGGACTCCAGATTTATCCGGAACGCATGAAGACAAATCTGGAGCTTACCAGGGGCCTCATTTTTTCACAGCAGCTGCTGCTCACACTTATCAGACAGGGAATCTCTCGAGCCGATGCGTACAAGTGGGTCCAGCGAACTGCAATGGAAGCATGGAGGCAAAAAACAGATTTTCTCCGTCTTGTTATGGAAGATGAAGATATTACCAATACCTTGAGCAAGAAAGAAATACGGGGCATTTTTGACTTGCACATTCACCTTAAGTATGTTAACGAGATATTCGATAGGGTATTCGGTCACTCTATGTAAGACTGATCAGCATATGCCAGAACCCAGGAGGAGCGCGTCAGAAGCACGAAGGCTTCGCATCAGCTGAGCCATTAGTCGACTGAGGACAAATTCTGTTTTAGGAAATCCAGGTTGCCAAAGCTCTTACTACCCTCGGATTACTGCTTGCGCGTGCTGACGTGGGACTCATCCTGGCCAACATCCATCAACGAAGCAGGGATAGAAGGCAAAGAGCGCTTCAGAAACAAATGAACAAGGATAGGAGGTGAAGGGGAATGGAGTACATAGCATTGATCATAGGGGTCATTGCTGGGATTATTGCCATCATGGCTTATCAAAAGGCGGGAGGTGCGGCCGATTTGAAGAAACAGGCTGAGGTTCTCTCAACCCTCGGTGACACCATCGTTAAGGCGACCGACTCGCTACGGGAAAGAACAGCGGATCTATTGGATAAGATGGAGGGAGCCGTCCGAGGCAAGGAGGAGCCCAAGAAACAGCCGCCGGCAGGCAAGAAGGAGGCCGAGGATAAATAGGGCGGGGCAGAATAGCGTCCATCTCCAAGAAAACCTGGGTATTTGGGAAATTGAAGCAAGGGCCTATTCGGGGAGCACAGAATGGGCCTCTTTTATGTGCGATATCCTCGGTGAGAGGGATGAACGGTGCAGGCGGTACTAGAAAAGCTTGCTGAGAGGGTAAAGCATGAACCCTTTGCTCAACTCCTTGGAATGGAGTTGCGAGATATCGGTCAGGGATACGCTGTCGTGGAGATGCAGTTGCGCCCACAGATGGAGAACATATACGGCATGGCTCATGGCGGAGCGATCTTTGCCCTCGTCGACGAAGCCTTCGAACTAGCCTCCAACTCCCATGGAACGGTGGCCGTGGCTCTCAACATGAACATCACCTACATATCGCCGCCCCATTCGGGAGCTACCCTGCGAGCCGAGGCCAAAGAGATAAGTCTCACGCGGCGCACTGCCTCATATCTTATCACGGTAACCGATGAGTCGGGGACGCTATTATCTACGTGCCAAGCCTTGGTGTATCGAAAAGGTGAAAGGATTCCGTTCTTGGAGAAAGCAAACGAGGGTTCCTAGGCATGTGGGAAGACATCCAGAACGCAAAAAGGACAAAAATCGTCTGTACTCTTGGACCGGCCAGTCGTGATCCCGCGATCTTGGAGCAGATGATCCGAGAAGGCATGGATGTGGCTCGCCTCAACTTCTCGTATGCGGAGCATTCGGATCACGAGCAGACGATTAGGCAACTGAAACAGGTGAGTGCTAAGACTGGGAACCCAGTGGCCATCCTTCAGGACCTCGGAGGAGGCAAGGTGAGGGTTGGTGAGATGAGGGAGGGCGCCGTATACCTGAAGAATGGAGCAACCTTTACGCTAACCACAACGTCAATCCTCGGCACCGAAGATGAGGCCTCGGTAACATACCCAGGGTTCACGGAAGACGTGAAAGAAGGAGACACCCTCTTGTTGGCCGACGGAACCCTTGAACTGAAGGTACTTGCTGTTGACCCCCCAGATGTGCGGTGCTCCGTGACGGTGGGAGGAGAGCTGAGTTCCCACAAGGGGATCAATTTACCCAGTGGAGACCTAAAAGTGAAAGCTCTCACCGACAAAGACAAAGAGGATCTCCTATTCGGCGTAGAGGCAGAAGTCCGATCCAAAGGGGCCGATACTCCTCTCATCGCCAAGATCGAGCGACATGCAGCCTTAGAGCACATCGATAGAATCATGGAGACAGCTGACGGGATCATGGTGGCCCGAGGCGATCTAGGAGTGGAGATACCTTTGTCTGAGGTTCCTCTGGTCCAAAAGCGATTGATTAAGACCTCCAACCGATTGGGGACACCCGTAATTACTGCCACACAAATGTTGAGATCAATGGTACAGAATCCTCGTCCCACCCGGGCAGAGGCATCGGATGTGGCCAATGCCATACTTGATGGCACCGACGCCGTCATGCTTTCCGAAGAGACTGCTATAGGCCTTTACCCTGTCCAGGCAGTCAAGTTTATGGCATTGATAGCACGTGCAACAGAAGAGGCTTTTCCCCACGACCACTTTCTTCCCCCTGATCCGTACCAACAAGGCGAGATCGAAGATTCGGTAAGCCACGCAGCTTGTAATTTGGCAAAGGATCTGGATGTCGACGCCATCATCACCCCTACAAGGACTGGCCGCACGGCGCGCTTGGTCTCCCGCTATCGACCTCGATGCCCGATCATTGCGTTCAGCCCCAAGCCTTCCACGGTCAGGCGGCTCATTCTTTCATGGGGTGTCTATCCGATCACTGTTGTTGAGTTCACTAACGTGGACGAAATCATAGGTAAGGGAATCACCGCAGCCCTCCAAAGACGATGGGTCAAGAAGGGCCAACGCGTGGTGGTCACCGCCGGAACACCCGTTGACCTTCCAGGCACAACCAACCTTATCACAGTGGAGCAGCTTTAGAACAAAGTCCGGATTTCAGATCTGGCGGAAAGCTGATGACATCTGGATGTGTCGAGACACCCCTCCTGAAAAACGACCACTCTCCGGCGAGAGAACGTGGGGACCCATGTGTCAATAAGATTTTTGTTGCTTTGGGCAGACCATGCCCAGGGTTCAGTTCAATCTGACAGAGACCACTTTGGAAACCCCTGGGATTTCCATAGTAACCCCGTACAAAGCATCGGCTGCCTGTATCGTTCGTTTGTTGTGGGTGATCAAGACAAACTGTGACTTTTGCCCCATCTCTTTTAAGAGATTAATAAACCGATCCAAATTACTGTCGTCCAATGGACCATCAACCTCGTCCAACACGCAAAAAGGCGTGGGGCGCAACAGAAAAAGAGAAAAGATAAAGGCAATGGTTGCCATAGCCTTTTCTCCACCAGACAGAAGCTCCATATTTTTGAGCTTTTTGCCAGGTGGCTGTATGAAAATGTTCACCCCAGGCTCTGGAGAGGATTCATCCAGAACCAATTCGCCCCGACCACCCTCGAACAATCGGGCAATGAGCCTCTGAAACTGATCATTGGCCTTACTAAAGGTCTCCTTGAATCGCTGCGTAGAGGTACGGTTCACCTCAACAATAGTCTGTCTCAAAGTGTCCAGGGACTTGTGCAAATCGTCCTTTTGTGTTTGTAGAAATTCATATCGGGCTCTCAAATCTTCATATTCCTCAACTGCTCCCGGATTAACCTCACCCAACTTCTCCACTTTGCTCCTCAACTGATCCAGTCTCCTCTCCTCTTCGTCGCGGTCTCTGACAGACGGATAGTCGCCTGCCTCCGTCAACGATCCCAACGAACGGCCATAACGCTCCTGGATTCGATCAGTCAAATGCTGTATTCTCATCTCTAATTCGGACCCCTTGATCTCCTCTTGCGTCACACATTCCCGAATCTGTCTCAGTTCTCCGTGGACATTCTTCAGGGCTGCCTCCTGCGAGGCAATCTCTTCCCGAGTTCCCTTAACTTCCTCCCCAACGTTGTCCAGAACCACTTTTTTCTCATCCCTAGCAGAGATCACGCGGCTTACGTTCGTGCGACTATCCCGCTCTCTCTCGATGGTCTCCTGAATCCGCGCTTGAACGTCCTGTAACTGCTCTCCTTTCTTGCCGTGCTGCGCGGCAAGGGAAATATCTAGTTTCTCCAGTTCTTCCAGACTGCGCCGTAAGTTCCCTTCCCTTTCGGCAAGAGAGGCAACCCCAACCTGTAGCTCAGTCACCTCTGTTCTCAACGCTTCTCGCTCCGTCCAGAGCTCCTGCATTTCCGCGTGTAATGCGGCAACCTCCGTTTCCTTCTGCTCTTTGATCGTGCGGCAGTCTGTCAACTGGTTGCGTGCCTTGGCACCATCTTCATTCAATTGAGCCGTCTCTACCTCAGTTTGCGCCAGCTCATATCGCAATGTCTCCTCTTTTGTGTCGATTCCGTGCAATTCCCTCCGCGTATCATCTATGCCACCCATCACTCGCACCTGCTCTTTTTCCAATTCAAACCGATCTGACCTCAGGTTCTCTAAACTCTCCCTGGTTGTCTTAACTGTTACCCGAAGCTCCTCTAGTTGTTGAGACAATTCGCGGCAGGCTCTCTCCTTTTGGTCTACTGCCCTTTCCAAGTCCCTGATATCCTTCTTTCTCGTGATGATTCCTGATGGATGGCTATTCTGACTTCCGCCCGTTAGACCTCCTTTGCGGTCCCAGAGATCCCCCTCAGGCGTTACGAAAATACCCTGCCCAGCATAGTTCTGCGCCACGATTGGTATTAGATCCTTCACCAACCACACCCCATCCAAGAGGACCTCTACCAGAGGTCTATAGTCCTCCCGCACATGCACAAAATCGATGAGTCGACCCAGGAAGTGACGGTCCCCGTCTTGCCTCGACAGCATCCCGTCTGACCCGAAAGATTGCACGTTCTTCACAGGTAGAAAGCTCACTTTTCCTAACTGTTCTTTCTTGAGGTATTGGATCGCATGCAGCGCTTCCTCCTTCTCATTGACCAGAAGGGATTGCAACTCGTGACCGAGGACCGCCTCCAGAGCGGTCTCATATGGATGTTCCACATCCACCAGATCTGCCAAGGTCCCTATTATCCCCTTCCTGAGTGACGGCTCATCGGAGGTCATTATTGCTTTCACCCCTTGTGCGTACCCTTCAAAGCGATTTTGCATGTCCTTGAGCGATGTAAGGTGAACGTACCTCGTGTGAAACTCTCTCTCCATCTCCTTGACCTGAGATTCTTTTTGGAGAACATCCGCCTCGATGCACTGCAAGTCCCCTTCCCTCTCTCGAATGGTCTGATCGAGAGCTGTTCGCCGGCCAGCCAGCTCATGGGCAACATCCTCATTTCTTCGTAACTCCTGTTGTGCGCTCACTCGTTCTGCCTGTATTGCCGCCAACTCCTCCTCGAGTTTGACTCTCCGCTCCTGCAGCTCCGTGTGTCGCCGCTGGCCACTCTCTATCACATTCTGGAAACGGGTAAGCTGAAGCGAGACCTCCAGGACCTCTTGCCTCAAACCTTGCAGGGTTTCTTCGCGATCGCCACAGAGTTCTTCCTTCTTCCGTAACTCTCTTCCCCTTGCCTCCAATACTCCACGAACTTCTCTCAACTCTCGTTCAGCGTCGTCCAGTTGCTCCTGGTACACCCGAGTTTTTTCTCTCAGTCTATTTCGTTCCTCCTCCAGACGTTCGATCTCCTCCGTATATTCATGTGCCAGCCTTCGGAGGTCTTGAAGCTCCCGTCCGAGGGACTTTGTGCGCTCCTCTTCTCGTTGAATCTCGGCCTCCGCCTGATAGATCTCCCGCTGCACGCGGAATAGGCCTTCCTCTTGCTCCATCAGCCTGTACTTACGGGTCTCCAGATCTTCTTCGATGGAGGCCAAGTTTCTCAGCTTGCCCGCTTCCTCCTCTTTCTTCTGCTGCACCAAAGCCTCTACCCGCTTGAGCTCCTGCTCCAATTGGGCAAAATCCGCGATGGCCAAAGCTATCTCTAGTTTTTTGATCTCTTCTCGGTACTCCCTGGATTTGCGCGCTGTCACCGCCTGTCGTCTCAGCGAACTCATCTGTCGGTGCACTTCACCAATGATGTCCTGCACTCGTAACAGATTCTGTTTGGTCCGTTCCATTTTAAGGAGCGTTTCACGCTTCTTCTCTTTGTATTTGGTAACGCCGGCCGCCTCTTCGATCAGGTATCTCCTGTCCTGCGGACGAGCGTTAATCAGGGTCTCCACCTGCCCCTGCTCTATCATAGCGTAAGCATTGACTCCTGCACCTGTACCCAAAAAAAGGTCCCTTACATCCTTGAGTCGACACGGAACTTTATTGATCAAATATTCACTCTCTCCTGAGCGAAACAGGCGCCTCGTTACCTGGACCTCACTCGGTTCTACATAGCCCTCCAACGGGGCCCCTCCGTCATTATCAAAAATCAAGGACACCTCAGCCATGCCCAAGGGCTTAAGCGCCTCTGTGCCATTAAAGATAACATCCTCGAGAGATCGACTGCGCAAGTGGGTGGGGCGCATTTCTCCCATGGCCCACATAATGGCATCGACGATGTTGCTTTTTCCGCAACCGTTGGGACCTACAACGGCGGCGATATTCGAAGGAAACGTAAAGACTGCCTTTTCCATGAAAGACTTAAATCCTACTATTTCGATCTTTTTTAACTTCATGTGCCCGATTTCACCTCATGTGTGGAATGTACGTAATATATTGCCCTTTGCAACCGCTTGATTACCTTGTCTTTGCCCAAGATTTCCATTATCTCGAACAGACCAGGGCTCATCGTTCTACCAGTCAGGGCTATCCGTACTGCCTGCGCAGCCTCTTTCAGTTTCACGCCCTTCTGCTCCGCATGCTCTCGGAAGAGTCGCTCCAGCTCGCCCTTTTCGTAGTGCTTTATGCTCGCAACCGTGTCCAGGACTGACGACAGAAATGGGGCTATATCGGGGCGCAGAAACTTTTCAGCCCCATTTTCCTCGTAGGAGAAATCATCTGAAAAATAAAACACGGCAGCCTCAGCCATCTCGACCAGTGTTTTTGCGCGGGGCTGTAAGGTTTTCACCGCCCTAACAAACCGTTCGTCATCTGGGTCCACTCCTGTCTTCTCGCGTAGAAAGGGTATGAGGGCCCGGCCGATGTCCCAAGGATCTGTCTCCCTTATGTAGTGAGCATTGAGCCACACGAGTTTCTCAGGGTTAAAGATACCCGCGGATTTTCCGACATTTTCCAATGCAAACTTCTCAATAAGCTCCTGCTTCGTAAAGATCTCCTGATCGCCATAAGACCATCCCAGCCTCGCCAAGTAATTGACCAGAGCATAGGGCAAGTAGCCCATCTCCTGATAGGCAGTGACGGAAGTGGCCCCGTGTCTTTTGCTGAGCCTCGTGTGATCCTGTCCCATGATCAGCGGGACGTGGGCAAACTTGGGAATTGGGTAACCAAAAGCCTCATAGATCAGAATTTGACGAGGTGTATTGTTAAGATGATCGTCCCCTCGAATGACGTGGGTAATGCCCATGAGCGCATCGTCGACCACAACGACGAAGTTATAGGTAGGAATGCCATCACTGCGCTGTATGATGAGATCATCCAGCTCCTCATTCTTGAAGGTGACTTTCCCCTTGATCAGGTCATCAACAGTAGTTACGCCATCCTGAGGAGACTTGAACCGGATGGCACAGGGAAGGTCTGCCGGCTGGTCTTTGCGATTTCGGCAACGGCCGTCATACTTTGGTTTTCCTCCCTCGGCAAGGGCCTGTTGCCGTCTCTGCTCCAATTCCTCAGGCGTGCAGTAACATCGGTAGGCTTTCCCCTCGCCCAAGAGTCTGTCCACGTGCTCCTGGTAGCGGTCCATTCGCTCGCTCTGGAAATAGGGACCTTCATCCCAGTCCAGTCCTAGCCACTGCAAGCTATCCAAAATGGTGGTGATGTACTCTTTGGTGGAACGAGCTACATCGGTATCTTCAACCCGTAGAATGAACTCACCACCGTGATGGCGTGTGAAGAGCCAATTGAAAAGTGCAGTCCTCGCTCCCCCGATGTGCAGGTACCCTGTCGGAGCTGGAGCAAACCTTGTTCTGACTCTGGACACAACGTTACACGACCCTATGAAATCGCGAAGAAAAAGATCAGGTAGACCACAAACGCTATCAGGATGGTGATTACGGCCTGACCCTTTGTAATTTGGTGTATTTTTTCGAGCCCTATTATCTGGAGATAAAAGCCGTAGAGGGCAGCCAAGAAATTAACGATCGGTATCCATGCCAATAGATTCACCGCTCCGGCATACGCTACCAACCGATAGGTCCCCTGGTACTCGGCCTTGCCGAGGAACAACTTCTGGGCGATGACGTACAGAATACCCGCTCCAATAAAAGAAAATATCAAACCCGTAAGAATAATCTTGAAGAAAAGCACGGCCCGTCCCCCAGTAATCATGGCAGCCAGTACGCCGGAAACGCCGAGACAAACGGCCAAGAAAGTGATCGGGGCGACAAAACCGCCTCGTGTCGGCATACGCCCGTAGAACTCACTCGGTCTTGTGATCACCATCTTAACAACGCCGATAAAGCTCTTGACAAAGTCATTGAGGTCAAACTCACAGACCGCGTCAACTCGCTTTTTCTCCTCCATGGCAACACCTCCTTTCCATCTCACCCGTGCCGACCGCATCACAAACAGCTTTTCTTGGCTGTTTATATTCCATCTTCCTACCCGAAATCACCGTCTCATCATCGAGCCACGACTATATTTTGAGTCCGCAAAATCGATTACCACAATATGTAGTGCTTGTCAAGTATTTTCGCCTCTTTATGCAGGGATTTGATCCGATTCTTTCCCACGAACGTATCTGTAGCCAGAGAGGCGGGGACTGCTCAGTGGCTGATCCTGCTCGCTGTGACCACCTCCTTCTTGTCCACTCGCAAGATAGCCGCCACGAGTCTCTCTGTGTCAACCAGAGCCACCGTCGGAAGCACAGTCGGCTTCGGGAAGGAAGGCGACCCGGGGTTGATCAGGGTCAGCGGCCCCTTCTGGACTATATGATATCTGTGGGTATGGCCGCTTATAAGCAGGTTGACGCTATATCTGTCTCCTAGCTCCCATAGGTCATCCTCTTCCAGCTCATGCCCGTGAAGCATGAGGATGGCCAATCTATCAATATAGGCATACACATATGGAGATTGCAGAGGGTATTCTGACACGAGTTGATCCGCATCCGCATCGCAGTTTCCTCGGGCAATGAGTAATGGAATTGATGAGTTGTTGATAGCCTCGGCCAGTGAGGCTGGATCATACCCCTCAGGCAGGGGGTTACGGGGGCCATGATACAGAAGATCCCCTGCGTGCATGATCAAATCCACGCCAGCAAGCGGTCCCTTTAGCGCGGCCTCCCACGCCGACATGCTCCCGTGAGTATCACTGATAATGCCCAGTTTCATCGTTGCAAGCGTCTCACTGCGTTCTTGCTGTGCCCCTCCAAGAGGCCCGGCACCAACACATATCTGTCAACTCCCCGTTGTCTTCTTCACAACGCCTGTCATTTTGTTCCATTCCGTGTTGAACAGCGAAATGCCGTGCAGTTTCATAAGGTCCTTACCATGCAAGCCTTGCCACAACGATTACGAACAGCCTATTTCGTCGTGGTCGCGTGGCTCCTCAAAGGATGCGGGGCCCTTGTGTCCAGCCAGAGCAATCACTTCGTAGCTCTCTGTGTTCAAGCTTCGCGATGACCCGGGCCATCTCAGTGTTCACGTCCGTCTGCCAATTAATGATAATAGTACGAAACGAAGTGACGGTCAACCAGACGGCCGCTCCCAACTAGTTGAGATTATTTGTAGACCTGAGCTGAACCAAGAGCGGCTGCGCGCAGGCCTCGGATGACCTAATGTGGGCGCGGACACATATTCCGGTGCAATCCTGCGCTGTTTGCGAAAAAAAATTCCGCGCACCCTCTGCGAACCTACGGTCGTTAGGTCTTCATTCCGGATCTGGGCCGAACTGTGGCTCCCCGCAGCAAGGCCAACTCAGAAGTCATACAACGCAACAATGATGGAGAGACCCTACTTTCGGTTCCATGAAAGGACTCATTTGAGAAGAGTCTCAGGCAGGGTTGCATGATGAAATCGGCCTTTTCAAAAGATTGAGGGTTACGTTACAATGTCACGCAATTTCCAAGGCATCGGGAGGTGCACTATGAAAGTGGTGGCATTCAATGGTAGCCCTCGCAAAGAGGGCAATACCGCTCTTCTTCTCAACACAGTTCTCGACGAACTGAAACGTGAAGGAATTGAGACGGAACTGATTCATGTGGCTGCAAACTCCATCCAAGGGTGCATAGCCTGCTACAGATGTCGTGAAAATCAGGACTGCAAATGTGCCGTGGACACCGACAGTCTCAATGACTATGTCGCCAAAATGCGGGAAGCAGACGGGATCCTACTGGGGTCACCAACGTACTTCTCCGATCTTACAGCGGGGATGAAGGCCCTCATAGAACGAAGTGGCTACGTTGCGCGTGCCAATGGTGACATGTTCAAACGCAAAGTTGGCGCTGCGGTCGTCGCGGTCCGTCGAACGGGCGCTAACCATGTATTCAGTTCCATCAACTACTTCTTTTTGATTACTCAAATGATCATTCCGGGATCCAGCTACTGGAACATGGGTATCGGCAGAGATCCTGGTGAAGTATCCAGCGACGAGGAAGGCATGCAAACCATGAAGACTCTAGGTCAGAACATGGCGTGGCTTCTCAGGAAGATTCACACTTGAGTTCGTGGGCCAGTTGGAAGTGTACCCGCAGCGCATCCAGCGGTCGAGAACGGCGCATACGTACAGCACTGCACATCCTCACTGACAGGTCGAACCGTACCGGCCCTAGGTTCCACATCGGAGATCTACCGATCTAAAGCTGCCTCGACAACATGTCTGTCAGCAGGGAGAGATACCATGAGGAGAAAGGACAAGGCAATCACAGACAAGGCCAGCGTTGAAGCAATCGTTCTCAGATCATGGGTCTGTCGCCTAGCAATGGCAGACAATGGTCGACCCTATGTCATTCCACTATGCTTCGGTTACCGGGACAACAGGTTATATTTTCACTGCGCCCGAGAAGGGAAGAAACTCGACATTCTCAGAAAGAATAATAACGTGTGTTTCGAAGTTGATATCGGTCATGAACTCATGATTTCTGATGATTCACACCGCTGCAGCATGAAGTACCAGAGTGTCGTTGGATTTGGCAAAGCATCATTTGTGGAAACATACGAAGACAAGTGCAGGGCGTTGGATGTTATCACCGAACACTATGCAGGCAGATCATTTCCGTACGACGAGGCGACGGTCAAAAGAACAGTAATCATCAGAGTTGACATACACAGCATGACCGGTAGAGGATCTGGGTACTAAGTTGCTGGAGCGCCCCTTGCCACTGAGCCCATGCTGTGTATGGCACGACGGCCTATGCTGGTTTTCTTACACCCATTCTGTCATTTTCCACGGATATGGGTGCTGAGATCCAACAGAATGGTCGCTGTCAGATACCATTAAATGCCTGTATGAGAATAATACATGGACTCTAATTACGTTCCGAAGGAAACGAAGAACAGCATTGTGCGGGTTATGGACGATGGGGTTAAGACTGCGTGGCCTATCTGCCTTGGTTATGTCCCCATAGGTCTAGCTTTCGGTGTCTTGGCCCAGAAAGCGGGTCTTCGTCCCTCAGAAATCGGGTTTATGTCGCTTTTGGTTTTTGTCGGTAGTGCCCAATTCATCGCTGTGTCCATGGTCGGCAGCGGAGCAGCCATTTTCCCAATCATTATCACTACGTTGACGATCAATCTGCGACATTTGCTGATGAGCTCATCACTGGCACTACACCTCCATCGTCTAACCTGGTCATGGCTTGCCCTGTTTGCGTACGGTATCACCGATGAGAGCTTTGCAGTTAATCTAACCAAATTTCAGAATGATCAATGGGATTTGCAACGAGCTCTGGTGGTCAATCATGCCTCCAACGCTACCTGGATTGGCAGCACCATCGCAGGTGGATACGGAGGACAACTCATTCCCGCTGGAGCCCTTGGTATTGATTACGCGCTTATTGCCATGTTTCTATGCCTGGTTGCTCTTCAGCTCCGAGGACCGCTGTATGTCATAACGGCAATCATTGCCGGCGCTCTGGCGGTGATCGTTTCGTTGATAGTCCCTGGGAACGCTCACATTATTATCGCGTCAGCGGTCGCTGCCACGGTGGGTATAGGTCTGCGCCGATCGGGGGGTTTCAGTCCGAATGCGCGCAAATAATTGAATGTCACGATCGAACCCATGAACGGGTATCGGGAAGGAGACCAATTTCAATGATGAGGACGGATTATGTGTTGCTGGTTCTTGGTATGGGGGTCGTAACGTACATCCCCCGTTGGCTTCCCTTATCGTTTCTGTCACGACGCCCCTTGCCACAATGGCTGGTCGAATGGCTCGATCTCGTGCCGGTCACCATCCTCAGTGCCCTCGTCTTGCCTACCCTCGTTACCACGGGTGACCCACGGCACCTACAATTCCTCCAACCTGAATTACTGGTTGCTGTACCAACCTTCCTTTTTGCACTGAAAACGAGGTCCCTGGCGGGAACGGTCGTTGTTGGCATGCTGATCTTCTGGCTTGCAGACCAACTACTGTGATGTGGCATCTAAACGGACTGCGCACAATACACCTATCGGCCTCTAGATGTTTGCTCACGGCAACAAGGTCACATTTCTGAGCTGGCACAACATTGTGGAATACGAGCGCGGATTAGGTGATCCCTCCTGTTGCATAGGAATGGTGCATCCTCTTCTGGGCTGGACATGGGTAGTGTTCGGCCTGCTAGCGCGACGGAAGACGTCAGTGCCGTGGACACCGACCTTTACGGCTTATGCCCTCGGATGAAACCGGCGGTGGAGCTGTTTGAGGTATTCCTGATTGACATGTGTGTAAATCTGTGTGGTGCTTATGTCGGCGTGACCTAGCATCGCTTGAACAAATCTCAGGTCGGCGCCCCGCTCCAGCAGATGCGTGGCAAATGAGTGTCGAAGGGTATGGGGCGTGATTTTCTTGCTGATCCCGGCTCGCAACGCGTAACTCTTCAAAATCTTCCAAAACCCCTGTCTGCTTAGTTTGTCTCCCCTGGTATTCAAAAACAGATATGGATTCTCCATTCCTTTCAGGATTGCTGGTCTCGATTTTTCCAAGTATGCCTTCAACTTATCTACGGCCACTTCCCCGATGGGCACGATTCTCTCCTTGCCCCCCTTCCCCTTCACGGTCACAAACCCCACTTCTAGGTTCAACCCATGCACGGGAAGATCAACCAACTCTGACACCCGCATGCCCGTGGCATAGAGCAGTTCGAGCATTGCACCATCCCTGATTCCACGGGCACTTTCATCGTCCGGAAGTGCCAACAGCCCTTCAACATCCTGAACAGAAAGCACATGCGGCAGGGGTGAACTGAGCTTGGGCAATTCCATACCTTCCAAGGGATTGGCTTGCAGGTAGTCTTCCTGGACGAGGAACTTATAAAACCCTCGCAGGACTACTAGCGAGCGGGTGATACTCCTGAGCGACAATCCTCTCTTTCTCTGAGCCATGATAAAGGCCGTGACTGTGAGCTTCGTTGTCGCTGACAGCGAGGTTACCCCTTGCTGTTCTAAGAAATCATAGTAAGAAATGAGATCGCGGCTGTAGGCCTCCAGCGTATTACGCGCGAGGCCTTTCTCCACTGCCAGATAGTGGAGGAAAGAATCCAGGTGTACCTCTTTCACAGCTCAACAATGGTGGCTTCGAGGGTGTTCAAAAGGGCGATGACAGCCGTGCAATGTCCTAAAAGCCAACCGAAATACTCCCCCGGACTGACTACCAAGGTCCCTCCAGCCTTCTGCACCTCAGATCGGTGGTTGTGAGCAACGACGATGAAACGATATCTGTCTTTGGCTGCGACAGCATCAAGGATAGCCACCTCATGGGCTGTCAAGACCATCCAGTCTTTGATCTAGATCTCTGCTAGTGAAGGGTGGAGCCGCACATAACGTGCCCGGCTTCTCGATCATGAACATATGGTCACGAGTATTGGACACGATCCCTATCTTCATGCCATTGCTCTTCACAATCCTGTGTGACCGAATCCTCCTTCGCCTCGGTCGCTGAAGGGTAGCACATCTACCTCTTGCATCTCCACACGGCATACTTGATGAATGATCAACTGGGCAATCCGATCGCCGTCTCTAATGATAAACGGTTGATCCCCCAGATTGATCAGAACTACGCCTATTTCACCCCGGTAATCAGCATCAACAGTACCCGGACTATTGAGTACGGTTATGCCGTGCTTCAGAGCAAGACCGCTTCGAGGTCTCACCTCTCCTTCATAGCCCGTCGGCAGCGCGACGGCAACTCCAGTGGGGATGAGGCGCCAACGGCCTGGTGCCAGCGTTGTCTCGCCATTGTCCAAACAGGCGAAGAGGTCCATTCCTGAAGAATCAGGGGTCATGTAGCGCGGCAGCCGTGCCCTGTGACCCCGCACCCGTGTCACCAGCACCCGCACCATATCACAGACCCAAGCTCTCCCATGGTAGCTCACTTTCTTCTATGGTCCCCAAAAGGGTGAGACACAACGTATCAGAACCCAACATTTCTCGAGCCACATCGCCAACGTCATCCTGTGTAACCCCCTCCAACTCTTCCAAGGCCTCCTGCAGAGACACATGGCGGCCCCAGTGCATCTCGTTTTTGGCCAGCCTGGACATCCTGCCCTCAGAACTCTCCTGACCCAGAATCAAACCGCCCTTGAGGTACTCCTTGGCAACCTTCAGTTCCTCTTCCCGTATCTTCCCCTCTTTGACATTCCGCAACTCCCGAAGAATTAATTCGATGACGTCTTGTATCTCCTCCTTGGTAGTACCTGCATAGACCCCGAAAAGCCCCGTGTCCTCGTACGTGTTTAGAAAGGAAAATATACTGTATGTCAACCCTCTCTTCTCGCGGATCTCCTGAAAGAGCCGTGAACTCATATTACCACCCAACAGGATGTTTAAGGTATGACCGGCAAATCTGAGCTTGTGACAGTGAGGTATTCCTCTCGTTCCCATACACAAGTGAACCTGTTCCAACTCGCGATGTGCCACTCGTATCCCGTTGCGTCCGCCCTGCGGCTCCTCCCGACTGGACGCCGACGGGCTCGGCTGGCACCGGTCAAGTCGCGATGCAATCAGGTCCACCACTTGCTGATGATGCATTCTTCCAGCCACGGCAACGATCACCTTGCCTGAGGTGTAATGGTTCCGAAAAAAGGTCTTGATCTGACTCTGCTGGAAGGAGAGGATATTCTCCTGGGTTCCAGTGACAGGGAAACCTAACCCGTTATCTGCCCAAAAGAAACGATTGAAGAGGTCGTGGATAAGGTCCTCGGGTGTGTCTTCAATCATCTTCACTTCCTGGAGGACCACCATTTTCTCCCGCTCCAACTCCTCAGGGTCGAAGATAGAGTTAGCAAAAATGTCCGTCACGACATCTAACGCCAACGCAATGTCGTTCTGCAGGACTTTCGCATGAATGCAGGTATATTCTTTTCCTGTAAAGGCGTTAATGCTCCCCCCCACCGACTCGATCGCCCTGGTTATATCGAACGCGCTGCGGCTGTCAGTACCTTTAAAAAAGAGGTGCTCAATGAAGTGGGAGATGCCGTTCTCCTGGGCCGTCTCATCTCTCGAACCTGTCGTGATCCACAGCCCAAGGGAGACTGATTCGAGGGTGGGAATCGTCTCTGTCACCACTCGGATACCATTA
>SMTZ1_10001471_pt1 | contig 23612 bp, 23 predicted proteins | sample DeeMarSWOR136_30_FD_25667 | JGI IMG/M metagenome (IMG submission 25667) | reverse complement strand
TTCAGGGAGCGGCTGTCTTCCTGGGTGAGCGAACACATTCAGGAGATGGAAGAAACATATGAGGAACCAATGAAGTATGAGGTGACGCTCTCTATAGATGACAAAGGGCATGCAATCATCTGGAAGGCAGAGGCGTATGGGGATGAGAGGTCTAGAACCGGAGTCCTGTATGACGACTTGAAGGTGCTCCTCAATGCAGGGATACGAGAGGCAATTCGCGAAGTGCGAGAGATATTCGAGCTTGATGTTGCGTTTCAACTAGGAGTGGTTTCCAATCATGATGACGTGATGAGGCAGCAGATCCCTGAAACGATCAGAGGTATCCGCAGGATGAGACACTGAGTGAGTGGAATCCTTCGATGGTTGCCAGAACTCCTGATACAGTGAATGCGACCTTGCGAGTCCCAGTGCCTGATGGTCTTTGGGCATACGTAAAGCCTTCGAGCTGCCTGTGATACTGAGAACATGAACTAATTCATTCGACTTCTGTCTGATGAATGTCCAACTTTGTCCAAGTTTCATGCAACAGCTATCAACCCAGTAAACTAGATATTGGGAAGAGTTCAGAGCGTGTTGGAGTCCATAATAATGACTGAGATTGTATGCCCCCGCTGTGGGTACAAGGAGATCGCCATGGTGAAAAAAGAGATGACCGGGGGCGGCGGATACAAGAGACACTTCCGATGTCCAAGATGTAGCAATACCTGGCAGAAGAAGGACTGAATCTTCTCACTGAGATTGGGCAATCCCGATGGATGCCAAAATGATTATATCAAGACCGTAGTGTTCATCCAAACCACGCGGAGGTTGCCAAGCCAGGTCAAAGGCGCTGGGTTTAGGTCCCAGATGCAGGCACCGACTTAAGTGTCAGCAGGGAAATCCCGTAGGGGTTCGCGAGTTCAAATCTCGCCCTCCGCACCATCTATTGGCAAACCTCATTATCTCGTTATTCTCCACACTCTTCGAGATAATCATGAAGTACATGTTCTTGGCAACTGACGATAACAAGATGCAGCTATATCACCTGCTTCTGAACGCGATAAACTTCCACGAGAATGGTCATGAGGTTGCAGCTGTTCTTGAGTGTGCCTCTCCGAAGCTACTAATTGGAATAGCTGATGGCACCATCAGACTCCCTGTCTTTGACAAGGCGATGGAGCTTGAGGTCATAGATCATGCTTGCAAAGCTTGCTCTTCCGTATTCGAAGCTACTGAGGCCGCAGAGCAGCTCGGGGTTCCAATCAAAGGTGAGCTAAAGGGTCATAGTGATCTATTGAGATTCGCTGATGCTGGATATTCAATTCTCACTTTCTGACTGCAGACAATTAACATTATATCTCTACGACAATTGAATCAGACAAAGCGCATGATTGAGTGTTGCATTAATATTATATCGGAGTCAGCCAAGAATCCATTGATGCCGGGGTATCCAAGCGGCTACGGAGACGGTCTCGAATCTGTTGTCCGGCGAGAGAACCGTTGCCCTTTGAGGCTCATGGGTTCGAGAAGCCCTAACTCTCTGGTTGGGCTCGAATGTCCCATCCCCGGCGCCACCCCGATTCATTGCAGTTCATCCAACACCTGCGCCATTACCTTCTTCGCAGTCGTAACAAGCTTGTCCAACGTCTTCTGTGTCTTTGCTCCAACGTACACCCTTGCCTTCGGTTCAGTCCCTGACACTCTAACCAGCACATAGGAACCATCCTTGTAATCTATCCGAACCCCATCCACCTCGAGAACCTGTTCCACTCCGCTGATCTCAGGGACAAGCAGCTCCTTCACCCTTGGCAGAAATGCATGTTTGATCTTGTCCGGACACCGAACGAAGTCTCGCAGGATTGGATATTTGGGAATTGTCTTCATCAGTTTGATGCAGCTACCATCACCCAGCTCATCCACCATTTGTGCGAATCGACCCGCCCCTGCTATACCATCCATCCACCAACCCAATTCTGTGAATATTGGTTTCCAAGGTTCGGATGCTAGTATCACATCCTTCCCCTCCTCGGTGACTAGAAACTCCTGCATAGACCCAAGTGGCCTTCGGACAACAGACCCTCCTACAGAATTGACAACCTCATCGATCACACTGGAGGTATCAACTGAGGTGAGGACTATCCCTCCGCCATTTCTCTCAACCTCATCCCTAGCAAACACAGCAATCACACGGTTCTGATCAATGAACTCCCCGTCTTCATCTATCACAGCCAGTCTGTCACCATCACCATCGTGGCACATGGTCACAGCAAAGTCAGACTCCCGTGCCATCTTCATCGCATCTCCTAGGTTTCTTGGTGATGGTTCAGGTGGCCGGCCTGGAAAATGGCCATCCTGATGAGAGTTCATTGTTGTTACAGAGAACCCGAGATCAATTAGAAGATCAGGCGTATACTCCGTTGCTGCACCATTTGCCAAGTCCAGCAATACCTTTGTTCCCTTACTCAGTCCCCCCCTGCTTGAGAGATACTTCTTTACTCTGGACAAGTAGTCTGCCCTGATGTCTATCTTAGAAACCTGTCCAATCTTCTCCCAAGATGCGATAGTGTAGCTCTTGTTGTACAATGAATTCTCCAAGAACTCCTCTTCAGATCTGATGAACTCCCGCCCCGACTTGAAGAACTTGAAACCGTTGTCAGTAGGCGGGTTATGACTGGCAGTGATTATTACAGACACGGAGATTCCTGGGACACAACTATGATACGCGACGGCCGGCATCGGAGCTATCCCCACGTCTCTCACATCCACACCAGTGGATAGTACTCCAGATACGAAGGCATTCTTCAACATCTCTCTAGAAGTCCTAGCATCGATTCCGACACCAACACTGCCGGTACCTTCCAGATGCGTACCAAGCGCTCGACCCAGACCAAGAGCCAAGTCCACTGTCACTTTGTCCGCGATTGCTCCGCGGATTCCACTTGTACCAAACAGTCTCTGACTCAAGAGATAACCTCCTAGCTTTGGGGCAGGGCCAAATCGACGATATCCTTGGCCGCCTCTCCTATCCTCAAGAGACTGTCAATCACGAAGAGTTCTGTGTGAGGTTCACCATTAGACTTGGAAAGAACATACTGTCTGGTCTTGCCTATATCGTCAATTAGCTCCCTTTCTGCAGTAATGACCGACACAACCTTCTCGGAGTCGAACTTGAAGAGATTCTCAACGGATTTGGATAGCATTTCTTTCACTTTGTCTGCTATTGACTCCATTCTCTTTATGAAACTCACAGTAGGTGCCTTGTCAGTGCGTCCAGCAATATCCACCGACAGATCTGCTATCCTTTCAATATACTGTGCTGCGAGACGAAGGTCGAGTGCTTCCACAGGTGCGATACTCATTATCTCAGACATCCGAGGATACTGAATGGCAGATCGAAGCTCTCGTACAATCAGGAAGAAGAGCCTGTCGACCTCCTCATCGCGTTGGATAACGTCCTCAGCAAGGTCTTTTGCCCCCTCGAAGTACGCCGTGAGAGCGTCATTCAGCATTCTTGAGGCAATGAGGTTCATTCTCTTCATTGCCTTCCTTACTGGCAGCGTCGATGGGTCCACCAAACACCTAACCACAATCTCGTGTCCATCATCATGAGTTATCTCGTCAGTGATTTCAAGCGCGACGAATCTACTGATTATCTTCTTCAGCTCCAGCCTCTGGTCGGTCGTTATTGGCTCCCCACTCGCTACTCGAATCTCATCAAACCCCAACAGGTATTTGCTGGTAATCTCCCACCGAAGGTTGGCCTCGATTTGAACTGTGGTGGTCCTCGGTTCTCCTGCTTTCGGAAGTCGCGGATCAACGATCAAACACCCGTCCTCACGTTCGGCAACAACAACAGTGTCCCCTTTTCCAAGCTTCTGCCTCAGGACCCAGTCTTTGGGGAGTATCACCAAGAACGAACTACCTTCATCTCCACCAGTCTGCTGCAGCTTCCTGTACGTGACCATTCTCTCCACCCAAGCTAGATGGCGCCAAATCCTCGTTGAAATGCCCGCTTATTACACTTCCCGCATCTACTTCTATCTCAAATCCGACGAAACTAGGAAGTTTAGTTCAGTTCTTCAAATCATGAATTTGGGCGATGTTTAAATCATAAAGCTGCGACAGCGGCAGCGGTTGCCATTGACACAAGCTGACCGTCGAGCATTGTTGAAGAAGCTGGTAAAATCAGGCATTCAGATATCTCCCGACGCGCTTGATTTCCTTCTGGGTTTAGAGGCACCTATGTCCGTTGTAGATTCCTTGGTCGGTCAGCGTAACGTTTTGACTCACCCAGCAGTCCTATCCCGTCAATACCTTACGGAATGGATCACTGGAGAGATTGAGAAGAAAGACCCAACGCCTACAGTGGTCCAAATCGAGTCGTTGTCTGAAATAATCGAAAAAGAGCACGAATCCGGATTCCCTCAGGTAGACGTTGGTCCACTAATCAGTGTCCTGAAGAATCCCACGTACGACAGAGTAGGCTCCAAGGGGACTGTTGATGATTTCTTGGCTCTATTCAGAGATAGGTACCATCGTATCAAGAGAATGTATGCAAGCCGGGTGGACACACATGATGCTCTGTCTCCCGTTGCTATCGAGATGAAGCAAAGAGCGGCAGCGGGCCGTCTAGTAAGGACCAGTGAAGCACAGCCGACTCCTAGGCGTTCAAGCGTGAAGGTTATCGGGATTGTGAAGGAGAAGAGTGTATCAAAGGCGCAGAACATAGTCGTAAACATAGAGGCGTGGGAGAAAAGGCCGAATAGGCGTGATGAGGAAGAAGAACACAGCATCGAGATAGTAGCAGTAGTTCCTACTGGTCAGGAGGGGGAGAAGGGTCGACAGCTGTCGGAGAAGGCCAGTTCAATCATGCTAGATGAAGTCGTGTGCATATCAGGCTACCTAGATGAACGTGGGCGAATGATAGCTGATGACATAATTCTCCCAGATATTCCAATGAGTCGTGAGGTCGGAAGGGCTCAACGAGATGTCTACGCAGCATTCATCTCTGACATTCATTGTGGAAGTAATGAGTTCCTGGAAGACGCATTTGACCTCTTCATCGATTGGCTTAGGGGGAGGGACGTTGACAGTTCCGAGAAAGAGATGATCAGACAAATCAGGTACCTTCTGATTGCAGGGGACCTTGTGGACGGGATTGGAGTCTACCCCGAACAAAGGAGTGATCTGGCGATACCGGACATTCATGCTCAATATGCTTTGCTTGCAGAGAAGCTAAGGAGAATCCCAGAAGAGGTGAAGATTCTCTGCATTCCTGGTAATCACGATGCTGGTAGGCAGGCCCTTCCACGTCCTCCCATTGCTAAGGAGTTCGCCGGCTCTCTCTACAATCTGGGCGACCGCCTGATGATGTTCGGCGACCCCTGTCATCTAGTCATTGAGGGTGTCAACATCATAATGACGCATGGTGACTCCCTTGATGATCTTGTGACGAGCATCCCCGGTGCATCCTATGAGAAACCAACCGTGTCGATGGCAGCCCTCCTTCGGAAGCGCCATCTTGCTCCAATCTATGGTGGCAAGACAGAGCTTGCTCCACTGCATAGGGACTGGATGGTGATTGATACTCCTCCAGACCTGATTCACTTCGGCCATGCCCATCACAACGAAACGGATGCCTACCGCAGCGTTCAGATCATTAACTCAGGGACTTTCCAAGGACAGACAGAATTCATGCGCAAACAAGGCATCAAGCCAACACCAGGAATCGTGACTCTCACGAACCTCATGACTAGGAAACTTGAGGCCAGAGTCTTCTATGACTCGTCAACCCCCTCCTAGGTACGAATCAATCTACAGCACTTCTTCGGCAATCTTACTTAGTCGAACGTCCTCGTCAAGAATCGCACCTATCTGCTGTTTACTCACAGCCAGTCGTATCTTCTTAGTCCGTCCATATCGTCCCTTTGAGATGACGGTTGTGTTGATCAACCCAAGCATATCGAGTTCTGCTATTAGGTCCGAAATACGTCTCTGAGTTAGCGTGTCTAGAGCCAATGATTCTGCAATCACAGAGTACACATTGTAGCACTCGCCAGTGTAGATATCTCGTTGACCCTTGCTAGTCAAAGCATAGACCGAGAAGAGTACCGCCTTGGACTGGAGTGGCAGTGTCTTCACAGCCTCTGTGATTGTATCTCGCTCGATGATCTTCTGGGCCTCGCGAACGTGTTCTTGGGTTACCTTATCATCGCCATTACGTTCAGCAAGCTCGCCAGCAGTTCTCAGCAAATCAAGCGCTCTTCTCGCATCACCATGTTCCTGAGCGGCAAGGGCTCCAACCAGATTGATGACCCCCTCTTCACCTATGGCACTCTTGTTGAAGGCGATGTTCACTCTCTGCTGCAGAATTCCCTTCAGCTCAACTGCATTATATGGAGCAAAGATGACCTCCTCTTCCCCCAGAGTCGATAGGACTCTCGGGTCCAGCATCTCCTTGAACTTCAAATCATTGCTTATTCCGATTATTGAGATTCGGCTATTGTCCAATTCTCCATTCATCCGAGTCAGACCATAGAGGATGTCGTTGCCTTGGCTGACATCCCGCCTTACAAGAGAATCCACTTCGTCCAGGACGACAACCATTATGTTGGAATCTGAGTCAAGCTTTCTCTTGAAGATGGACCTAATCTCGTCAGTGGGCAAGCCTGTGAAGGGCACTTCGGATCCATCCGGCATTTTGGCATCGATATCTTCACACAATTGGCGTAACACTCTGTAGTTAGTACCCACGATACGACAGTTGACATAGGCTGTCAATGGATGACTCACTCTGCTTTGTTTCGCCTTCTTGACAAGCAAATCCAAGACGTATCGTGCGACTACCGTCTTACCGGTTCCAGTCTTTCCGTAGCACAAGATGTTTGATGGCGGTGCGCCACGGAGTGCGGGGCCTAGAATAGCTCCAATCCGATTCATTTGCCCATCACGGTAGGGCAGGTCATCAGGGACATATGTTGGCCGAAGCGCGTTTCTGTCCCTGAAGATGGCCTGACCCTGAAGAAACTTATCGAAGAGTTTGTCAAGTGGCTTCTCCATTGCCTGCAGTCTCCATCCGAAAGAAAGGCAAGTTCCACTGGATTTCCATTGGAACCTATGGAGCTTATGGAGCTAATCCTAGTGTTAAAGCTACGTATTACTTGAGCTCGCTTGTAACATGAGTCCGTAGCATTCATCTAGGAATACAATCAGGGCTGAGAGCGTATCTTGTACTGAGAGTGCTGAAGGTTTGCGTCTGAGAGACTTGGAGATCGCACTACAATCGATAGAACGCATGGACGAGCGTGATATATCCTTGGAACAGTACCCCACGCCTCCAGACATAGCTGCTTCGGTTCTCTATGCCGCACAGATGGAACACAATGACATTGCGGACAAGACAGTCTGCGATCTCGGCTGTGGCAATGGCATTTTTGCCATTGGAGCGGCTCTGCTAGGCGCAAAACGTGTTATTGGGATTGATATGCAATCCAAAGCCTTAAAGGTCTCTCAACGAAATTCAATCGCACTCGGGACTGAAGACACGACAGACTGGGTCCTGGGGGATGTTTCCTCGTTTGAAGTGAGAGGACCCTTTGATACTGTGGTGACCAACCCCCCTTTCGGTGTCAAGAAGAGAGGTGCGGACCTGAGGTTCCTACGGAAGGCAGTGGAGATCGCAAGGACTACGTATAGCATGCATCTTGCAGGCGATAAGAACAGAGCCTTCCTCAGAAATGCAATCGAAGACCTTGGAGGAGAAGTGGCACAGGTCGAAACTTTCGAGTTTCCCATAGATAGAATCTATGAATTTCATAAGAAGCCCAGACATCTGATTGGAGTGGACCTTTACCGCATACGTAATGAAGAGCGTGAATAAAATGGCTGATGTTAAGACTGGTGACGTTGTCATACCCGGAGACCAGCTCTGTGTCATAGAGGAGCTCTCACCAGACTACGGCACCTATGAGAAAGATGGAGTTGTGTATGCAGCTACATCGGGGGGAGTTTCAATTGACTTGAAGGCACGGAGTATAAGAGTACTCGCGGCTGATGGCACTATGAAGCTAGCACTTCCCGTAAAGGGTGACATCCTGATAGGTTCGGTGGTGAATGCGTACGAACAGCGTGCCGAAGTCAGCGTTGTGAAGCGGAATGGCAAAGACGTATACAGCCCTCTTGCTGGAGAAATCCACATCAGCAATGTTACTCGCCGATTTGTCAGGTCGATGTCCAATGTAGTACGTCAGGACGACATCATACGAGGTGTGGCTCTGAACTCGCATGAGATACCTGTCGACATCAGTCTTGTCGGTCCTGAGCTGGGAGTCTTACGTGCCAGTTGCATGAAATGCGGCAACGATCTGACGCTTACCAGCAACAACAACATGTTCTGTCTTCGTTGTGAGAATCGAGAAACACGTGAAGTAGCAAGGGACTACGGTGTGATGTTTGGCATTGAGCCAAGAAAGGACCTTGCACCTCGTAGAAGAACGTACGATGACAGGCGGCGAGACGGAGGACATCGGTCTTTTGACCGGCGTGATAGGAGGTCTGGATCCAGACGTTATGGTGAAGATCGCGGCGACAGAGGCCGCGATGAAAGAGGTAGAGGCAGGAGGCGAGAGTAGAATGAAGCCTAAGGTACTAGAGCATGATCGATATGAGCTAAGGATTGAGTTTCAGGGAGAAGACCATGGGTTCTGCAATTTGCTCCGTAGAACTCTTCTAGAGGAGCCTTCAGTTGAGTTTGCTGGCTACCACCTAGAGCACCCTCTTCTTGCCAGTCCGGTAGTCACCTTGAAGACCAAGAAGCGAATGGCCACCGTAGTGCTTCGCGAGGCCCTTGAGAAGATACTTGCTCGAACTGAGGAATTCCGCAAGGGGTTCAGTCAGACATTGTCAGATCATAGCATTGGTTAGACTTAATGAGGACAAGACCGTCAGTCTGGTGACTCATTATGTGGAAGTTTGTCAAGAAGTATCAGAGTATTGCAGACATAATGAGGGACAAGGGCCTAGCGAAAGTTGGTGACGGCCTAGTCAATCTCTGCTACTCGCTTGCAAAGTCCGAGGTACTTGGAGAGGCTACTGGCGAGAAGGTACGTGACAGTGTACTTGCACGTGCATTACGTGCAACTCCCATCTATGGTCACATCTCTCGAAGGACTGATTCCGGAGCTGCCGCCGATGCATTTGAAGCAGTTGTAGCGTATTTGTGGCTGACCGGGAAGACAACTACAGAAACCCTGGTTTCCACCCTTGTAGAGAAACTGGACATTCATTCTGAGATGAACAGGAAGCAGGAGGGTGAGATAGCAGTGGAGGCCTTCCGAAACGTGCTGGAAGGTCTAATGGACCTTCTTCCTGACTCATAGGAGCCTTCCATGGCACCAGCAAGGACTAGATGTTGTTCAGCAAGCCTTAATTTGAAACAGACTAGCAAATTCGAGAATCCCGGGGTGCTGTGAAATGGAATTCTGTAGCAAATGTGGTGCTATGATGATACCTTCGTCAGATGAAGACGGCTCCCGTTTCCTGAAATGCAGAAGCTGTGGTCACAAGAAGAAACTGAAAGGCAAACTTACAGTCTCCCACAGAATTGAGAAGACGCCCCGTGACAGAATAGTCGTGGTCGAGGACGACTCAATTCCCATGCCTGTTACAAAAGCCGTCTGTCCAAAATGTGGGAATAATGATGCATACTACTGGACGGTTCAGACTCGACGAGGAGATGAAGGCGCGACCGAGTTCTACAGATGTACCAAGTGCAAGCACACTTGGCGAAACTACGGCGGCTAGACGCATTGAGAGGCAGAGGCACGCCAGCGAGACTAACACATTTAAGACCCTGACATGTTGCCACTACAGGACTTAATATCCGACTTCGTCCGAACTAGACTTGACGGTGCGTTCAGCTTGACTGAGGAAAGGAAGTTTCCACGCAGAAAACCTGCAAAGCTCACAACCATTCGTGATCTCTCTCCAGAGGTGGATACGCCTGTGAGAATAATGGCGGTCGTGGTTGAATCAAAGCCTGGAGTCGCACTGGTACAAGACCGCTTTGAAGATGATGTGGAGAACGCCGGCACTGTTGTCGTCAGCGTGGAAGGAACACTCGACGTGGGTGAAACGTACTTCCTACTAGGTGAGGTTACAGAGAAGTCCGGGCCTGATGGAAAGGAGCTTCGGCTGGCAGCTTCCTTAGTTCATAAGATTTCGGGCCTCGATGTCAAGCTTTACAAACAGGTAGTGGAGATGGAGAGTAAGATAGTTCAAGCACTGATTAGATGATGGAGGAGAAGCTGAGATGTTTCATGCAACACTTGACAGCACTAGCACGTGGAAGCAAATCGTAGATGCCCTAGCAACGCTTCTCACGGAAGTTCATTTCGTGGTATCTGAAGACGGGATCTCGCTTCGACAGCTAGACTCATCTAAGGCTGCGATGGTTGACCTAGTTCTACCAAAAGGAGTATTCCAGGAGTACAGCTGTGACGCAGAACACGACATATGCCTCGGAGTTGACGAGCTCAACAAGGTGAGCAAGCGAATGGCTGGAGACGATCGTCTCGAGTTCAATCTCGATGAAGAGGGCAGACGGTTCGAGATCAAAATGATAGGTCAGGCACAACGCCAGTTCAAGCTCCAGCTTCTCACCCCACATGATGAGAGAACCAAGAAGCCCACTCTTGCATTTGAGGTGAAGGCTGAGATGTTCGCTGATGCATTCAAACAAGCCGTGAAGGACATCGGAGTAGTCTCGAGCCACATACGAATAGCTGCGAGCGGCAAGACACTATCTTTCACGGGTGAGGGAGATACAGGAGAAGCCGAGGTCTCATTGAAAGCGTCTGGAGATGATTCCGCAGTGTTTCACATGGAATCAAAGGGCAAGCCGACTGCTATGTATGCACTGAATTATCTCTCCGAGATTGCAAAAGCGATGTCTACTGACAGTCTGACCGTTCAGTTCAGTTCCAACAAACCGATGCTACTCGAGTTTCCGATAGCAGAAGTCGGGAGCATCAGCTTCACATTAGCTCCACGGGTTGAACGGAGATCAATATGATCTATGGCTGGGGCTCCAGTATGATGGGAATGCCTTCGAGAGAAGGGTCTTCCCGGTCGCCACGAAATCCCTTTCTAAGACGCACCGTATCACCTGGAGAGGGCTCTTGACGGAGATGAAAGCGATGCCTGGGCAAGCTCGGGAAACTGTGAACAAGTTCCTAAGACTCACTTTTCACGACTTCTATCGCTCAAACAAGGAGAAAGTCGACGAGCCCATCCGAGTCGAGACTCGAGAGTTTGCCGCACAGGACTGGGAAATCATCTGGCAGTGTGGACCAGAGATTGAGAATGGGGAGGTTAAGAAACCAAGTTGTGGCCAATCAGGCAGGTCGTTCTTGAAGATCACATCATGTCCGAATTGTGGGTCACGCGGTATTCAGATGACGGATTGGATACGCCATCTTGGTTTTCGTAATCAAGATGCGCTGCTGAATTGGTTGATTGAGTCTGCCCCGTCAAACGTCTATCATTCTGCAGCCTTCTATGAAACGCCCGTTGCCAGACATATGGGTGAGAAAGTGTGGCAAGGAGCCGAGCTAGTCTTCGATATTGACGCGGACCATATCTCCACAGAATGCAAGAACAGCCATGATGCTTGGAGGTGCAACAACCCAGACTGCCAAGAGACTGGAACTGGAGATCCTCCTGAAGTTGGATGTCCCAAGTGCGGAAAGACGGCGTTCAGCGCTCGTAGCTGGCTATGCGACAAGTGTCTTGATGTGGCAAAGGAAATCACATTGAGAGTTCATGATGAATTCCTGATTCAAGACTTTGGTATAGACCCCGATTCCATCCAGCTGAACTTCAGTGGGCACAGAGGATATCACCTCAGGGTTCGCGACCCTCGTGTCTTCAAACTTGATTCAAGAGGCCGAGTTGAGATTGCCCACTATATCACTGGTATGGGCTTCAGGGTGGCCCCAGTAAAAGACGAATCCCCAGCGGACAGGCATAGGGTAATCATTGTTTCAAAGGAATTCCCTCTACCCACCAGGAACCGGAGCGAACTGAATGTTCCTGGATGGGGGAACCGTGTGGCAGAAGCGATGATCGAGTTCATCAGAAACATCGACTCCTACGAGGGAACTGAACGTTGGGTGAAGTACTTCAAAGATAACGAGGATAACAAGAAGATAGCAGCTCGTAACAGAGAGAATGCCATTCAAGGTCTAATGAGGGACCCTCCAGTTCTAAGCTCATGGGTGAAGTCAGTGGGGGACAAGTCATGGCAAGAAATCGCGATTCGGGCAATCGAGGCACATGGAGGAGAGATAGACGTCCCCGTGACTCACGATATTCATAGAGTGATAAGACTGATAGGAAGTCTACACGGGAAGACCGGTCTCTTAGTCACTGCACTTAATCGTGACGAGATTGAAGCCTTCAATCCGCTTAGCGACTCTCTCGCAATAACTGATGGCTCTCTGAAAGTCAGGTTTGGTGACAGCCCTCTTGCTGTGCCCAAGATCAGGATTGGCGATGATACTTTAGGACCTTTTCATAATGAATCAGTAGAGCTACCCATGGCCGCAGCAGTCTTCATGCTATGTAAGGGGGTGGCAACGATTGAGTAAGCCCATGTATGATATGATAAGCGCTGCATGGAAAGCTGAAACAGAGAAGGAAGAACTGCAGGACTTGAGGGACAAACAGCTAGAGAGAATGACGGAATATCTCTCCAAGGTACGATTCGAGCTGACCGAAACTGCTGCAGGGAATCAGCTTCAGGCGGACCTTTTATCACAGGAAGCACTCAATCTCGAGTTCATGCTCAATGACCTCCTGATGGTAAGAATGAACAAGATTGTGAAGGCAGCACTGGCACAGAAGCGACCTAATGCAGAACTAACCTTCTCAGAGGAGATGTTCTACAGACATCTTGTTCGAGGTATAGATGGGCATCTAGAGTCAGTCAATGAGTCACTCACAGGAATGCCATTGTCCAAGCCAAAGCAACCACGGGCCGAAGCCGAATCGTCGGATGCATATGACGAAGTGGAGTATATCATTGTCAAATTCGTAAACCCGATTGAAGACGCATTTCTCGGCATGGATGAAGCAACCTATGGACCATTCAAGAAGCAGGACTTGGCTAGAATTCCCCTTGCCAATGCGAGACAGTGGCTCAAAGATGGTACAGTGGTTCGAGTCGTAACAGGCAACGAGGTTCACTTGTGATGAATGAAGAGACAGTAGCCCAGCAGTTGGCTGAGCTACTGAAGCGGCTGGACGGTGTTCGTAGCTCTACTGGAAATAAGCACGAGAAGTTCAGAGTGGCATTGACTGGAGTCCTTCGTCTTCTCAGTGGGAATGAAGCAACGCTAAAGGGTCTTCAGGGGGCCCCAGAGGAGCTAAAGGGCTACATTCTCAATCTAGCAATTGAGCTAGGTGAAGAATCTATGCGGCAATTCGAATCCCTAAGGTCCCAAGTAGAGTTAATCCTCTCGCAGGTTCGGGAATCTCCAGACAGAAAATCCTAAGAGAGGGCTGGGTCTGTTCTATCTCATGCGCCCCAGAGCACAGTGGCTAATCTACTTTGCAGCTGTAATCTGCTTTGCACTGACCGTACTTGGAGGGCTATCATATCCTCTAACTGGTGCTGAACTACCCTCCATAATTGCCTACGAGGTTGGAATCTTCATCGGCATATTTGGCATCCTATTCTTGGTACACCAGAAGGCTCTTCCTGGTAGCTAGCATGAATCTACATTCCCTATTGTCTTCTACTGAATGTCACCTCTGCAAACTTTTAATATGGGAACCGAATTCCGCTGCCCAGTCCAGCCATACAGCCGGTCAAATTATGGCGGTGTATTCTTCATGGCCGAAACCGAAGAGAAGACTGGTCCTCCAGTGACCCTAATCGATCCAATTGACATGTCTCAATTAGATCCCAAGTTTCGTGAAGAGATTAGCAGCATGCCAAATGGGGAAGAGCTCTCTGCTTGCTTTGCCTGTTCGACATGCACAGCTGCATGTCCCATTGCTAACCAGTGGAACTTCAAACCACATCAGCTGATTAGAATGATACTGCTTGGAATGCGCACTGAGGTCTTGTCGAGCAAAGAGATATGGGAATGCCTGACCTGTTTCGAATGTCAGGAACGATGCCCTCAGAAGGTCCGTGTCACGGACATATTCTTTGATTGCAAGAATCTTGCCGCAGAAGAGGGCAATGTGCCAGAGAACATCCTCGTACTTGCCAAGTCGCTAATTGAAACGGGCCAGCTGTATGAGGTAATGAATGACTGGGAGCGCGAAGACTTGAATCTGGAGCCAGAAGTACCAGGCCTTTCCACTGAGGAAGTGAAATCAATCCTGAAAGGCACTAGGACTGGCAGGCTTGTGGGCGGTGATGAATAAGATGCCAGTCTATAATCTGTATATGGGATGTAGCGTTCCAGCCAACTATCCGAACTACGAGGCTGCAATGACAAAGGTCGCCCAAGCGTTTGGAATGGACTTAGTCTACATGGAGGGTGTCGCATGTTGTGGAAGTCCCAACTTGCGCGCTATAGACTACTTCGGATGGCTTGTTGTCAACGCTCGCACCTTAGCAATCGCAGAGAAGGACGGTCACGACATAGTAACTCCGTGCAACGGTTGCTTTGGTTCTCTGAAAGATGTCCTACACCACCTCAAGCACGACAAGGAGGACATGAACAGAGTCAACAAAGAGTTGAAGGCATCGGGCCTCCAACTAAAGGGCACAATCAAGGTACGGCATTTTGTGGAAGCGTTATATTCTGACATCGGAATCAGTGAGATCAAGAAGAAGGTCACCAAACCTCTGGACGGTGTAGGAATAGCAATTCATTACGGATGTCATCTTCTACGTCCCCAAGATGTGACGGAATTCAGCCCAGAAACACTCCGAGAACTCGTGGAGGCCACAGGTGCCTCTGTTATCGATTACCCGCTTTGGAAGCAGTGTTGTGGTGCAACAGTCCTACCAGTAAACGAGGAGCTTGCGATAAGACTAGCCCGTGATAAACTGAAGTCTATGAAGGAGGCCGGGGCGGTGTTCGCCACCGTTGTCTGCCCAGCCTGTGGTAATCAGCTCGATCTGCAGCAGCTCGGCCTAAAGGACACCTACGGCGAAGTCTACGACATCCCGGTTCTCTTGTATCCTCAGATTCTAGCCCTGGCCATGGGCATTGATCAAGAGGAAGTGGGACTGAGCATGAACCGTGTGGCTGCTGATCCAATCTTAGAGCATCTGACTGGTTGAGGTGCACCAAGTTTGGCCAGTCCTGTACTAATCATTGGTGCCGGCGTAGCAGGCATGACTGCCGCTGTGGAATTGGCAGACAACGGTATCAAGACAATACTAATTGACCGGCAGTCCACAATCGGTGGCAATGCACTTGACTTGTACAAGGCCTTCCCAACAGACGACTGCTTCTACTGTTTCCAAGGAAACAGTTGGCGTCCCGGAATCCGCAAGTGCTTCTATCGGAGCGCAATGATTGACCAGCCTAACATCGAACTCATGGTAGATACTACAGTCAAGGAGGTCTCAGGATCACCTGGCAAGTTTGTTGTAAATCTTGACGTCGGTCCCAACTATGTAGATGCCAAGAAATGCACGATGTGTGGTCTCTGTTTGGAGCTCTCAGATGCTTTCCGATTATTGTCCCCCCAGTGTCAGCCGCAGGCTGTGGTATTTGATCCCAATAACGCTGATGACGGGACCAAGAAGGCCGCAGAGGATTGTCCAACCAAGGCAATCAACCTAGATGCCAGCCCGTCAGAGAAGACTATCAATGTCTCAGACATTGTGGTTGCCACCGGATATCATGAGATGCAGCCAATAGCCATTGACGAATATGGATATGGTAGGATTCCCAATGTGATCACTCAGCTAGAGCTAGCAAAGATACTCGATCCCAACGGAGCGACATCGGGGGCTTTGGTTCGCCCCTCCGATGGTGCCCAAGTCAAGAATTTGATGATGATTCAGTGCGTGGGCAGCAGGGACGAGAACTACTATCCATTCTGCTCCAAGATCTGCTGCGTATTCGCACTCAAACATGCAAATATCATCACCAATGAAAGAGATGGTGCGAAGGTCAGCGTTGTCTACATGGATATCCGGACATACGATCGCCATGAGAGATACTATCGAGAAGCTCGTGAATCAGGAGTGGAGTTCATTCGGGGTCGCATACATCGAGTGCAAGAACAGGAAGACAGCACACTCGATGTGATTGTCTACGACTCACTCCTTGACAACTACCTCAGATACAACATAGACCTCCTTGTACTCTCCTCGGCCCTTGAGCCACCAGACGGTGCAGAAGCATTGATGAAAGCACTTGGTCTCAAATCTGCTAGTGGGTATATTGCACCCCTAGATTCAGTTTCTGAGAACGAGGTAATAGCAGCTGAGCACGTGTACGCGTGTGGCACGGCACTTGGCCCCGCTGAGGTCCCTGAGAGCGTCAACCAAGCACGGGCTGTGGTCAGCAAAATCCTTCAGAGCAGGAAGTGATGAATGGTGGGCGATAAGTCGACGGTTCTTCTCTGCACCTGCGGCAAACAGCTTCAGCTGGACTATGACTTCCTGGAGAAGGAAACTGGCAAGCTCGACCTTGTCAAGTCTGTGAAAGTCAATGACCTGGTCTGCCAAGAACAGGGTCTAGAAGACGTTGCCAAGCTAGTTGACAGTAGTGAAGGCAGAGTTGTGATTGCAGCCTGTACCAGTCAGAAGATTCAGCCCAGGATTGACCACTATCTCAACTCCATGGGCAAGGACCCCTCAAGAATTGTCTATGTCAACATTCGTGAGCATTCAGCTTGGGTGCATTCAGATTCTACCGAGGCATCGAAGAAGACATTTGACATGATTAGAGGCGCTGTGGCACGCTCGTCGCTCTCAAAACCTCTACAATCTGAGAAGAAGGAGGTTCCAAACCACGTCACGGTAATTGGAGGTGGGATTGCTGGCATGGAGGCCTCCCTTAGCCTGTCAAACCTGGGCTATCAGGTCGCACTTCTTGAGATCGAAGAGGAGCTTGGAGGACATGTTATTCACCTCCCCATCGTGGCTCCCACAGGAAAGTCGGGCCGGGAGGTACTGAGTGGAAGGCTTGCAGCTCTTCAGAACGATGAAAATGTAGAGATCATGACCAAGACTAATGTCAAGTTCGTAGAGGGAGAGATGGGGGATTTCACAGTACACTATCTGAAGGCTGAAGAAGAGGAGGAGAAGAAACTTCAGACATCAGCTGTGGTCTTGGCAACTGGATTCGAAGAGTTCAAACCCAATATGATGGATGAGTATCGCTACGGCAAGAATCCAGACGTGGTGACACAGTATGAGTTGTCGCAGATGCTCACCAAGAACGAACTTGTACGCCCCTCGGATGGTCAACCTGTCAAGGATGTTGTCATGGTCCAGTGCGTGGGGAGCAGATCTGAGGACTACAAGCGCGACTGTAGCAAGCTATGTTGCACCTTTGCTATCGACAACTCCCTAGAGATCCTCAAGAAGAATCCTGAAGCCAACGTATCAATTGTCTATATGGACATTAGAGTCCCCTTTGAGAATGAGATGATCTACAAAGAGTCTAGAGAGAAGGGTGTTGACTATGTCCGTGGTAGAATCAGTTCGGTATGGGAAAATGACGGACAGACCCATGTCAAAGTCTACGACTCCCTTCTGAATCAGTATTTCGAGGTCGTTCCGGACCTCTTGGTCCTATCGACTGCCATTCTGCCGCCAAAGGGGCTGGCTGAGCTCTCCGAAACACTCGGCTATGCATTGGAAGAAGATGGGCACGTGAAGGAGCTATACGGCAAGCTTCGGAGAACCGAAACTCGCAGGCGCGGAGTTGTTGCGGCTGGTGGAGTGACTCGTCCACAGTTCGTGTTTGAGGCAGTGACTGACGCACAAGCTGCAGCACTAGTTCTACATAACGAACTGCGAGGTGGTACGATAGAGAAGATCGCACGCGGGGCAGTACTTGATGTGGACGACTGTGTCGGCTGTAGCCTTTGTGCCCAACAATGTCCTCGGGGGGTTCCTCTGATGATTGAAGAAACAGAGGCCGAAGAGAAGGCAGAGGATGACAAGATTCTGTTCAAGGCCGCAATAGACACCCTGAACTGCCATGCCTGTGGGGTGTGTCAAAGCCTCTGTCCGTCTGGGGCCACACAACTCAACTTTCTCTCCAATGAACAACTCTGGGCAGAGATTGAAACAGTCTTGGATGATGCTGGACCTGATTATCCAATCACTGTCTGCTTCTATTGCGAGGAGTGTTCGGTGTCCACTATCGACATTGTCGGTGCGCGTCGAATGGAGTATCCTGCCAGCACTCGGTTGATCTCCGTGCCCTGTGCAGGACGAGTCTCAATAATCGACATTCTGAAGGCCTTTGAGCAAGGCGCCAGCACAGTCATGATTGCAGCCTGTGAGACCGACCGGTGTCATATCGGCGGTACTGGCAATGAGATTGCTCAGGTTCAGGTAGATGTCGCTCGTGACATACTGAACGCAATTGGCTGGAAGGGCGAACGGGTCGACATGTTCAGGATGTTCAGTGCAGAACCTAGTCGATTCACAAGTGCAATTGAGGAGATGGTCAAGCGTGCTCAGAAGCTTGGTCCCACACCAGTCCATCGCGGAACTGCTGGCAAGTGGATGGAGGTGACAGAGTGACCAAGGTGACTAGTGGGCTGGATGCCATGGCACCCAAGAGACGCCGCATGATGGACATGATCCTTGCTCTTGGAGGCCTGAAGGAGGAAGCTGCAATCCCGCTCAGCAAGGTGAGTCAAGAGATTGCTAGCCTTAGAAGCGAGCTAGAACCACTAGCTGACGAGATTCTCGCGTTCCCAGATGCATACTTCGATGAGTTCTTTCGGGCGGCAGAGAAATCCAATATTGTATCACAGATCTCTGACAAGGCGGTTCTCCGGGAGGCCATTGTCAGTCTTGAGAAGGCGTGTTCAATACTTGATACAAGTCCAGTCCGAGGTCTGTTAGATCTACTACAGTCTGCTCTTCAAGCCCTAGAGGGTGTCAAAGACACAGAAGTATCTGATTCTGCTGTGGACCTAGCAGAGGTACTGAAACCGCTCCCAGACCTGATTGCTCAGATTGAGTCCGTCTTGGAGGACTACGAGTCCAAGAGACATTCTGAGGCAGAGGCCGCGCATGCAGAACTAGAGTCACTGATTGAATCCATTTCCGACGCTTTGCCGGAGATTGGCAAAGACGTTACTTTAGCATTGGATACACTTCAGAAACTAGGCACAAAGACCCGATATGGACCATTTCTGCGAACTGCTGCACAGGTAAAACGCGGCATTCGCGAGGAACGGATAGATGAAGACCGTGCGTCAGATCTTGTCCTTGGAAATATACTCACTGAGCTTAGACGAGGCGTGATTATGTTCATCCTCAGTAAGATGGGCTCAAGAACGGTCGTTGAGATTGGTCAGCTCATGAGGGAATCTCCCGCGCTCGTCCAATCCGCTATTGTGAGTATGATTCAGAGGGGAGAAGTCGAGATGATTGGTCTCGATGGTGATGCCCCCGTCTTCTCCAGAGTGCTCGAAGCCACTCCGAAGACAACGTTAGTACTCAAGAAGATAGTCCAACAGATTCGTGGGGTGTCCAAGTCACTTGAGGGCGACATAAGGTCATCAGTGGAAAGGTCGCTGAAGCAACTAGAGCCCCTACTTGAGAGGCTACAGAAACTGGGTCAATATGATGAAACGCAATTGGCTGACCCGATGAACAATCTCCGTGGTATAGTCGACGATGCAACAGAGGCTGTCTTGAGTTTTCAGAGTGCGGATAGTTCCGAAGACTTACGCCTGCTTGTGTCTGCAGGTCTGGAGGCCTTTGCACGGTTTAGACTCAAGATAACCTTGGAGAAGGGCCCGAGTCTAGTGTCAGGCACGAATGTCTATGGGGAGAAGTTGGACCCAGAGGTCTATGAGAATATGATGTCCAGCTATTTGGACAGCGAGCTTGAGAGAGGAACAATGCTGATCCTCATCCGTGAGTTAGGTGCAATGACTGCAGAGGACCTTGCGAAGAAGACGAACATCCCCCAGAATAGAGTATTACAGCATCTACTCCGTATGAAACGCGATGAACTACTCACCCTTGCAGGCGAGAGTCACGGTTACGTTCTATTTGATGTCCCCCGAACGCCAACCGAAGCTGAGATTGCAGTGGAAACCGCAAGCAGTCAAGCTCTCCAACTGACTGAGGCCAAGGCGGAGGTGAGAACGCTTCTCGATGATCTCCGGGCTGAGGACATTGGTAAGCTGGCCAATGCCCTAGAAACCCTATCAAGAGGTCGTGACAGACTGACTAAGGTGTCAGTGGATGGTATCAACGTGGGTGAATCTGTGCTGGGCGGGGTTGAAGACAAGATAAAGACGGCTGTCTCCTTGACATATCGTACACGCACACGAATTCCTAGCACTCGTGCCAAAGTGACCCTGGATGACCTGATTGATGTGGATGTACCCTCTGTCTTGGAGGAGTACAGATCGATGATGGGCTATGCGCCCCTTCTGGGCTTCGGTACAATTGAATGGGATCAATCGAAGTGTCTTGGCTGCAAGTCTTGCGAGATTGCCTGCCCAGAGGACGCAATCCAGCTAAGACCCGTGATTCAGGCAAAGGAACTCTTTGAGTTCTCTGAGGACTCTCTCGGAGAACTGCCAGTCAACAGGGCACTCTTCTACAGAACTGTGAGGAGCCTTGCCGCGAAGAAACCAGATGTCGACATAGTCCTAGAGAAGGACTCACCCGGCTTCGGAAGAGTTGACGTAGATCTCTGGCTCTGTGTCGGATGTCGTACGTGTGTGAGACGATGTCCAGGACCTGCCCCCGGAGCATTGGAGCTCGATCTGAAATGGAGCCTGCCCGAGGTAGTACGTCAAATCACAGCACAGGAATGAGCACCAATCGCTCACCATCCCTCTTGAGTAATGGCCTTATACCGCTGTCACTGTTTCTTCTACCACTGTAGAAAGTGAGGGAGCACAATGGTCGATTTTACTCTGACTAAGGAACAGCTCAAACTGCAGCTGGGGGCAAGGGAATTCGCCCAGGAGTACATGATTCCCTATGCTCACTATTACGACAAGACTGGCGAGTTTCCACTACCTATCATCAGAAAGTGCTGGGAGGTAGGTCTGATGAACCTCAGCATTCCAAAAGAGTATGGAGGACTTGGATTGGGAGTTCTGGAGCAATGCATAGTAGTGGAGGAGATGGCCGCCGGATGCGCTGGAATGACCACTAGCATCTATGTCAACACACTAGGTGCGGAACCCATTCTCGTAGCCGGCAACAAGGAACAGAAGGATAAGTATCTCAAGCCACTCACCGAGGACTTGAAGTTCATTAGCTTTGCGTGTTCAGAACCCGGAATGGGTAGTGATGTCGCTGGAATACAGACCAGAGTTGAGAAAGAAGGTTCGCATTATGTTATCAACGGGTCCAAATTTTGGATCACCAATGCACCTCATGCAGACTATTTCACAGTGTTTGCTAGCCTTGACCCTAGGCAGAGGCACAGGGCTCTTTGCGCATTCATTGTCGATGCAGACACACCCGGCGTAAAGACAGGCCGCCCGGTCGAGAAGATGGGCCACAAGGCATCCACAACATCCTCAGTCATATTTCGTGATGCTAAGGTCCCAGAAGAGAACTTGCTAGGCTCAGAAGGCACAGGATTCCCCATTGCCATGAAGACGTTCTCCATGACAAGGCCTGCAATTGCGGCATTCTCCACGGGCCTTGCTAGGGCTGCTATGGAGTACGCGCGAGAGTATGTCAACAAGAGAGAGGCATTCACTCAGAAACTTCGAGAGTTCGAGGTCATACAGTTCAAGCTGGCTGAGATGTACATGAAGATAGAAGCGTCCCGTGTTCTGTATCTCAAGGCCGCTTTGGCCACTGACACCGAAGAAGATTCCACCGTGCCAGCAAGTGTCGCAAAGGCGTTTGCAACAGATGCGGCGATGGAGATAGCTAGTGAGGCAGTGCAAATCCATGGTGGATACGGCTACATAGATCAATACCCGCTTGAAAAGCTGTTTCGCGATGCAAAACTCTACCAGATCTACGAAGGGACCAGTGAGATCCAACGTCTGATACTAGGTCGTCATGTACTCAAGGACTATGAACCAGCAATGAAGGAGCTGCCAAAGTGGGTGAACATGAAGCCTCCAGATTTCTGAAAGACGTCTCATGGAGTGATGAAGCATGTTGGTCAAACGATTCAATGATTGTGAGGAGATTGTTGCTCTAGACGGCACGATTCTTCGTGAACTCCTGAACCCTAGACATGACCAACCCGATTTGAAACTCGACTATTCATTGGCTCATGCGATGATCGGACCTGGCCAGTCATCCGCACCTCATCGCTTTTTCGAGGCCTCCGAAGTCTACTACATACTCCAAGGTAAAGGACGGGTGCACGTTGACAACGAGGTGTCAGACGTCAGCGTCGGGGACACAGTCTACATTCCACCAATGGGAGTCCAGTACATCGAGAACACTGGCGAAACAGACCTAGTGTTCTTATGCATGGTGTCCCCTCCTTGGTATCCGGATGCCGAAGAGCTAGTGGAATAGTCCTTGACAGACTATACTGACTTGTTCCTCGGGTAGAGAACCAAGCCGGTGAGAGAAACCTATGCATGTTCGTCTGCTGTCTGAGGAGGATCTTGATATCGTTGCAGACATTTGCCTAGACCCGAGTGTCCCGGCAAAGTGGCGCGAGATCATGAGACCCGCGATGGAAGCACGTAAGGACTGGTTGAGAACCATGATGCCAAAAGGGCTGCAGGTGACTGCTGTTCTTGGTCCCAAGGGAGAGAGGAAGGGTCTGATTGAACATCTGCCCATTCAACTCGCGTCTGAGCCTGTAAGTGGCACGAAGTCATTATTCATCAACTGCATCTGGGTCGTGGAGGCCTTCTGGCGTACAGGAGTGGCAAGACCGCTAATGGAGCATTGCATAAAGAGGGCTGAAGAGTTCGGTGGGTTGAGTGTCCTTGCGTATGACGGCGACAGGTGGTTCGGTTTCATGCCATACATGCCTTCAAGCTTCTTCGAGAAGTTCGGCTTTGCTGCCACCGACCGCGACGAGAGCCGTATACTGCTCCATCTAAATCTGGGCGGCGACGAAACACCATCACTTATTCTTCCGAAGACTCGGATTCTTGACAGGGACGACAAGCCAATTGTTGAAGTCTTGTTCAACAACCAGTGTCCGTGGTCCGGATGGATGGTTGATAAGGTCCGGAGAAGCATGAAGAAATTCGGGGCCAGATTTGAGGTAGTCAACACAGATGATAGAGCTGTTGTCGAAGAGTATGGCCTCTCTCGTGGTGTCTGTGTCAATGGGTTACCAGTTATGAAGAGAATGGCGACGGTGAAGGAAGTTGAGGCTGTAGTGAAAGAGGCATTGGAAATGCCATGAAACAGTTGTTTGTTTCATGGTGTCTGAAAATTGATAGGTGTGAGTTCGACCACATATTTGGTCTGAATGAAGGTCTTCAGACCCCTGATTGCATTC
>SMTZ1_10001470_pt1 | contig 23614 bp, 18 predicted proteins | sample DeeMarSWOR136_30_FD_25667 | JGI IMG/M metagenome (IMG submission 25667) | reverse complement strand
TATATTACAAGAAATATCGATATAGTATAATAATAAAAGATATGTTAATTTAAAAACAATTCCTGGGTAATTAAAAATGCAATCACACCGCGCCTGTTCTCCAATGCTGCACTGTATAAGCGGTCTCCACACGGCTGGTCAAAGGAGCGGAGCATGGACAGGAATCAGAGAATCAAGCGCATCGTTGACATTCTCAGGCTCAAAACCGTAGCCTCCATCAAGGAGCTGAGCAAGCGGCTCGACGTGTCGGAAATGACCATCAGAAGGGATCTGAACTACCTCGCCGAGGATTTCGTCGTCGAGCTCATCCCGGGAGGAGCAATTTTCCGCACCTCAACCAACAGCGAAAGCGACAATGAAAAGTATCTCATAACCCACGAAGGCACGAAAAGAACCAGGGAAAAGATGAAGATCGGTCAGCGGGCTGCTTCTCTCATAGAGCCCAACGACACCATCGTGCTCGATGTCGGTTCGACCACCGAGTACATGGCTAAGTTCATCCCCGTGGACTTTCCGATCACCGTACTCTGCTACGCTCTCAACATACTGGTCGAGATATACCACAAAAAGAACTGTACTCCCATCTTTGCGGGCGGCTATTTCCACGAAAACACGCTCATGTTCAGCAGCCCTGGCGGATTGGACCTTATTAAAGCAACCCGCTCTGACAAGGCCTTCATTTCAGCAGCCGGTGTGCACGACGCGCTCGGTGTTACCTGCGCAAATGCATATGAAATTGAAACGAAGAAAGCTGTCATGAACTCGACGAAAACGAAAATCCTCATGGCAGACTCCTCGAAGTTCGGGAAAACCAGGTTCGCCCACTTCGCTGACCTGAAGGATTTCGACATCATCATCACCGATGCAGAGATATCGGACGAATACATGGCGCCTATTCAGGAGCTGGACATTTCACTCATCATCGTGTAATAAAACCCCTTGAGCTGTTCGAACCGTGGGGTTTTCCACAGGTGCGGAATAACGTGCTGTGCCCAATGATTCTGACATGCGAACCAAGGGCATGCTCAGATATGTTAGAAGGCCATCAAACCAGGCCGCTTATAACCTCAACCGCGGTAGCTGCATCGGGGGCATACCCGCCGGCGCCGATCTCGTTCGCATAGTTCTGGGTCAGGGGCGCTCCACCCACCACGATCCTGGCCTTGCAGTCCTTGTTCTTCGCAAGCTCGATCACCTGCTTCATGTTCACCATGGTGGTCGTGAGGAGCGCGCTCAATCCGATGACATCGGCTGAATCATCAACAGCGGCCTGCACGTACTTCTCCGCATCCACGTCAACGCCAAGGTCTACAACCTTCCAGCCGGCGCCCTTGAGCATCATGGCAACCAGGTTCTTCCCGATGTCATGCAGGTCTCCCTTTACCGTTCCGACAACGAACACGCCCTTCGCCTTTGCGCCCGTCTCAGCAAGCAGCGGTTCCAGTATCTCCATACCTGCATGCATGGCCCGCGCACTGACGAGCACTTCGGGTACGTAGATCTCGCAGTTCTTGAACCGCACACCCACTACCTCCATGCCGGCGATGAGTCCCTCATCCAGTATCTTCTGAGGTGAGACCTTCTCGTCCGCCGCTGCCTGTACGAGCTCCTTTACCTTGTTTGCATTGCCTGCGATAAGAGATTCCGCAATACCCTTGAAATCAGCCATTATCAATCCTCCCCACGTTGTTATTTCACATATGTGCATTCAAGCAATGAAGTGTACCGTGTACCATGATTTCAGAGCTTCAGGTCATGGATGTCCATACAGGGTTGCGCCGGTTCGAGCACATCGAGGCCGATATCTATCAGATCGGGTCTGTCTTCTCTCATATATTTCCATAACTTCTATCGCATCAGTTCCTGGCAATAACTCCATCATCACACTTGATGGCTCATGTACAGATCTTGTAGTATAACATGAGAATTGAAAATGTATTAAAAAAATAAGTTAAAGACTTATTTTTTAAGCGAAGCGGCATGAGGTCGGACGCGGCCGATTAATGGGCTGATAAATATTTATGAAGAGTCATCACGGATAGAGGCATATCGAAGGAAATGAAGACTCCGCTAGAGGCAAGGAGAATAGAGGTTATTTTCGTATAAGTTGTGCGAACCACACAGATGCACAACAGAGTTCTAACTCAATCTATATATCGGACCTAGGGTAGTCGGCGTTCATTACGTCCCCGATCTCAGCATGAAACTGGAGCGTGCGCTCGAATATGGGAAGAATGCGCCTGTACTGCTCCGACATGCGAATGTCCGGTTTAGACACCTCCTCGCCCTTCACGATACCGTCGATGGGGCTAAAATCCTTCCAGATGCCGGTGCCCACTGCAGCCACAGCCGCTGCGCCCACGGTAGCCGCCTCCTGGTTCACGCTGGCCTTGACGATGCGTGTTTCGAAGATGTCTGCGAACATCTGGCGCCAGAACCTGCTCTTGCTGCCGCCGCCCACCAGGAGCAGTCGGTCTTCGAGCGTGCAGAGCTTTTTGAGCTTATCGTACATAATCTTGAGGTCCATGGCAATACCTTCCATGGCGGCGCGGATGATGTCGGCCCTGGTGTGCGACAGATCAAGGCCGGTGAACGCCCCTCTGATGTGGGGGCTGAGATGTGCGGCGGACCCGCCTGCAAGGCTTGGGTTGAAGAGGAGACGATTCGCCCCGACAGGCGACCGCTGTGCCTCCTCGGTCAACAGATCGTACACGTCCCGGCCTTCCTGCTCGGCTCGCTGCTTCAAATCGGCGCACAGGGTGTCGCGTACCCACTTGAAGGAGCTTCCGGCAGAGAAGATTGAGGTTGCCGAGGTGAACAGGCCGGGTACCACATGGGTGAACACGAAGGGTTTGATATGCTTATCAACAATCGGGTCTTTTGATGATACGGCGATCCAGGCAGAAGAGCCGAGGGAGAGGTAGACTCTCCCCTCCTCTATGTTACCAGCCCCGAGGGCCATGCAGGAATTATCGACCCCGCCGCACACAACCTGTACCTTTCCTGGCAATCCCAGGGAATCCGCCGCTTCAGGCAACAGGGTACCCACGATATGGGTGGAAGGAACGATGGACGGAAACAGGTCCCTCCGCAGGCCGCTCGCCGCAATGAGCTTCTCGGCATATCCCCACCCCCTCAGGTCGTACACACCCCATCCGGACGCGTAGGAGTAGTCAGTCATGAGCCTGCCGGTGAGGCGGTAGTTGATATAGTCCTTTGAACCGATAATTGTTCGCGCCGCGCGGTAAACCTCCGGCTCGTGATCGCGGTACCACATGACCTTGAATAGGGAGTAGCATTCCCGCGAGAACCCGTTGCCGGTCGTGAGATACCACTCCGTCTCGTCGACTCGTTCGAAAAACTCTCGGGCCTGGGCTGCTGCCCGGGTGTCCGACCAGATGGGAGTGGTTTCCCTGAGAAGCTCACCCCCACTTCCAATGGGAACGACACCGAGACTCTGTCCTGACAGGGCAAGGCACAGGATGTGGTCCCGGTTTGAGGGATTTGCCGAAAGGAGATCGTTCGTGGACTGCACCACCGCTTCCCACCAGTCAAGGGGACGCTGCTCGTGCCATCCCACTTCTGGATAAACCGTATCGTAGGGCACGAAGCTCGTCGCCAGGCACTGGCCTCGCTCATCGAACAGTGAGGCCTTGTTGCCGCCCGTTCCCAGGTCATAGGCAAGAATAAGTTTCTCCATGCTTCATCCTTTCCATGCATATCCGTACCACTCAGCGATATTATAGTCCAGGCCTGTAAAATATGAAATCAAATGCTTTCCACCTTCTATTTACTTTTCCCCAAAGACCCTGTACCATATGGGTCAATGCCAAATAACCTGTTCATTAAAAACTGTTCCGTGACAGGGCGTCATGTCGATCGCGGGTCACAGGACCTCATCATCGAGCGGGGAAGAGTAGCCAAAATCGGTAGCGGACTGAAACCTCCTCCGGGATTCGATCGCCTTGAAGGATCGGACAAGCTCGTGATGCCGGGCTTCATCGACGTGCACGTGCAGGGTGCGGGCGGGGCCGATGTGCTGGACGGCACCGAGGAGGCTCTTCGCACCATTTCCATCACCTGTGCACGGTACGGCGTCACCGGTTTTCTCGCCACTACCGTGTACAGGCAGGGTGATGATAACGTGCATCTGCAGACAGCCGCACGCAACGTGGGAAAAGATCTGGGTGGGGCACGCCTCCTCGGTATACATCTGGAGGGACCTTTCATCTCATCGGCGCGGAGAGGCATGATTCAGGCTGACTCCCTCTGTCCTCCCTCGGTCGATGAGCTCAACCGCATTCTGGAACTTTCCGGCGGCACGCTTAGGATCATGACCATCGCTCCCGAGCTCGAGGGAAACCTGCAGATCATAGAGCGGCTCAAGAAAGTCGGGACCGTGGCATCCTTCGGCCACTCCGCCGCATCCTACGAGCAGGCCCTCGCTGGCATCGAGGCAGGCATTACCCACGTCACTCATCTGTACAACGCCATGCCCCCCATGCATCACCGGGACCCCGGCCCCCTACCCGCCCTCGTCCAATCCAGTGTAAGCGTCCAGGTCATACCCGACGGCGTGCACATCCATCCCGCCATGTTGGACCTCACCTGCAAGCTCTTTGGTCACGAACGCATCGTATCCATCACCGACGGCATGCAGGCCATGGGCCTTCCCGAGGGGGAGTACGAATACAACGGGGTACGGTACCTTGCACAGGGCGGTACCGCCCGGTACCAGGACGGCACGCTTATAGGCACCGCGCTCGGCATGGACGAGCTCGTCAGACGGCTGCGGCACTACGGCAGCCTGACCCGTGAACAGGCTCTCCGTACGGCGAACATAAACCCGGCGCAGGTACTAGGCATAGATGATCGCAAGGGCGTAATCGAAGTGGGAAGAGACGCGGACCTGGCCGTTCTGGATAGTGATCTTCGTGTCATTGCCACGATCGTTTCGGGGAAGGTGGTGTACGAACGATAGATGAGCGGCTCGGAACATTACTGGGTGTACATGCTTCAGGTCAGAAACGGCAACTACTACACGGGGATTACTACCGATCCGCACAGGAGGTACATGGAGCACGTGCGCGGCAAGGCGCGTTGTCTGTACACGACGATCTTTCCCCCGAGGCGACTTGTACAGTGCTGGAAGGTTTACGATTCCAGGGGAACGGCTCTTCGAATCGAGCATTTCATCAAGAAAAGGCCAAGGCAGGTCAAGACCGATCTCGTCAGGAACCCTCAAAACCTATCGCCCATGCTCAGCAGAGGAAGTATAACCGGGGTTCGCATCGAACCCTGTCCCGCAACTCTACTCGATGACATCAACAGTACAGAGAAAGGGAAAACCCCCGGGAAAAGGAGGTAAAAACCCGGGGGCCCCCGAAAAAAGATGTTTACACATTTGGGAAAAGCTCGCGATCAGGAGTAGGTACGATTTGAGCTTTTCATGTTAAGAGCACCTCAATTTTCCCTTAACTACACGTCTGCAGGTTGCAAGAGGTGTCTCTTGTCAATACCGCGTACGCTTCCTGGAAGAACGGGAACGTGAATCGGAATGGGATTGAGAACGGGAACGTGAATCGGAATGGGACTGAGAACCTGAATGTGAATCGGAATGGGACTGAGAACTCGATTGGGGATGGGGATTTGGGAGCAGCGCTTTTCTGCTCAGATTTATCCTTCCCAGTGCATCGATCTCTGTGACCTTCACCTTGACCTTGTCGCCAATATTCAGCACATCGGTGACCTTGTTGACCCTATGATGTTCAAGCTTCGAGATGTGAATAAGACCCTCCTTGCCAGGCTGTATCTCGACGAAAGCGCCGAAATCCATGATACGCTTAACCTCACCCTCGTAGACTTTGCCCACTTCGATCTCCTCGATGAGGCTCTGTATCGTGTCGTAGGCCCGTTGAGCATCGCCGTCACCGCTGGCTGAAATTGTAACCGTACCGTCATCGTCCACGTTGATATTGGTGCCCGTTGTCTCGATGATGGAGCGGATCATCTTCCCTGAGGGACCGATGATGGTTCCGATCTTGTCCTGCGGGACCTTGAGTATCAATATTTTCGGTGCATAGCGTGAGATGCTCTCTACGGGCTTTTCAATGACCTCTGCCATCTTGTCGAGGATGAACAGCCTTCCCTCGCGCGCCTGCTCCAGAGCTTCGTGCATGATCTCTTTGGAGATGCCGCTTATCTTCACATCCATCTGAAAACCTGTGATTCCGTTCCGCGTGCCGGCTACCTTGAAATCCATGTCCCCCAGATGGTCCTCGGCACCCAGTATGTCGCTCAGGATAGCGTACCGATTAGCGCTCTCGAACACGAGCCCCATGGCAACCCCCGCTACAGATTCACGCATGGGAACACCAGCCGAAAGCAGCGACAGGGTCCCGGCACAGATCGATGCCATGGAGGAGGAGCCGTTGGATTCCGTGATTTCCGAGACCACCCGTATGGTGTAGGGAAATTCCTCCTTTTCCGGGAGCATGGGCTTGATGGATCGCTCGGCCAGATGGCCGTGACCGATCTCTCTCCTCCCGGGCCCGAGCCTTCCCGACGTTTCACCCACCGAGAAGGGAGGAAAGTTGTAGTGCAGCATGAAGGTCTTGGTTCCCTCACCTTCGATATTGTCGTACCGCTGCTCGTCGGTGACGGTCCCAAGACTCGTAATGGCTATACTCTGGGTTTCACCCCGCGTAAACATGGCCGAACCGTGGGTTCTCTGGAACAGGTTGACCTCGACTTCGATCGGCCGTATGTCCCGCAATCCCCTGCTGTCTGAACGGCGCTTCTCTTTGAGGATGGACCCCCTGACGATCTCCCTCTCCAGCTCCTCGAGGATCTCGTACACCTGAGGAGCCAGCTCTTCACCGAACTGCTCAGTGATTTTCGCGATGGTCTGCTCGGCGGCACTGTCAAGCGCATTCTGGCGTTTAAGCTTGGTGGATACGAAACAGGCCTCGCGATACAGGGGATAGGCAAACTCCCGAGCCGCCGCACGCAGCTCCTCGTTGACGGGTTCCTCGGGAAGCTCCATCTTCGGTTTCCCGACCCTTGCAATGAGCGCCTTCTGGGCCTTGATGATTTCCAGAATATGGGGCTCTGCAAAGGCTATTGCCTCGAGCAGCTGTTCCTCGGTCACTTCATGAGCGGCACCCTCGACCATAACGATTGCCTCATCGGTTCCCGCAACGACGAGATCGAGTCTTCCCTCCTCGACCTGAGAGTAGGTAGGGTTCACCACATAGGCGTCGCCGATCATGCCAACCCGAACCGCGCCAACCAGTTTCTTGATTGGAATGTCCGAAAGTCCCACCGCAATGGACGCGCCGTTCATGGCGAGAATATCAGGCGGATTGATCTGATCAGTAGACATGGTAGTCACGATGATCTGCAGCTCGTGGCGGAAATGTTTCGGAAAGAGAGGTCGCAGAGGGCGATCGATGAGCCGCGAGACGAGAATCTCCTTTTCCTGGGGCCTTCCCTCCCTCTTAAAAAAACCGCCGGGAATCTTCCCGGCAGCGTAGAACTTCTCCACATAATTAACCGTTAATGGGAGATAATCAAGTGCCTTGTTTTCCGTTTTCGAAGCACAGGCGGTTGCAAGTACTGCACTCCCCTCATAACAGATCAGTGCAGCACCGTTCGCCTGTTTTGCTATGGTCCCTGTTTCAAAAATCAGCGTTCCTGATCCCAGATCTAATTCAATTTTTTCTTTCATAAAATGGTTACACTTACTTCCTTATTCCTAGTTTTCCAATGATCTCTCGGTACCTCTCAATGTCCTTCTGTCTCAGATAATCGAGTAGTCTCCTCCGCTGCCCGACCAGTTTCAAGAGCCCCCTTCTCGAATGATGATCCTTGTTGTGTGTCTTGAAGTGTTCAGTCAGATTTGAAATACGTTCCGTAAGAATGGCTATCTGAACTTCAGGAGATCCGGTATCCTTCTCATGCTTCTTGTAGGTTCCGATGAGCTCCTCTTTTTTCTCCTTGGTTATGGACATTAATTCCTTCCCCCCGTGATGACAGGCCTCTTGTATGTGAAAATATTGCATGTAATATACTGATCTTTTGAGCAAATATCAAAAACATTTTCATGTATTCTCAAACCGCGCTGCCGAGAAACGAGAGCTTGTACAGGCACTCCTTTTCAGGTTGAGGGCCTGTTTCGATCCGAAAACCGTCTACAGTTCGGCCGACTCTGACCTCGACATGGCTATCCCTGTTCACACAGTGCAGCACGCAGGTATAACGGCCCGATTCAGGAGAGGCACAGTTGGTACACAGCGGCTGCAGCAGAGAGCGCTCGGGCACACCCGTAACGTACAGATGGTAGGGCCTGTCGAGCATCGCTCGAGCCAGTTCGAAATTCCCCCTCTTCACGGCATCTCGAATCCGCGTACTCGAAACAGGAAACCCATCGTGCACCACATCCTCGACTACCTGCAACTCATAATCGAACCGGTTCGCATGGCTCTTCAAATATTCGATGTCTCCCCTGTTGTTCCTGCCAAACCTGAACCCCTTTCCAAGACAGAGCAGCTTCGGTGCCAGTTGATTCTGCAGCAGCTCCAGAAAGTCTCCCGGCTTGGTACCGGCCAGTTCCGATGAAAAGTCAAGATAGAACAGGAGATCGATCCCTGCATCGCACAGGTTGACGACTTTCTCATGGGGTAGGGTCAGACGCTCAGGTTCGATTCCATGCAGCTCTTTCAAGGGATGTTCCTTGAAAGTAACTGCTGCAGCACTCAAGCCCCTGCTTCGCGAGCTCGAAACAAGCGTGCGTATGATCTCCCGATGACCCCGGTGAAATCCTTCAAAATTTCCGACCGTAAGACCCACTTTACCAAAGAATCTGTCTATCTTCTTTATGCGCTCAAGGATGTACAATGCACGGTTCCCCGTTCATTTAAACTTCATATAAGGCTTTCAGGCCAGGCCTTTTTCGAGGATTTCATGCGGTACAAAAAACCCGCAGATAACCGGGTTTCGGTTTCAGTCTCACGAGTGCGACGAGGCTTCGGTCATGGGTAAGACAGAGGTACTCCGCGTCTGGCAACGCACATTCCTGCACGTCTCTCAGTACACGCCATGCGGGCATACCGTTGCAGACACGCTGCACCATCTCAGCCTTTATTTCCATTTGCGGAAAATCGCTCATCGCTTCTTGCAGCGGTATGAGCGGTGTTTTTCCGTCAACTTCATCGATCCGGACCGCCTGGTCCACCGAGAAGGAACCCACGCTGAAACGGTGGAGCTGGGCCAGGTACCCACAGGTACCTAGAGAGCTGGCCACATCCCTGGCCAAAGAACGAATATAGGTTCCCTTTGAGGCAACCACCTCGATCACGATGCTCGTTTGGTCATTGCTGACGAGGGTGATATCCCGAATCTCCACTTCCCGCGGCTGCGCCATGACTTGTTCGCCACTGAGAGCCCTCCTATAGAGCCTCTTACCGTCGTGGTGTATGGCCGAAAACTGCGGCGGCACCTGCTCGATGATTCCCTGGAAGCTTCGGAGAACAGGCAGGAGTTCTTCGTCTGTAAATCCACCCGCAGGGCCCGTTCTGATGACTCTTCCGTAACAGTCGAGGGTATCGGTTTCGATGCCGAAGCGCACCGTTCCGCGGTACCGCTTGAACTGGCCCATGAGGATGTCTTGCACGGCCGTTGCGCCGTTGACACATACCACCAGAAGGCCTGACGCAGATTTATCGAGTGTTCCCGCATGACCTGCTTTGCGGGCTTCCAGCCGTTTTTTTACCAGAGCGACTGTTTCAAACGACGTCCTGCCGACTTCCTTGTTAATGAGAAGAACTCCGTCTAGATCCACCCCTTCTCATACACCTCCCCTGCCAGTCGGTCGACGATAGCAGGACCCATCCGTTCCACGTCCCCGTCAATTACGAATCCGGCTGCCTTCAGGTGGCCGCCTCCGCCGTAAAGATTCGCCAGGTGGTTGCAGTTGATCTTGTTGACGGAACGCAAACTCCCCTTCAGCTTTTTAGGGTTGAGCTGTCGGAGGAATATGATGAGATCCACGTCTTTTAAACCCTTGATCACCTCCAGTATCCCCTCATTGTCCTCCTCACGCGCCCCGACTTTGCGATACACGGAAAGAGGAATGATCAGAGACACGATACGCTCCGATTTGTCAATCTTCAGCAGCTTCAGCGCCTCTCCAAGGAGCCTGAAGTGTGCCAGGCTCTTGCTGTTGAAGACCATGGCGTACACATGAGCAGGGTCGACGCCACAATCAAGAAGCCGAGATACGATCCTGAACACTTTCGCTGACGTGTTTGAGTAGGCAAATGACCCCGTGTCCCAGAGTATGGAGGTGTAGAGGCAGGTGGCCACCTCACGGGTCAGATACCTGCCGGGATGGGGAAGCATCCGGAAGAGTATTTCACCGATGCTCGAGGCATCGGTATTGATGTAGCAGTAATCCCGGAAACAGTCAGTATTCTCGTGATGATCGATACTGATTATTCTGGAGGCTCTCTTCACGATCTGCGCTACAGTTCCTATTCTCGAATCACTGGAACAGTCGAGGAGTGCGGCAAGGTCAAAGCTTTTCGGGATCGAATCACCACCAGCGTCTGCATGGGAAAGGATATCTTTAGCACCCGGAAGCCAGCAGTACATTTCGGGTGTCTGCTCGTGATTGACGATATGTACCCGTTTTCCTTCCTTTCGGAGAATCAGCGCAAGCGCGAGCTCTGAGGCGATGCCATCTCCATCGGGACGCACATGGGTGGTCAGAAGCACCTGTTCAGCGTCCATGAGCTCCTTCCAGGTCTGACTCAGCGTTCCGCACTTCGGCATTGCACGGACCGGCCCTTTCTCAAATTACGCTCCAATCGATGGCATGGGTATCTTGATTCTTCTATGACACAAGCCTCTTTCGTGTCATACCGAGGTGGTGAACCCCTTATGCATCTTCCTCTGGCTCTTCAATGTCGCTTCCGGCCCGCTCACTTTCAACAAGCTTGTGAACGAAACGGACGGTTTCCTCCGTTTTATCATCGAGCTGAAAGATGAGATGGGGCATGTACCTGAGCCGCATCTCCTTGCTCAGTCTACGCTGAATATAGCCGCGTGCATTCTCGAGGCCCTTGATTGCGGCATCTTTTACCTTCTTTGAACCGATAACCGAGACCGTTACCCTTGCAGATCTGCCATCCTTTGCAAGGGTGACATCGAGTATGGTGATAAAGGAATCGAGACGGGGGTCCTTCAGACCTTTCAGCAGGAGTGATGCGAGCTTGACCTTGATCAGTTCCTCAATTCTACGTGAATGAACATCCTGCATGTGTCTTTTTGCCTATCAGGAGAGAAGGGAACGCTCTCCCCGGACTATATTTTCGGATTTCTGTGCATCAGGCCTTGGTATTGAGTTTCTGGGCGATCTCGTGTATGACGAAAGCCTCTATAACGTCGCCCTCTTTGATGTCATCGAAGTTTTCGACCTTGATCCCGCATTCGAAACCGGCGGAAACCTCACGCTCATCGTCCTTGAATCTCCTGAGGGAAGCTATCTTTCCGGAATATATCTCGAAACCATCCCGTATGATTCGAACGTGTGCCGACCGCTCGATTCTTCCGGAGCTTACATAGGACCCTGCAATGTTTCCTACCTTCGGAACCCTGATGATCTTGCGTATCTCGGCGTTTCCGATGATCTCTTCCTGGAGCTCCGGTTCGAGCAACCCCTCCATGGCCGATCTGACATCCTCGATGACATCGTAAATTATACTGTACTTCCGTATATCGACCTTTTCCTTCTTCGCAAGCTCGGCAGCAAGCGTATTGGGCCGCACTCTGAAGCTTATGATGATGGCATTGGATGCTGAAGCGAGTATAATATCAGGCTTGTTCACTGCCCCCACACCGGCGTGAATAACGTTCAGCCTGATCTGGGACGTGGAAAGCTTTAAAAGTGACTCATGCAATGCCTCAACAGACCCCTGCACGTCGGCTTTGATGATGACTTTGAGCTCAAGCAGCTCACCCTCCCTGATCTGGTCATAGAGGTTCTCCAAGGTGACCTTCTTCACGTTCTTGGATTCCTCGAACCGTTTGAGCTCCTGTCGCTTCTGGCCGATCTGTCTTGCGTATTTCTCGCTCTCCGTCACCTGGAAGGGATCGCCGGCTTCCGGGAGGCCGGCAAAGCCAACGACCTCCACCGGATAGGCAGGCAGCGCTCTGTCGACCTGATCACCGCGCTCGTCGAACATGGCCCTTACCCTGCCGGGATAGACGCCGGCCACAAAGGGATCACCCATGTCAAGGGTGCCCCTCTCTATGAGCACGGTGGCAACGATTCCCCGGCCCGTGTCGATCTTGGACTCGATAATCGTTCCCTGTGCGCGCCGATTGGGATTTGCCTTCAGCTCGAGCATCTCAGCCTGCAGCAGTATGGCCTCGAGGAGCTTGTCGATTCCCTCCTTCTTCAGAGCGGAAACCTCGACCATGAGGGTATCACCACCCCATTCCTCGGGAACGATCCCCCGCTCCGCGAGCTCGGTCTTTACCTTCTCGGGATTGGCATCGGGAAGATCGATCTTGTTCACGGCCACGACTATGGGTACCACAGCTTCCTTTGCGTGGTCAATGGCCTCAACGGTCTGAGGCATCACTCCATCATCGGAAGCTACGACAAGAACCACGATGTCAGTCACTTTCGCACCACGCGCACGCATCATGGTAAACGCCTCGTGACCCGGAGTATCCAGGAACACGATTTCACGATCCTTGATGTGCACCTTGTACGCACCGATATGCTGCGTTATCCCACCCGACTCCGTATCCACCACGTCGGTATTTCTGATCGCATCGAGCAGTTTTGTTTTGCCGTGATCTACGTGGCCCATAACGGTTACCACGGGCGGCCTTGGTATGAGGTCTTCAGGCTTGTCCTCCTCTTCCTCTTCGATGACCGTTTCCTCGTACAGCGAGATTACCCTGGTCTGGCATCCATATTCCGCTGCCACGAGCGTTGCGGTTTCATGGTCGATCTGATCGTTTATGCGGGCCATAACACCGAGAGCAATGAGCTTGGCGATAAGTTCGTTGGCTTTGAGGTTCATCTTTCGGGCAAGCTCACCGACACTGACGGTTTCGAGTATTTCGATTTCCTTGGGAATGGGATTGGCAGTAAAAGCTGTCCGTTCCTTCTTCCTGTGCTGCAGGAGCTTGTCGAGATGGTCCCGTTCCTCCTTCTCCTCACGCTCGTAGCGTCGGTAACCATGCTTCTTCTTGAAGTACTTCTTGCCTATCTCAGGAGCCTTTTCCTTCTTTTCGGGCGCCTTTTCCTTGAGCTTGAAATGCGAAGCTGCAGCGGCAGCTTCCTTCTTCTCGGCGACCTTTTTTACAGGGGCTTCCCGTTTGACCTCCTTTTGTTTCTTTGAGGTTTTGGCGGCAGGCTCGGCCTTCTTTTCCTCGGGCTTCACATGTTTTTTAAGTATGATGACCTTTTTCTTCTTGATGACGATCTTCTTGTGCTCTTCAGGCTCTTCCCTGTCCTTCTTCTTGATGAGTGCTACCTCGGGGCGCCGTTCCACTTGCTCATCGATGTACGTATTGAACTTCTCGAGCTCATCCTTGTTCAGATTACTCGTGGACCTCTTGTTCTTTATGCCGAGGTTGTTGAGGATGCCAAGAACTTCCTTGGTTGTCAACTCCTGTTTTTCGGCAATATCCTGTACCTTCATCTTCTACCTCATAGTCGTAAGCTCAAATTTAATCCTCATGATGTTCATGCTCTTCTTCGTTCTCATCTTCATCTTTGAAGACGAGCTCGACACCGCAGGATTCACACCTGCTCATACTTTCGGTAATGCGTGCCCCGCAGTTGGGACATTCGTAGTACTCCTCGACCTCCTCTTTCCCGGCTTCGGCTCCAGCTTCCTCGGTTTTCACGTACTCTTCTTCCACCACTTCGATGTTTTCGGAGAGCGTTCCCAGGAGCTGCTTTGCCATCTCCTCGGTCATACCTTTGATCTTGGCCAGCTCCTCTTTGCTCTTGTCGATGATGTCTTCGATGTCGGTGAAACCGCCTTTCTCGAGAACCTTGAGGGTTTCCGCCTTGATCCCCGGAATATCACTGAGCGTGACGACCTCCGCCTCCTCCTCTTCCGAACTGAAAAGCCGATCCGCTGCTTTCCGTGCGAACTCCGCATACTCTGAGGTTTCGAACTCTGATTCGGGCATGACGTCGAGCTTCCATCCGACGAGCTTCGAAACAAGACGTATGTTCTGGCCGGCCCTGCCAATCGCTATGGAAAGCTGCGAGTCGTGCACCACAATCATGGCTTCCCTGTTCATATCGTCCGTGACGACGATTCTCGAAATCTTCACAGGATTCATCGCATTTGAGATGTATCTCTTGACATCAGCATCCCACTTGAGGATGTCGATCTTCTCTCCCTCCAGTTCACCCACGATCGCCTGTATGCGTATACCCTTCATGCCGACACAGGCGCCAACCGGGTCAACCTCATCTCGGGGTGAGTAAACAGCCACCTTGGTCCTGTATCCAGGATCGCGTACGATGTTCTTGATCTCTATAGTTCCGTCCGCGACCTCAGGTATCTCAAGCTCGAATATCTTCTTCACGAATCCCGGATGGCTGCGGGAGAGTATGATCTGGGGTCCCTTTACTCCCTTTCTCACCTCCAGGAGCAGGGCCTTGATCCGGTCTCCTATGCTGTAATGCTCGCGGGGAGACTGCTGGCTTTTGGGCATGATTCCCTCCGCCCTGCCTAAGTTGACGTATATGGTACCGGCACGCTCCCTCTGGTAGTAACCGACGATCATCTCCCCCTCTCGCTGCTTGAACTCATTGTAAACGACGTCTTTCTCGATTTCCTTCAGCCGCTGACGAACCACCTGCTTCGCAGTCTGCGCTGCAATCCGCCCGAAGTCCTCCGGTTTGATCTCGATCAGCATCTCGTCTCCGATTTCCGCACCGGAGTGAAACTTCTGTGCCTCGCTGAGTGCGATCTCAAAAACCGGTTCGTTCACCTTTTGCACGATCTCCTTCTTGGAGTATATCTTGACAACATCGTTCTCATCGTCGATGTGGGTCTCCGCGTTGGATGTCGTTCCGAACTTCTTCTTGTATGCCGCCAGAAGGGCCATCTCAATGGTCTTCAGGATCAGCTCTTCCGATATTCCCTTATCCGAGACGAGCTGTTTTACCGCTTCCGATAAATCACTTGCCATAACTCCTCCGCTCATCATCCAGCCGTGTCTTCCTGATCGATTCCAATGGAATCTTAATCGGTTTATCTGGATCAAAATCAGGAAGCAGCTTGACCCGGTCATCCTCGAGTCCCTCGAGAACGCCCCGGATGACACCACCCTCGCTTCCTTCAACTCTATTGTCAACCATTATTTTAACATGCCGCGACTTAAAAATGTTGTACTCTTTTCTATCCTTGAATATCCTATCCACGCCAGGCGACGATATCTGTAATGTATAATTATTTTCGTCAATCGGCTCTAGAATTGTGAGGCGGTCGTTGTACAGGCGGGTTACCCTCTCACAATCGCCCAGAGTCACGCCGCCTCCCCTGAATATGACTGCACGAATGTTGAGCCCGCTTTTCCCGTGATAGACGGAGAGTTCGACCACCTGTATGCCGAGCGGCTCGACTACGAGCTCCAGTTCCTTCAGGAGTGTGTTGTGTATCTCTTCCATGTTCCCTGCCGGGCGCACCAAAAAAAAAGAGTCGACGCAGCGACTCTTCAACCAAGGAAACACATCAATAGTACCATCGCGTATCTGAAAATTAACATCGATCCAGGAGGGCCGTCAAGTTGAAATCATACTGAGGATTATATCCCATCCGTAACCTATCGGAACTTGAGGATGACGAATCCCGTTTCCGGAAGGAGGTTTTTCTTTTCCAGATAAAGGGATTCAAACCTGCGCACGATTGCTCCGCCGAGCTCGGACGCAGCCAGAGCCCGGTTCTGCACCATGAACGAGCGTATCAATGCATCGAGACTCTCGTCTTCGAGCACATATTCCGAGGCATTGAGGGGAAGAAGGCTGAAAAGATCGTTTTTTGTCAGTTTTATATCCGCCGATGAGATTTCCCGTGTAAATTTATCCTTCGAGAGTTTACCGAGCCCTGGGTTGCTGAGCCTCAACTCCTTCACGCTCTCCTCTCCATCCTTCAGGTAAAATGCCACACCAGTGCCGGAGCAGGTGTACTCCACATTACGCTCCTTCTCGTTGATGATTATGAGTGACACATCGATGGACATGGATTTCTTGCGGCAGTAATCGTTGCACCCCTGCAGCAAGGCACTGGCCTTTGTCCCGCTCTTCAGGGCTTTTTTCAGAGTTCCTGCAATCTCGGTGATTGTATCGTAAACACCGGGAGCATCCCTTGCAGGAGCACTGAAACATGCATACATATGTGTACCGCTGGTAAAGTGATAGAACAGGTAGCTCCCCTCAGCCCCTTTTGAGTGGAGCACGTAACCGTGCGCTTGCAGAAAGTCCATGTCCAGTGATTGTTCGGCGAACATCGTACGCTTCTGCTTCAGGAAGGCAATGAGCATCTGCTCCTGCTCTATCTCTTCGCTCATTGGTTTTTCGGGCTTCGGCGAAGACTTCGGGAGCGCAGGTTCTGGGGCAGCTGCCACTTCGGCTGCCGGTCTCGAAGGAGCCGATCCCACTTGAGCGACCGGTTCCGTCTCCACAGCTTTTAAAGATTCTCCGGCCTGTCCGGCAGAAATAGCGCCGGAACGCATGCCAAGCGGGACGAGGGAATCGACCATCATGCGGACCTGCTGTTCAGCACGCTTGAATTTCAGCCTGATCCAGATCAGGAAAGGGAGAAACATAATCGCCAGGGCGATGAGGAAGTAGCCTGCGGAAAAGATGGCTATGTACCGAACATCATGGGGAATGAAGAGAAAACGCGTTACATCCATACCCATGATAAAATCATGCTCTTCGCGCCCGGTGATGTACAGAGGCACTGACACCCGCAGCATGTTCCAGTTCAGGGCAACCATGTGCATAACCGGATAGCCTGCTTCGAACTCCCAGAGATGTTCTATACTTTCGTAATATACCGATGGCAGACGTTTTCCGCGGTATTCACCCAGTATCGTACTGTCGGTGTGGTATATGAGCTTACCGTAGCGGTCGGTAAACCACACATCCATAACACCCCGCTGCCTGCGGATGATGCCTGCAATCTCCCGCATGTCGTCACGGTACGTTGCTTTTCCGATGAGCTGTGTCTGAAAGGACAAGACGTCCCGTAGAATTGCGTCGTAATAACTCCTGTGCAGCGCCTCATAGTAGGAGAAGAGGAAAAAGTAGGATCCGCCCAGAAAAATGAGAATACCAACCACCGGAGCAACGAGTGCAGATACAAGTATCGCCTTGCGCGCGTCCCTGATGTGCTGGATGAGCATATATATGCGGCTTTGGGTGGTCATGTTCATCTCATGCTACCTGCCATCTTCCTGCCCTGGCATGTACCGTGTACAGCAGGGCCCTCACTGGACAACCGGTGCGAAGGAAAGTGCACCGATGTAATCGACGTTGAGTATCTGCTTGACCACACCGGTTGAGGATGAGGTGAACAGGTTGTCCTGGATTCCCCGCTCCTCGGTGTCGTCTATATAGATGCTGCCGTTGTTGAAAGCTATGTAGCATTTATTGATCTGCCCTCCGCCTGTCACTGCGAATCCAGTGTTGTTGTAGATGTCATTCTCGGCAATGACCGGGTTTGCGCCGTCACGAATATAGATGCCATGCCTGCCATTTCCAAGCACGATGTTTCTCCTGACCTCTACGCTGGTAGTGGCAATAACCATACCGTCAACTTCACTGACCTGTACCTTGCAGTCGCTGATGAGCACGTTTCCGATCCCTTTCTCAACAACGATCCCCACGTAGTTGCCCGTGAACCTGGATCCCCTTATAAGGCCTCCCCCGTAGAGACGTATGCCGTATCCGCCTCCCCTCCCGTTGTTTCTGAACTCCGAATCCTCAACCATGATTCTGTGATTACTGGCGAGAAGACCCCGTATGTTGTTTTCAAAAAACCCGCCACGAACCGTCAACCGGCTGTCCTCGGCAAAGAGGCCCGTTTTGTTCTCACGAAAGGTCACGCGGTTGAGCTCGGTTGTACTTCTCTTGATGTGGAGCCCATACTCCTCGCAATTCTGAATCGTCACATTCATAAGGGACACTGTTCCTTTACTGCCGATTATTTCGATACCTGTGGCAGCGCCCTGAAGAGTGGAGTTCTGTAGAGACCCACCGGAGCCTTCCTGAAAGCGTATGCCACCCCATCGTGTGCCTGCAGGTGAGAGTTTCGCATCACGGATGATCAGGGTTCCCCCCGAACGGACATGCACGGCTGCATTGCTGGGCAGGGAAAGTTCCCCGCTCAGGGTCGCAGTTTCACCCATGCCTATGACAAAGCCCTTCTTCCGCAGTGTTTCATATCCATACCGTTTCGGTCTGACCGGCTCCTCTTTTACCACCTTCTTTGGCAACGACACGCGCGTCGGGAATTGTCCAATTGCAACGGAAGAGTCGCGGAACCCGTACTCCGAAGAAAGCACGATATCCTCAGTTCGCTCTATTCCGCGCTGAAGTGTCGTACTTCGCTGCACCGTTCGGAACCCGCTCTCATTACCTGCACGGTCGATGGCTATGATATGGATATAGATTTCACCGTTTTCGAGAGCCTCCCTGTTTACACGCAGGTCATAGCGGCTACTCGAGGTTGTGACCACGCCATCCCACCGTTCTTTGCTTACACCATAGTACAACCTGAACTTATCCACATCCCTGTCTTTCGTTTCCCAGGTTATCCTCAGGAGATCAGTCCCGATGAATTCGTGCTGGATGTTGGCGGGAGGCTGGGGTGCGATGGTATCTTCGAGCATGATGCCGCTCACCGCATTGGAGGCGTTGCTCCTGCTGCCTGTCCGATCGACTGCGAACACCCTGAATGAGTATGGCACGGTGTTTTCGAGAAGGGGGACATTTCCTTCGAACACATCATCGATGCGGCAGGTTATTGGTCCGCCAGGAACGTTCTCGATCAGGTACGCCTCAGAGCTGTAGGATTTGAGCCCCTCCTTGCTGTAATACCGGTAGGTGCCTCCCTCCCTTTTGATCTGCAGTATGAAACCAGCAAGTTCCTCTGATTCGATTCTGTCCCATACGAGCTCCACCACATTGTTTCGCGCGTAGGTGACACCGAGACCGAATGGCGGATCGAGCCTGCCGCTCTTGGTACGAATCAACCGCTCCGCGGGGTCCTTCGAATATCCTGCATTATTTTTTGCATAGACACGCACCCGGTAACCGGTATCGGGTTCAAGTCCGCCGAATTCACAGAAATTCTGCTTCATATCTGGATACTGCTGCAGCATGGGCCCACCATCGAGGTACAGCTCGCAGCGGTAGTATTCCACCCCATCGGCCCGGTCCCACTGGGCCCTGATAACGGATGTACGGTGTGCCTCTGTGGTGATCTCGGAGACAACGAGGCCTGTCGGTACTGAAGGAGGCTCCTTCTCACCCTTCAGCTCGATACGCTTGGTAGCGAATCCTGGGTAGTCTGCTTTTATGGTGTATTCCCCCTCAGGCAGGTCCTTGAAAAGGTACTTTCCATCCTGATCGGTCTCCATGCGCCCCACAACCCTGTTCTCGGCGTCGGTGCAGCTCACTTCCACTCCCTGCAGCGGTTTGCCGTCCTCATCGGTTATCTTACCGCTCAGTGTACCCTTGGGTTTGACCCTGGTCTCCCTTGGCTTGGGAACCGGCTCAGGTTCCTGGGGCTCGACCTGGACAGGTTCTTCTGATACAGGTTGCTCCTTCTTGTCCTTCCTCCCGCCTGCCAGCGCGAGAGGGGCCTGCATCACACAGATGAATAAAATGAGCAGTGTATGAACGCTACACTTCATGGTCTTACTTCCATGGACTAAATATGAAGCGAGATTCCGCATACCCGGTGTTTTGTACATCATGGTGAGTGGCGACCCAGAAAGAACTCCTGAACGAGAGAAACCCTTTCCGCGAGCCTGCAACCTGGAGGGCAAACAACTCCCCGCCTTCCGTTCCAACGACTATTTCCTTGATCCTGTCCCTGTTCAGATCACGTATGAGCGGAGTCGTCCAGATGCGGCTACCGCAGTTGTAAAGCCCCCTGATCTCACCATTCACGCCGTTCAGCACGAGAACCGCGCCTGAAAGAGAGGGGAGCACGACTTCCATGGCTCCGTCTTCCTCCAGGTCTGCAAGGGCGATCCTCCCCGTTATCGGTCCTTCCTGCGAAAGGATACTCCACTTCTCGCGACGTGTGGACCCCTCGAATACCCGCAGAAGACCCTCGGTATTCATGAGCACGATGTCATTCCTGCCATCGCCGTCGGTGTCGCCTATGGTCGGCGGCACGCTGTAGGAGCCTTCGGTCTTCCAGCTGAACAGGAGCCTCCCGTCACGACCATAGGCAGACAGGGTACCGTCACGGGTAAGCACGACGATATCCCGTTCATGGTCACCGTCGAGGTCACCGATGCACGGAGGTCCTGCAAGCCTTCCAGGCAGGGTCTTTCTCCAGAGTCCCCACCCGTTGCTTCCGTCGATGGCATAGAGGATCCCCCTCCTCGTGGAGAAGACGACATCTTCAGTTCTGTCATTGTTGAGAAAGAGGCTCACGGGGGCATGGACGATCTCAGTTTCAGCATCGAAGAATCGCCAGAGCTCGAACCCCGTGGACCCATCAAGGGCGATCACATCCATATCAAGAGTTGCAAACACCAGGTCATGAATTCGGTCATTATTGATATCGACGAGCACGGGTAGTGTGGTAATACGTCCCGTCCCAGCGTATCGCCAGACCGGTTCGAGATCCTTGGAAAAGGTAATGATTTCGCCATTCTCGAACACCACCACGAAATCTTCGTCCCTGTCGCCGTCGACATCGGTGATGATCGGCTCCAGGAACGGGCTGCCCAGGTCCTGCCTGATAAGCTCGGTTCCCATCCGGCCATCCACGGCAACGAGCTCGTTTGTGCTCGTGCTGAACACGTAGTCCTGGTACCGATCGTCGTTTATTTTACCAATCATGCCGGATCGAAGGATGCGCGTTTCCGCCTGGTCAGTACGGGAAAAAGTCCATACCTCGCTACAGTTCGATGTTTCACTGTTCGAGAGCGCAGGTATGGTTGAGGGAAATCCGGTCTCGATCTGCCGCTGCTCTTCATCGCTGTACACGGGTGTGTCTGCAAAGGTATATCCCTTCACAGGCGCAACTTGCCTGGGCGCTCGCCCAGTCTCAGCCTGCCGGGTTTCATCTGCGGATATGGCGGTTTCGGGGGTCCGTGCCGATCCCGGGCCGGTCGCCGCTTCCTCCTCGGCCGTCGCGAAGGTCTGTTCGAACTCAACGCCTTCTTCCAGGGCCACTGTTTCACGCTCCCCGAAGATACCACCGAACAGGCGCTTGATAGGGTCGAGAAAACCCGAGAAGAAACCGGGCTGCCGGAGTTCCTCCTGAAACTCCTCAAAGGTCTGCTCAGTGGTCAGAAACTCCGTCGTGCCCACACCCTCACCGGGCCCACGCACCTCCTCCAGAAACCCCGTTTCTTCAACCACTGCTTCCGGTTCTGCAATTGTTTCAAACTCCTCTGCTGGAGCAGCTTCGGAGGCCATCTGAACGGGTATCTTTCGAAAGAAGAGCCTCCTGAGACCACGGGGAATGGCAACGGCTACGCGTTTTTCGATCTCTTCGGCATCTGGTTCAGGCAGGGATAGTTCCCCCCTGCCGAAAGGTCGAAATAGTATGAAACGTCCAGTCTTGCCTGGCACCTCCGTCTGTACCGGTGCCCCTTCAATTCCCTCGTCTGCAGCGCCTTCTGCCGCACCTCCCCTGGGGAGGCGCTCCTCGGCCACGCCGGGCTGCCCGGCGGTCTCCCGGGCGGACACGGCAACACCGGTGGGCTGCGAGATCATGGTGGATATCTGACGGGTGGTGAACACGAGAACCAGGGCAATAGCGACGACGATCACTCCACCGCCCAGGATCATGTACATGAATAGCCTGCCCCGCTCCCCCATCTTCTTCTTCTTTGCCGGAGGATAGAAAAGACCGATGATCGGACCGAAGGCTATCCGGTCGCCGTAGGTTATGCTGACCTTTTCAACGCTTTTCCCGTTGACCGTGGTGCTCTTGTTCTCTGAGACGTCGGTCAGGGAATAGGTACCGTCACGGCTCTCGATTTCCGCCTGATGGGGCTCCAAATCTTCGCCCTCGAGCACGAGATCGTTGTCAGTTGCACTTCCGATACGGTACCGCGGCTGCTCAAAATCGACCTCTCTGATGACGTTGTTGGGATACCGGAGGATCAATCTAGCCATGGTGACCCGTAGAGATACCTCTTCTCCTGTAATTCATAATAATTCATTTCATTATCGGCCTATTTCACGAATGGTAAAGGGCACCCGGAGCTTTTAAGGCCCGGGCAACGGTCAACACGTCGACGGCAGATGCACCAGACCGATAGAGCGCTTCTGCCGCTGCCGACGCAGTCGCACCTGTTGTCAACACATCGTCGACGAGCAGTACCCTTTTCTTCCTGACCAGTGGTTCGAACCTGTCCCGTACCGTAAATCTGTCGGTCACGTTCTTCACCCGCTGCCCTGCCGATTCTATACTGCTCTGAGGGGGTGCATTACCCCTTCTTTCGAGTGCCCTGCGCACCGGAGGAACGTGCATTATCCCGGCCACAGACCTTGCCGTGAGCACCGACTGGTTGAATCCCCGCTCGGAAAACCGTGCTGGTGTGAGGGGAACCGGCACGAGCAGATCGTAGCGTACGATGTACACCTGGCGGTGCTCAACGAGAAGCTGTCCAAAGAGCATGTACAGGGCCCATCTTCCCTCAAACTTGAAAAGGTGGACGAGCCTTCTGAGCATTCCTTCATATGCACCCAGCGACACGTTTCTGCCGAAGCGGAACTGCAGGTCTGCGCACTGTTCGCAGCGTTGGGGGGCCCTCATGGCCGGCGCGCCGCAACGGAGACACATTGTGTTATGGATGATTTCCAGCCTCGACAGGCAGTCATCGCAAATGCAGGCTCCGGAGTTGAGCGTCTCTCCGCAGAAGGAACAGCGGTTGGGAAACAGGAGGCTCATGAGCGCACCAGCCGAACCCCGTATGCCCGCCACTTTTTGAGAGTTTGTCTGCATTACAGGAACAACCGATGGATAGCGTAACGCACTGGAACTCTATTGCATCTCTCTATTAGTATAAACCCTGTGAGCGGTTGGGGGGGAAAAAATCGTCAGTATCCGTGGGTACCGTATTTCTCTTCCTGCTCGCTGGCGTGTTATGGGACGGGCTGGAATGGTCATGCGATCACATGAAACCCTACCAGCACATATTCGTGTGCCATACCGGGAACGAATCTATCGAACGGCATGAGCGGCCAGACGATGAGCGGCGCGAACCGGCTCGGTGATTCGAAATCCCCTGCAGCACTGCAGCACGTAATAAACGGCGCTGTGCAGGGTAATACGGTGTCCGACGGAGACAAACACGGGTTTCACTTCTC
>SMTZ1_10001469_pt1 | contig 23614 bp, 21 predicted proteins | sample DeeMarSWOR136_30_FD_25667 | JGI IMG/M metagenome (IMG submission 25667) | reverse complement strand
CCAAATGGTAAATTTTGGGTTAAAGCTTATGATAAAGCCGGAAACTCAGCCTGGGATGATATAATAGAACCATGCAATATTGGTATTTTTAAATCATACCTGTTTAATAAGGATAATGAAAAAGAAAGAAGTATTATTAGCTCTTTATATGACGTTTTATCTTCTGAAACTATTGAAAATAAATGTCATAGTGTTGATGAGAAGTTACCATCTAATACTTTTAACGTAGATATTTTTGATCCAGCTTATGTTATAGTTGTGTTTAATAGAGAATTTGGTAAAGATGAATGGATAGTAAATGATGTTTCTATTTCTATTTTTTATGAACCTGATAGAGTTGATGGCGTATATTATCAAATAAATAACGGAAGTTGGATTTTATATACAAATCCTTTAGTTATCTCTGAAGATGGAAAATATGTTTTTTCATGGTATGTTGTTGATTCAGAAGGGAATACCTCTGTTATTGAATCTTTATCGTTCAAGGTCGATTTGACACCTCCAGAGCTTAATTTAATAAAAGAAAAACTTTCAATAAATAAAGTTAAATTTACAGCAGAAGTTTTTGATAAAACTAGTGGTATTGATAGAGTTAGATTCAAGAGTGGGCATCGCTATATTACTGATTATGAATTCCCATATGAGTGGATATGGACTGGTTTTTTAAAGGATAAGATAACAGTTACTGTTTATGATAAAGCTGGAAATATTAATAGTAAGGTTATGTACACGAGCAATTGTCATAGTTACAACCAACAATCTTTATGTTCGTTGTTAATATTGTTTTCAGGGGAAATTCCATTATTAAAGCTATTATTAGATGTTCTAGGGTTGTGTCTAGAATGAAGAAATTGGTAGCAGCTTCATTATCAATACTATTTATTGGACTAGGTGTTATTTCTTCATCTGCAACTCATATAATTCTAATAAAACCAACAATAATTTCCTTCGAGGGTAACAAGTTGTATGTAGGTGGTTCTGGAGAGGAAAACTATACCAGGATTCAAGATGCAATTGATAATTCTAGCAATGGTGACACAGTGTTTGTTTTTGATGACTTATCACCATATTATGAAAATATTGTGATAGATAAATCTATAATATTACAAGGGGAAAACAAAAACACAACATTAATCGACGGTAATTACAATGATGATGTTGTGTATATATCTGCTGATTTTGTATATATCAGTGATTTTACGATTATTAATAGTGGCAAGTATGATTTTGATGTTGGTATAGAGATTAATTCAGATTATAACACCATTTTTAATAATAATGTTCATGATAATGAAGGTGATGATCTTGTTAGTGGTGGTATTCTTATTAACTCATCATCTAACAACACAATTCATTTAAACAATATTTATAGCAATAAGTATGATGGAATTTCTATAATAAACTCAGATAGCAATCATATTCATCACAATAAAGTATTTAATAACAAACGACTTGGTATCACTCTTACAAATTCAAGTAATAACATTATAGAAGATAATGAGGTTTACGAGAATTTTTGTGGTATTTGCCTTTACCCGAACTCATCTTACAACATTATCAAAAATAATCATGTTTACAATCATCCCTGTTGTGGAATAGCTCTTAAACAATTTTCTAATTATAACTTAATCAAATACAATCTTGTTATCGACAATCTTGCTCATGGTATTATGCTTGGTCCAGGACCTACTATGAGAAATATAGTTGAGATGAATACTGTTTCTGGATGTTTACCTTCTCCATTATATCCAAATGCTGCAATAGTGTTAAAGCATGCATTCTTTAATACGATAAAAAAGAACAATATTATAGACAATTATCGTAAAGTTATTCTTGACAGTTCATTTTGTAACTTATGGTGGAACAATTATTGGGATAAATATCTGGGTTTTGGCCCAAAGGTAATAGTTGGGTGGGTATATTTTCCGTTAAAACTAAAGATAATAATTCCATGGTTAAATTTTGATTGGTATCCATCTAAAGAACCATATGATATAGGAGGGTAAAATGAATAAAAACAGCTTATTAACAGTTGGAATAATTATATTGTCTATTGGGATGATTGTATATCCTGTAGTTGGAAGTCTAACTATGCAAAAGCAAATGATTAAAGATATGCCATTATCTTTTAATTATACAAAAGAATCATCTGGAATATCTTTAATCACTATTAAAGTGGATGGAGAAATGGGATTAAATGATTGGTATATTAATGATGTTAGTTTTTATTTCACAAATGAATCTGATGACATAGCAGAAATATTTTATCGGATTAATGGTGGGGCATATCAAACATACACTAAACCATTTTATATTACTCAAGATGGTGAGGATATAATGCTTGAATGGCGTGCCATAGATTATGGAGGAAATTACTCTGGTATAGATGGTCCATTTTTCTGTAGTATTGACCAAACAGACCCAGATATAGATCTTACTTATAAGATAATTAGTGGTAATCCCTGGCAAGGGTGGATATTTGAGTTTACAGCAGAAGCAACTGATGCAATGAGCGGTATGGAACGCGTAGAATTCTACCTTAACGATTTACTACAACATACTGTTCATGGTCCTGGGCCAACTTATGTATGGACTCTTAGGTTTTTTCCAATCCCACATGCTAAATTTTGGGCTACTGCTTTTGATAAAGCTGGAAATTCAGCTTGGGATGCAATTTCTGAGCCATGTGATATTGGTGTTTTAGATTCATTCAAGCTATATGGAAATATTATTGAAGATAGGACTACTAATGATAATTTAGATAATGTTTCATCATCTGAGATTGTAGAAAAAGAAAATAATAAAATTATTGAGAAATCATTTTCAAGTAGTCTTGAAAGAGATGTTTTTGATCCAGGTTATGTTATAGTTGTTTTTAAAAGAAAAACTGGAGACAATCTTTGGTTAATTAATGTTTCTATTCCTATTTTTTATGAAACTGATAGGATAGATAAGGTATATTATCAATTTAATGACGGAGGTTGGATATTGTATACTGACCCAGTGATTCCTTCTGATGGAATTAATTTGTTTTCATGGTATGTTGTTGACTCGGAAGGTTATACTTCTACTCCAGATTCTATATCTTCTTTTAAGGTGGATATGACACTTCCAGAAATCAATCTTTTTTCAACTAATATGATAAGAAAGTTTCTTGAAAAAAATAAAATTAAATTCGTTGCAAGTGTTTATGATATAACCAGTGGTATTGATAGGGTTGAATTTTACGAAAATTATACAGGTATAAAACCAAGATTTGTTGATTATAATATTCCTTTTGAGTGGATTTGGACTGGTTCTTCGAATAAAGAGATAATAGCTATTGTTTATGATAACGCTGGAAATAGTAATAATAGCTCGATGAATATATCTGGCAGTCATTGCTCTATTAAGCAAAATACTCAGCAATTTTCAGATTTGGTGATATTAAGACTTTTGGAACGGTTCTTAATGCTGAAAAGACTACTGGAATTAATCAGATTGATATAACCAGACAGATTTTTTACAAATTGACTATATATTAAAAAAAGAGAAGAATTTGAATTACTAAAATCCTAAAAGATTTCTGATTATTGGTAATGCATTTGGAAATTGTTCAAAAAACAAATTAAGCCAGCAATAAACTGCTATTTTATTTGTTGGTTTTGTTGATGATTTTGGCCATTGTTTAATCAAAGGATAATTATCTACATTATCTCTGTCTGGAATTTCATATGGGGTATCCCAAATACCCTCTTGTAATATCTTTTTTGCATTTGGATATTTTTGTTTATAATCAGACCAGAAATTCCCAAACTTACCATCATCCCAGGTATTACCTATATCACTATTATCATAAGCGTTCTCTTCATTGTCTATAAAATTGTTATGATAAATTATATTTCCATAGCTCCCGAGATCAAGATTTTTAAAACCTACAGTGTTTTTTGAGATATTATTACCCTCAATAGTGTTAAGATCTGATATTTTAATCCATATACCATCCCCACCATTTGAATCGATGGTATTACCTTTTATTTTGTTGTTGTTTGAATTAGATAATATTATACCATAAAAGTTGTTTGAATTAATAGTATTATCAGAAATGATATTGTCATTGTCGGAATTTAAAAAGTTAATCCCAAAATCGTTATTTGAGATAAAATTATTAGACACGGTATTGTAGCTAGAACGGCGGATATTTATTCCACTTTCATTATTTGAGTTAATGGTATTATCAGATATTATATTATTATTTGAAAGATAGAGATTTATTCCGTTATTATTATTTGAGTTAATATTATTATTAGAAATATAACTATTACTAGTACCAACTAACATGATACCAATATATGTATTTGTTATCTCTTTATCCTGGATGGTAATATCGTCACAATTTACAAGTATAATTTGCCCTGCGTCAATATCGATTATTTCATTAGATTCATCTTCAAGATAGACAAGAGGTTTCCCATTCACTGTGTTATCTTCCACAATACTATTATCAGAAGTTTCAAGATAAAGACCATCATTTAAAAAGGTATTACTTGTGATACTATTACTTAAACCATGAAGGTTTATGCCACAGTTGTTATCTGAGATGTGATTGCCAGTAATTGTATTGCTATCGGAACTTGACTGAAAAAATATACCATATCCGTTGTTTGAAATAGTATTGCCATTTATGATGTTATTATCACTATAAAGTTCTATGCCATAATCGATATTTGAGCTAATAGTATTGCCTTTGATGGTGTTGCTATTGGAATTTGTCTGTAATCTTATGGCACATAGGTTGTTCAAGATGTTGTTGTCTTCTATGTTATTGTGGCTCGAGGATTTAATCTCTATACCATCAATACTGTTTAAGGTGATATCATTTCCCATGATAGTGTTGTATGATCCAAAAACACCTATACCAGTACCATAATTATCAGAGATTATGTTACCTTTTATGCTATTATAATTTGAAGTTATTTCAATTCCATAGTAGTTTTGGCGGCCTTTTCTTATTGTAAAACCACTGAGATTAATCCAATTAGAAGAAATGATCACAACATCTTTATTATAGTTATAGGGCATAATGATAGTTGTGTCCTTGTCCTCACCAATAAGACTAATTGATTTGTTTACCTTAATGTTTTCATAATAAGTTCCACTGGAGATATATATTGTATCACCATCTGTTGCATTATTTATTAAATCCTGAATATAACCACGAGAATTAGCACTGGTAATAGCCACCTTTACATTTAAAGTTCCAATAGATGAAGGTATTATGCTTGCTCCTATAAAAAATATAATTATTCCAAAAACAAATCCAAACCTCAATATTCTACTTTTCATATGATTTTCCCCCTCATAATAATTTATAGTTGAGTATTATAATAAAATATTATAATTTAAATATTTCCTTAACAAAGGTTAGACTTAATAATAGTAAAAAAATGTGAACGCTAGTACAATATAAAAATTATATCTAAAAAAAATCAAAGCTGGAATTCGTTATTTTTAAAAAATAATATTAAGGTTAATGCAAGATTTTTTTTACTCGAGTTACAAGATCCTTTATATCAAAAGGTTTTACAATATAGTCAACTGCAGCAAGACCACCCATACCAACACTCATAGTATCTCCCTTTGCAGTTAAAAAAACAATAGGTATGTCCTTCCATTTTGGGTTTTCCTTGAGTTTTGCCGCAACATCCCAACCACTAACATTAGGCATCATGATGTCAAGAATTATAAGATCAGGATCTGATTGTGATTCATTCAGTTTATCTATACATTCATTACCATCTTTTGCTCTTATTACTTCATAACCGCTCATCTCTAACATTTGCCCGACTGTAAGTAAAATATCTGGCTCATCATCTACTACCAAAATTTTTTTACTCATTTTCTTCAGTCTCTTGCAAAATTTTGTCTATTCTGTCAAGTAGAGAGTCTTTATCAAAGGGTTTCATTATGTAATCTGCAAGCCCTTCTTCAAGTAAAACTTGTTTTCTTTTATCAGATATTTCAAGAACGCTCATGAATGCAACTTTTATATCTGGAGATTTCTTGTTGATTCTATTAAAAACATCCCAACCACTCATGCCAGGCATCATAATATCAAGTAACACAAGGTCTACCTTTTCTTTCTCTAGTTGCCTAAGACACTCTTCTCCACTATAAGCAGTAATAACTTCATATCCACCAAGTTCAAGAACCGTTCTAGTAAGATCAACAATATCTGGTTCATTATCAACAACCATTATTTTTTTCATTTTCCATCTCAACCTTTCAAGTAATTAGTGAATCTAGCAACCATATATTAAAAATTTGTTTTTAAATTAATGCATTTATCAATGTTTTTAAATAACTAAAAGATTTAACCACTCATTCTAAATACCCTATTTCCATGGGGGTTATTACTGTTGAAAGCAGGATCAAAGTCAAAATTTAGCTTTAAAGATAAGCTTTTTGCTCATTTAGAGACATGGAGACTTTATACTGTCGTATGGTGTGGGCTTGTCAGCTTAGCAGGTTCATGTATTTCTAATGGAAATTTACCTTCTATAAAAATTTCTCTTTTAGCATTATTTATCCCTATGATGGGTTGGACCGCAGCCTTGTATCTTTCAGATTTTATAGATAAAAAACTTGATTCTATACAAAAACCACATAGACCAATTCCATCAGGTAGAATAAAACCATATGAGGCTTTAGCAATTGGCGCAATTTTTGCAATAACTGGATTTTTTTTATCTTTCCTCCTCAATTATAAAAATTTAATACTAGTCTTTGTAGTAGCCTTGCTTGTATTTTCCTATACAAAAATATCTAAGTCCCATGGATTAATGGGAAATATAAATAGGGGATTAGTAACAGTTGTTGCATATTTATTTGGAGTTTTTTCTATAGATAAGCCTATTCAATCAATACCAATGTACATATGGATACTTGCGTTAGTTTTCCTATTTCATGATACAAACAGCAATCTTGTTGGTGCGATAAGGGATATTGAGGGTGATAAGAAGGGAGGATATATTACTATTCCTGTAAAATATGGAATAAAAATATCTGTATTTATTTCATTAATATTGACAATTATTTGGCTTACTCTTGCCTTGTATTTGCCATACTCTTACAAGTTCTTGAAAATTGAATTTTATCTGATGATGTTGCTTGATATAATAATTCTGATATCTCTTTATATTTATTTATTTAAAGCAATTAAAAAATATTCAAGAGAAAAGGCATTGAGATTCCATGAATTCTTTGTAATAGAACGAATTATTTTGGCATCAGCCTTTATATTTGGTATTGCAGATGCCTATATTGCTGTAATTATATTTGTTTGTGCAATTTTTGTAACAAGTATATCTCAATATCTCCTTAGAAAAAGATATGAATTTGTAAAGGAAAAATGAAATAATCTGACATTAGGAATTTAAATGTTGAAAATAAATGATTTTCTCTTTCAAAAAATCGGAATAAAACTTGATTATCATAAATTAAAAAAAATTATTGATTTTGGGTTCATTTTGATTGAAAAAGCAATTGTAAGTTTAGATAAACTTCACTTTATTTATTTTGATGTCTATGATAAGATGATAGAAAATGAAATTGCCCTTGCAGATATTTCAAAGGACAAATTAGTCTTACATATTGGATGTGGACCAATACCTGCAACATCGATACTACTTACAAAAAAAATAGGAATCAATGTAACAGGTATAGATAAAAATCCTCATTCGGTTAAAAAGGCAGTATTATGTGTAAATAAATCTGGGTATTCTGATAAAATTCAAATTAAACATGCGGACGCTAAAGATTTCGCCATTGAAACCTATGATATAATAATTATTTCTCAGGGTGTAACACCAATAAGAAAGATAATAGAAAATATTGCAAAATCAATGAAAGAAGATGCACATGTGATTTTCAGAACCTCTACTTCTCCAAATGGAGAAATATCTCAAAATGATCTTTTTATAAAAGACATTTTTAATATAGATAAAACAATTGCTCAGAAAAAAAATGCTTTACTAGTTTCATTTTTACTTAGCAAAAGAAAAAATTAAGCTATAGTGTGGAGAAAATAAATGATTAATCCCTGGTTTAAAGAGAAAGATTTAAAATGCGTTGTTCTCTGCGCTGGAAAAGGCACACGCATTCTACCACATTCCGAGGACATGCCAAAAGTTATGATTCAACTGGATAACAAACCTATTCTTGGATATGTTATCGATTATTGGAAACAATTTATAAAAAATTTTATTTTTGTAGTTGGTTATAAAAAAGAGCAAGTAATTGAATACGTCAAAAATTTTTCAATTGATTCAAGTTTTATTGAACAAAAGAAACTAAAGGGAATAGCAGACGCTATTTATCATGTTAAAAATCTTGTTTCTGGTAATTTTATAGTTGTACTTGGTGATTGTATTTTCGATGGAAGATTTGTTTTTCCAAATGATATGGGGCAAGGAGTTGGGGTATGGGAAACCAATAATATTGAGGATATTAGACGTAGCTATTCAGTAGAAATAAAAGGGGATTTTCTAAATAAAGTGGTTGAAAAACCAAAAGAGATTTTTAATAATTTATGTGGTATGGGTTTTTATTTTTTCAATAACAAAGTTTTTGATTATATTAAGGTAACACCACCATCAAAATTGAGAAATGAAATAGAGATAACAGATGTAATTCAAAATATGATTGATGGAGGTGAAAAAATCAAACCAGTATTTTTTAAAGGTCATTATATAAATGTAACATATCCTGAAGATCTCAGAAATTGGAAAAATAGATTAAAATAATATCATTATTTCGCGATTTTTTCCTGAATAATTTCAAAAAGTCTTTGGGTTGCTATTTCCTCACCAGGTATTTTTGTTAATTTTTCTGATAGGTTTTGTGCATTCTTTAGATAAGTCTCATAATCGTTAAATATCGTATTAATTGCATTTAATAGGTCTTTCTGTTTAAAAAATCTTTTTGATAATCTTAATCCTGCACCTTTATTAACAATATTATCTATGTTAAATTGATGTTCGGAAAACATTGGAATTCCAATTATTGGCTTTCCAGAATAAGCTGCTGTATATACGGTACCACGTCCTCCATGAATAATTGCTAGGTCAACCATTCTATTAACAAGTTTGGGGGATTTTATAAACTTCTTCATCAATATATTTTCCTTTACAACAGGTAATTTATCTTCTTCAATAGTAGTATAAACAGCAATAACATTATGAGCAGTTTGACTCAATGCTTCTAATATATTCAAATACAATTTTTTATCTCGAGTATTACCCATCATCAATAGAATAGATCTCCCAGGCCGGTTTAAATGATTTTTTATATCTTCCTCTAATGTATCTTTTTGTTTTTCTAAAAGCCCGCCTGAGATTGGTCCAACGAAATTTTTCATTGGGAATTCCTTTGTGGGTTTTATTCCTAAAAAATTGATATCATCACAGATAAAAGTATAATCTCCATTTATTATGTCATTAATATTTTTGAATGATTCTACATTATATTTTTTAGCTACTTTATTAAAATCTCTTACTAGTAGTTTACTATTTAAAAGCATCCATCTTGCGATTGGAATTTTTATAAAATCTGGTATGAATCTAATAATGTTGTTTTCATAATTTTCTGGAAAACTAATAGAGACTTGTTTATAGTATGGCGGAATGGCGGTTCCAGAATTTATAACAATTAATGGAATTTTTAATGCTCTAGCAGAGATACTTGCTGTTGGATTAAAAGTACTAATTACAAAATCAACACCTGCATTTTTAAACGCTTGAATTTCTTCTTTAACAAATGATTGTATTAGATTACTTTTATAAGCCTCAAAAAGTAATTCTTCGTATGGTATTTTATCAAATTTTCCTTTGTTTTTTAATTCTTGGATTACATTAGGCCAAAAGAGTTCTCCGAGTTTGACAACTTCACAGTTAAAGTCTTTAGTTAGATGTTCAAATTTTCCACCATGACTAAAGAATATTATTTTTCCACCATTATTTAAATAAATTCTTGCTATCTTCAATAGAGGTAAGGTTTCGCCAATACTAGTAAAGCATGGAAAAAATCCGACTAGTGGTTTTTTTTCATAACTATTAATTATAAATCCCCCAATTATGTAACATATTAAATATTAACATATAATAAATTTTTCTACAATCTTATTATTCCTATACCTGCCCAATTTTGATTTCTATCTTCTACAATCTCTATTATACTATATTTTGATTTTATTTCATCCCAAAATTTACTTACTTCACATCCTTTTATTTCAGTTTTTACTATATCATGAAGTGCAATAATTCCATCTTTTTTTACTAAAGAACTGTATAATCTAAAATCTCTTTTAACCCCTTCGTAAGTATGATCACCATCTATAAATATAAAATCTAATTTTTTTCCTGCTAAAATATCCTTAATTTCCTCAAAGGTTTCTTTTTTATGAGAATTTTTTCTAATTAAATGGATTTGTTGATTATCTAATGCAAACTCATTGTATAATTTTGTCCTTGTCTTAATATAGCCACCACCGAAACTACCCCCTGGTAAATCAATACTTATTATTTGAGCGTCGTTTGAGGCAATTCTTGTAAGTAAAAACAAAGTACCACCAAATGCTGTTCCAATTTCAAGTATATATTTTGGTTTTTCCTTTTTTAATATATTTAGCATTTCAATAAGTTCATATTTGACTTGTAAAGGTTTGATAAGCCCAAAACAAAAGTTAAATGTAAAATCTAATAATTTTTCTAAATCATAACTTTTATCAATTTTTTTTATCCTATAAATTGCATAAGGGTAAAAAGGAGAAAATAATACCTGAAGGAAAACATATCTAAAAATCAGTTTAACAAACATCTTAAAGCTTTTAGGATCAGAAAATTCAAATATTGATCTTAATAATCGGAACATATATATACATACTCTTAGTCCTTTTAGTAGAAATAAATTTCAGAATATAGATGAAATATTTATAATATATGATTGTACAAATTCAAAGTGTAAAATATATAAAAGATAAATCAATAGCTTAAATTTAACTACTTAATCACTGGAGGATTAATACCATTATAGAAAGATTTGCTCCCTTAGTAAAATCAAGACTTCAAAAAAAACCAGGTAGAAATAATAAAAGTTTTTTTGGAAAACTCACCAGAAAAACAATGAATAAAATTCAATTATCAAAGCTTAAAAAAACAATCAGATATTCGTATAATACCTCTCCTTTTTATCATAGACTTTTTAAAGAAAGCGGTCTTAAACCAAATGATATAAAAAAATTTTCTGATATGACAAAAATTCCTTATACAAAGACTGAAGACCTTCAAAACGATCCAAAATCTTTCTTTTCTGTTTCTGAGGATAAATTCATAAGAGTATTTACCACTTCTGGAACAACTGGTAAACCAAAAAAGGCATATTTTACTAAAGAGGATATTGATAAAATTGTGGAATCAACTGCTACTGGTGCAAAGATTATGTATGGTATTACAAGTAAAGATATTATTCGTTTAACATTTGAGGTTGGATATGGAACAGAGATATGGGGCAATAGATACTGTTTAAGCAGGGCTTACGAAAGCCTTGGAGCTTTAATTATTGCCACTGGAAGGTTAAATATTGACGAAGAATTAGAAATGATTAAGGAATATAAGCCTAATATTTTTGGGGATGTTTCATCACGTGTTTATTATCTTACAAAAGAAATGAGTAAACTTTGTGATTTAAAAGAATTAGGCATAAAAAAATTTTTAATTGGAGCTGAACCCACACCAAATGCAATGAGAAAAGAAATTGAAAAAGCTTGGAATGCCGATGTTTACATTGGATATGGAATAACTGAGATTGGCTTGCTTATGGCAGGTGAATGTGAGAAGAAACAAGGTATGCATCTTAGTGAGTTTAACTTTCTTACAGAAGTTGTAGATCCCGAAACTGGTGAACAACTTGAAGATGGTGAAGTCGGAGAAATACTTTTCACAACTTATGATAGAAGGGGAATGCCCTTGATAAGATATAATTCACATGATTTAGGCAAAATATTACCTGAGATATGTAGCTGCGGTCTTCCTTTAAAAAGAATTGAAATTAAGGGACGTACAGATGATTTAATACCTATTGGAGCAGGGGATAATCTTTTTACAAGAATGTTTGATGAGGCAATTTTTAGTATTCCTGAAATATTGGAATATCAAGTAATATTTGATAAAAAAGATGGAAAAGACCTTATAACAATTATTGCTGAAAGCAATGTTATAAATGATGCAATTCGTAAAAAATTAATTGAAAGCATAATGAAAATGCCTGAGATAAAAAACGGTGTCAAACAATCCAAAACTGTTGCAACTCCAGTAGCTAAACTTGTAAAGCCAAATACTTTTGAAAGAAACTCCATTAAAACTAGAAGACTTATTGATAAAAGAAATCTTTATGATTAAAACTTATAAAAAAATAAATTATCAATGCATTAGAGTTTTAATTCCCATTTTTATCATATAATTATCTTTTCTAGTAAGAGCTTTCACAAATTGTCCTATAATGAAGTTAGGTCTTAAATAAAATTTTTTAAATCCTTTGCCACAAAAATTTTCCAATTCTTCTATAGTAAAGTTACTTAAATTTTTTCTTGAATCAGCATAATGGCTATATCCATTTTCACTTATTTTTCCACTCTCTATTGCTTCTCTCCATAAATCAGAACCATATTGATAGCATAAAGGGTTAAAAAACGAAAAATCAAGAGGAAGAGAACATGCGAAATCTATGGTTTTATTGATATGCTCTTCTGTTTCAATAGGCGCACCTAAAATAAAAGATCCCATTGTCATAAAATCCATTTCCTGAGCAAGATTAACAGCATTTCTAATTTGAGATATAGTTATTCTTTTATTATAAAAATCTAAAACATCTTGATTGCCTGATTCAATACCAAAACCTATAAACTTCACTCCAACATTTTTCATTTTTTTATACAATTCTCTTTCAGCTGTATCAACCCTTGCTCCACCAATGAAGATATCTAATCCCAAATCCATTTCAACAAGTCCATCCATTATCCTATGAGCACGTTTAGTATCAGCAAGAAAGTTATCATCTATAATCATCAAAGATCTAAACTTATCGTTAATCTCCTGAAACTCCTTTAAGATATTCTCAGCAGACCTTTGTCTAAAAGTTTCCATAGTTGTTACATGTCTAGTACAAAATTTACAACGAAAGGGGCATCCTCTGCTCGTAACCATCGTAGTAAATTTTTGTTTACCAAAATAAACCCCATTCATACGTCCATACTTATACTTATCAACAAGATGGCGAGCAGGAAAACTCAAAGAGTCTAAATCCATAATAACTTCTGCTTGTTTTCCTTTTTTAATCTCGCCATTCTTTCTATAATAAATACCAATACCTTCGGAAAGCTTTTTTTCACCATTCAATGCTTTTACAATATCCTTAATTGCATACTCTCCCTCACCTTCAATACTTATATCAGCATCAGGGATATCATCTAGACAATTATTAGGATGGAATGTACAATGAGGACCACCAATTATAATGGGAATATCAGGATTATCTATTTTTATTATTTTGGCAACTGAAGCTGATTCGCTACAACTATTTGAGTGAACACATAATCCAATTGCATCATATGATGATAATGATTTTTGGATTTTTTCCTCAGGTTTTTCTTCAAAATGATAATCAATAACTTCGAGATTATGACCATCGTTTTCTAAAGAACTAGCAACATATAGCATTCCAATTGGAGGTAAATATGAGCCAAACGATATCTTTTTTTTCCGACTCAATGAATATTTTCCGGATATCGGAGAAATGAAAAGGAATTTCATATAAATTTTCCTCCCCAAATGCTATTAACTAAAATTCCTATACTTTATTTGATTAATATTAAACTACCAAGAAATATTTATAATTTACCTAACAGAGTAACACTAGATTATCGTTTTTTCTTATCACTGATTTCATATGAGCAAATCTTTCCAAAATTAAAAGAAAATTTTAGACGTGGAGCTAATTGCATTTTTGTAAATACTTTTTTCATTAGATAATGTGATTGGAAATCAACCATGATACCAACACCTTTAGGTGGTTTTAAAATATCTATTTTTAAAGAGTTATGGCCTAATTTTGAAGGTTGTCTTTGTTGAACTATTTTACAATCTCCTTCGAGTTTAACTTTACCATTATCATCAGAAAATATTCCCTCAATTTTTCCTGGTATTTCAGGGGCAATGAATGCTCTATAGAATCCATTTCCCTTAAATTTCTCGATATATTCATATATTTCACATGTTGGCCAAACTCTAAGTTTAATTTTTTTATTATCCAGACTACCAGTTATGTTTAGATCAATTGGATAGTAAATATCATATTCTTTGATATATTTGATTTTGTTATAATTAAAGTTGATATCGACAAAATCTAGGTAATTATTGCCTTTAGTAAATAATGTTAATACTCCAACTGCTGGACCTTCACTTATCCAGAATAAAGAATTCCCATAAAAAACACTCCAATTATTTTTAAAAATACCCCAGAACCAATCATAACCAAAAGGGTTATTTTCAGTTGTGAATGCAATACGATCTAAAATTGTTGGTTTTCGATGTGAAAACCACCAATAAAAAAGATTACCATATGTTGAAATGGTTTTCCTAAACCCTGATAATTTTTGAAAAGGGTTCATATACGACCAATTTCCCCATGCTTTTTCAAGATAACCTTTACCTTTAATTTTATATTGTTCACCCATAAATTTTAAGGAGCCTAATAAATCACAATTTAAAAGCCATCCATATCTATAATAATCTAGACCAAAAGGAAGATATCCATTTGTTGAATCTTGTGCGCTCCAATGAGGAAATACCTTAGCGTTATAGGTCATATCAATAGAAAAATCATTTTTATCATCTTCAATATGAATCTTATAATTTGGGTAAAGCCCTTTTATTGAATTTTCCTTATATTTTATATCAACTTTATTTTTTTTATATGATAACATTTTAATATCATCGTTTGTTGAATTCCGCGCTACTAATTTTTTCGAAGTCATATCAAATAGATGATATAAAAAAAAGCAAGAGGGCGTTTCTAGTTCATAAGCAAATGATGATTTCAGGTTCCATTTTCTATTGTCTTCTAATGTTTTAAATAAAGTTTCTATACACCACCATTCCTTCATTGAGGGATAATGATCGCCCTCATCTTCATGGGTCCATGGATTTTTTTGTGTATCTTTTTTAGAATTATTTTTTTTAGTCATACAATCAATTTTGATATCAGTTCTAAAATATATCAGAAACCAAAATCTCTTTTATAGTATCTTCTAAATGCAAAGCTTGTAGCTAGAGGTATTATTCCATAAAATTTCTTAGTAGTAAGGGCAATTTTTGAAATATTATTCATTAAATTTATAGGTGAATAAAACTCTTTTGCAACCTTCCTTGATCCGTTATAAAGTTCTTCAACTGTCATGTTTTTTGGTTGAAAGACTACATCTACTTGATTATATTTACTCCAATCTCGTGTTAATATTCTCCCTTCGTTATTCAATCTTTCAAAAAGAGGTGTACCAGGGTAAGGAGTTAAGATATTTACCTCAAGAACGTCCAATTCCCAGTCACTAATTGTTTCAAGTGTTATATCAAAAATATCATTGGTATCTTCATCAAATCCAAAAATGATTCCACCCTGAATAGTCATCCCATGATTATGGACTCTTTTTATCATTTTTTTGAAATCTTCTACCTTATTGTGTTGCTTTTTTATATTATTTAAGGCTTCTTGACTAACAGATTCAAAGCCAACAAACCATTCAACGCAGCCTGATTTTCGTGCAAGATTTAAAAATTCTTCATCAACATTCCCAAGAATATTTGTAGTTCCATTTGCAACCCATCCTTTATGCACCTTCTGCCTTATCAATTCCTTAAAGATTTCCTGTGCGTATTTTCTATGCAGAGTAAGATGAGGATCATGGAATATAAACATCTTATTTGGCATTTTCATTATTTCATCTACAACATCTTTTACAGGTCGCTGTTTTATCACATTTCCACAAAAGCTACTTATTGCACAAAATTCGCATCGATTTGAACAACCACGTGTCGTTTGAATTGCCCCTAAAAATGGATTATTTCTAATAAGATCTCTTCTTAGAGGAGGTACTTTAGATATGTCAAAATTATGGTCTCTTTCATATATTGGCTTTAGTTTTCCTTTTTCAAAATCCTCAAGAGCTCTTGGCCAATTTGCTTCTGCCATACCCATAATAACACTATCAGCATGTTGTTTTGCTTCATCTGGCATTGCTGTTGGATGATATCCGCCTAATATAACCGTCTTACCACGTTTTCTAAATTCATCTGCAATTTTATAAACTCTCGGAGCAGTCATCGTATAACAAGTTATTCCCACAATATCAAAATCTTCTTCAAAATCAATGTCCTCATAATTTTCATTAACGATTTTAACAAAATGTTTTTTTGGTGTTATGGCAGCAAGATGTGGAAGAGTTATAATGGGGTATCCAGAGATTATTTTACGCCATGAGTGCTTATCCCTGTATGTTGTCATTCCATGTTCTATTGCTGGAAATACCAGTAGAATCTTCATATTTTCTAGGAAAATATGATATTAAATAGATATATAACGTTTTTTATAGAAATAACATTTTTCTCCTTATAAATTAAAAATAGGAAATAATAAAAATTAAGAGCAAACTATAGATATTGAGTTAGAATAATATCCCTTTAATAGGCATAGATAAAAATGAAGAAGCATGTTTTAATAATACTAGATGGAGCAGCTGATTTAACTAAAGTAAATGGAAAAACGCCACTTCAGTTAGCTTGCACTCCAAATATTGATTTTATAACAAAAAGGGGATTTACTGGCTTATTAAAAACACTCCATCAAGACCTTCCTAGAGGTAGTATAGTTGCGCTATTAGGGATTTTAGGTTTCAACCCTCATAGATATTACCCACATGGTAGAGCTTCTTGTGAGGCAAAAGCATTAGATATAGATTTAAGTGAAGGAGACCTTGCTTTTCGTGCTAACCTTGCATGTATTGAAAACAATATTTTAATTAGCTATAATGCTAATTATATAAAGGATTTTCATGCAAATAAATTAATTGATTTGCTAAATAAAAATCTAAAAGATAAGTTTTCCAATTTTGAGCTATATCATAATTCTGATTTTAGGAATACATTAATCATTCGTAATGCAAATGTTCACCCATTGAATCTTATTTGTCCAGAACCTCATGAGAATATGGGAGAGGAGTTTATATTATCACAATTAGTTAGAGGTTTGAATGACGAATCGAAAATTATCGCATTAAAAATCAACTCTTATATACTTCAAGCTGCAGAATTATTAAAAAACAAAAGAGCAAATGCAATAATTCCTTGGTCTCCATCTTCACCATTACATCTTCCCCATTTTTCCCTTTTAAAAAAAGGAAAATGTGGTATTATTACCCATATGGATTTTCTACAGGGAATTGCAAAAGCATCTGGACTTGATTGTTTTAAAATGGGAAATGGCAACTGGAATACTGATTATAACGGAAAGGGGATTAAATTAATTGATTTATTAACAAACGATTATAAATTTGTTATTTGTCATATTAATGCTCCTGATGAGGCATCACATATGGGTGACATTAAAAAGAAGATTTATTCAATCGAACATATTGATAAACATATAGTATCAAAGGTAATCAAATATTTCAAAAAAAATCCATTAGAATTTGGTAGTGTTATTATTACAACAGATCACTACACCAATACATTTCTAAAGAATGAATCTTCTGGTAGAAGAGAATCACATTCTATAGATCCTGTACCATTTGTAGTATGGAACAATGTCTATAAAGATGATGTTTCACATTTTAGCGAAGTTGATATGCTTAAAGGTAAATATGCTGATCCACCTATAAATCATATCAATCTATTAAAATTCATTAATTAACGTTATATAGGGTAAGTGCATATCCGCCCCCTATAAAAATATCAGGAAGCATGCAAATGAGATATATGTTAAGGTGCGCTGATTGTGGATATTTTTTTAAGGAAGATACTTTTTATAATGAATGTCCTAAATGTGGCGGATTAATTGAGACTATCATTAAAAATATAAAAAAAGCAAAACCTGATGAAAAATATAAAACAATAATGAAGTATCATGAATTTTTGCCAATTGACGATATTAACTCTCTAGCAAAATATGAGTCTTCAAAATCCACACCAATAATTGAAGGAAAAAATATTGCAAAAAAATTTGGATTTAAAAGATTATTAATGAAAGATGAAACTCTGCATGATACTTTTACATGGAAGGATAGAGAATGTCTTCTTACCATGAATAGATTAATTATTCATAATATAAATGGGATGATTTTATCCTCGGCTGGAAATACAGGTATTGCTGTTTCGTATTATGCATCTAAAATCAAAAGACCAAAGGTGCACCTATTTTTACCAAAATGCTCAAAACCAAGAACAGAAGAATTATTGAATAGATTTTCTTCAAAAGACATTGTTAACATCATTCATGTCGATGGAAGCAATGACGAGGCAGCTGTTCATGCTGAAAAATTGTCAAAAGAAACCGGTTTTCCAATCATTACTGGTTTTAAGAATTATTCAAGACGGGAAGGTACTAAAACATTTGCGTTAGAGTATCTTTTTGAAAATAAAATAAGAGCAGATTGGTATATTCAAGGTGTTGGAGGTGCTATTGGTATATATGGATTTTATAAAGCTCATAAAGATCTTGATATTCAGTGTCCACATATTGCTGGTGCCCAGGCAGAGGCTTGTTCCCCCTTTGTCGATGCTTTACGAGATAATGCAGAGAAATTAACTGATAAATATATACCACCACAGCCAGTTATTGTCCCTGAAGCTCCTGTTTTAAAAAGCAGAAAACCAGTTTTTGCTTATCCATATATAAAAAGAATTATCAATGAAACAAGTGGTCATTTTGAAAAGGTATCTGCAGAGCAGATTGTAGATGCTTTCCATACATTTTATATTGAGGATTATTTTAAGGAAAAATATAAAAAGACAGGTTTAAGAGTTGGATTAGAGGCTTCAACTGCCTTAGCAGGTATAATAAAAATGAAAGAAAATGGAATAGTAAATGGTAATGAAACCGTTCTATTGAATGTAAGCGGGGCTGCTAGACCAACTGACATACGTGATGAATGGTGGGATAAAAATCTCATAAAATAACAAATTGGGAGGCATAGATGACATATGAATATTGATACTAAGTATCTTGCCCAAGCTAGAGAAAAGCTTACCGATGCTGATGTTTTAACAATATTAAAATGGACAAAAGATACATTTGGAGATAATGTTGCTATGACCACTGCTTTTGGTTATAGCGGAATGGTTCTTATCCATCATGCTTTACAGGTTTTTCCCAATTTAAAGCTATATTTTATTGATACGGGTTATCATTTTAAAGAAACAATAGATTTTTGTAAAAAAATAACAAAGGAATGGAATCTTAATTTAGAAACTATTAAACCAACATTAAACAAAAGTCAAATAAGAAAGATAGTTGGGAAATCACCCTATAAAACTAATCCTGATCTATGCTGCCATTATTACAAGGTTGAACCTCTTTTAAGAGTTTTACATAATCATCCTGCTTGGCTGAGTGGACTAAGAAGAGATCAATCCAAAACCCGCTCTGGTATAGATGTAATTGAGGTTGACGGGAGAGGGACAATAAAAATATATCCTCTTGCTTTTTGGACAAAGAATCAAACTTGGAAATATGTAAAGAAATATAAGATACCATATCACCCTTTACATGACAAGAATTATCCTAGTATAGGCTGTGAACCCTGTACGATTCCAGTTGGAAAGGGCGGAGATGAAAGAGATGGAAGATGGCCAGATATGCAAAAATTAGAATGTGGTATACACCTATATAATAACAGTAAATAAATTTAAAAAATGCTTATTTATTTTTAATCATTTTTTAATTTGGAAACAACGATTGGAGGTGTTTTATTTCGCTTTTCACTTCCTAACACATGTTTAACCTCTTTTATTTCGAAATGGAAAGCGTCACCAAATATCCTATCATATTCTTTTTTTATTTCTGCAAAAAGAATATCTGAAGATGGAGGTTCGTTTCTTTTTTCCTCATTAATTACAATAAGTAGGTCTATTTTATCCAATTTTTCTTGGACAACTTGATATTGTAATATTTTGTCGGTCTTTAAAGCCTTCATGACTGCATCTATTCCTCTGGTAAAAATAATTGGTGTTATATATTTTCCATCAGGTGTTTTTATTTGATGAACCTTCCGTCCATCTATACTTTTAATAATTTGCGTATGTTGACCGCAGGGACAAGTCTCATAGAGGGGGGTTAGGATATCATCCAAACCTGTATAACGTATGAAAGGTGTTCCTTTTCCAAAAAATCGTGTTAAGGAAACATGTCCTGGCTCACCTGAAGAGACTTGTTCCCCATTTTCATCGAGAAATTCAAGATAAATATAATCTGATAATACATGATAGTTACCTTGTTCACATTCAAATGCTGCAAGTCCCATTTCTACTGAGCTGTACATATCTATAACTTTACAATCAAAAGCATCTTCAATATACGATCTAACGAATTTATCTAACATAGCTCCAGATGTAACAATTACTTTGGGTTTGATATCATTTCCATAACCCTTTTTTTTAAGAGAAGCTAAAGCTTGAATTTCTACTGGTGGTCCAAGAATATAATCTGGTTTGAATTTGTTTATTTTTTCAAACTTTTCATCAAAATTGTCATACGAATAAGATAAATGTTGATAAGTTTTTATCGAAGAAGAGAAAAATTTCAAATTTTCCAAAATAGCATGCCTAATGGCATAATCATATCTCTCTGGTGATTCGTGTGGGCCAAAACTTGTTATTCTATCTTTCCTCCAGTTAATATTAACAAATTTTTGACCTCTAACACTAAAAACTAAGTCCTCAAACAAACCAAATGTGTCTCTATAGAAAGCAAGAGGTTTTCCTGTTGAACCTGAGGATTTTATTGTCCATAATTGATTTTTTTTTGCATTTTTTGGGATAACTCCATCAGGAAATGCTTTCCTTATGTCATCTTTAGAAATTGTTGGGAGTTTTGGTAGGTCATCTAATCCCTTGATATCATATGGATTAATATTTAATTCTTTGTATTTATTATGATATAATGGTACTGTATATGCATATTTTACTGCCTTCCTTAGTTTCTTATCTTGAAAACGTCTTAATTTTTTAGGCGAAATACGTGATAGTCTATCTACATTTATAATATAACTTAAAATTGCTCTAAATGAAAATATAGGATTAAAAAATGGATTAATAATAACACCTGCCTCCACGGCTTTCATTAAAATATAACATGCCTGCCCTTTGGTCCTATCTTATTAAGATTTTTAAAGATTCCTATACCATTTTTATAGATGTAGAATTAGTTAATAAGTTATAAAGGAATTTTTTATTTAAGATAAATAAATCTATGGACTGGGTGGGATTTGAACCCACGGCCTCCACCTTGCGAAGGAGTCACAATATAGGGAGAAATCAGCTTTCTGAGTATCAGAGTATAGTAGAATTAAAAGGACATTGTAAGAAGCATATCTACGAAATGAACAGATTCCTCAATCATTATCTAGAATATATTGATTATAAATTAGACAAATCAAGAAGTATTCAGTATTTCAGATTACTAAAAGACAAATATTCCATATCTTCTTATCGTAAGCAAGTGTATCAAATCTTGAAGTTTCTAAGATATTTAAAGGTAGAATGGACTGTAGAAATTGAATTACCTTCAGAACCTATATATTATCCAAAGAAAGTTTCGGAGAATGATATTAATGATGCTTTAAAATACTTTGATGGACAAGAGTATAATATCAGGATGAAAGCCTTAATATTACTAGGTTCTGCATCTGGACTCAGAGCAGAGGAATTGTATCAATTAACACCAGAAGATATAGATATTGATAATAGAATAGTACACATAAATCATAATCCTAATTATGGGCAATCCACAAAAACTAAACAAAGCAGAGTATCCTTTTTCAATAAACAAACTCAACAGGCATTATATGATTATATCAAGTACTTTAACAGTAATGTTAATCTAAAAGTATTATTCTCACAGAGTCGAATGGAGAAACTATTCAAAGATGCACCAATCCAAGTAAAATACCTTCGTAAATACTTCAGCCAAGAATGGGACAGACGTGGTGGACCTACCAGCATAAAGAAGATTCTAATGGGCCATAGTCTAAAAGGTGATGTAGACTTGATGCATTATAATTATCAATCTGAAGAGGACCTGAAGAAGATATATGACAAAGTGATGGAAAACTCTAATAGTTAGCTATTGATAATCAAGGTAAAAATAGAGATGTTTAGATATTATAGACGGAAAGGAGAAGTTGAAACAACTGATAAAGATATATTAGGGGAATAAATTGTGAGAAAAGTAGAATATTTAGAAGATTTGAAAGAAGGTGAATTTGTTTATTTGATAAGAAAGGATGGATACAAAGAAATTGTAGTCAAGATTGATTCAGATGAGCTAGGATTTAAGGGAAGATTTGCTATTTCTCAATATCCTACAAGTGGTAGTGTGGTGTATATATCTAATAAGGATTGGGAGAGGAATTATCTACATAAATATGTCGTATCTGGAGAAAGTTCTTGGGGCAAAGAATATACAGAAATATGATATAGCTGATATATATTATAAGGAGAGAAATATATAATAATGCTTTAAAATAGTATTTTGAGTCTTCAACCTCTATACCTAAAACCTACAACTATGCCTTTTAAGGCATTTTATGATATTCTGTATCTAACTACGATATGCTATATTTTACCATATAGATGTAGTCTAGTCACTGGGGATATTGCGTACTTCCCACTTGATTAGTTTAAGAATCCTTGGATAATCTTCATATGTCTGGATAGTTCTGAATTTATGGTTGCAGTCATTACATCTATGGTATCTCCTGGTTGCATCCTCTGTATGATTGGTTCTGTATACTCTGGTATTTTCAGAATTACATTCTGAACATCTAAACATCCTTTCATTCTCCTTTAATAATGACATATAGAAGTGGACTTGAGTTTATATATTTACACATTGTAATGGTAAGGTAGTTCGGCTTCTGAATAGATGTCATCTGCAAACTTTATATACTCATATCTTGATGTTAATTATTGAGGGAGGCAAAGAGTATAATGTTAAAATCCTCAAATATGGTTTATAGGACTCTGGTTATTGGAGTTATCTTCTTATTTATTGGGATGAGTGTTCAATCAAGTATAGGATTTTCTAATAATGATGATACCACACCACCAGTAACAACATGTACACTGGCTCCTCCAGAACCAGATGGAAATAATGGTTGGTATGTTAGTGATGTTACTGTTACTTTGAATGCTACAGATGATATGTCTGGTGTTAAAGAAATCAGATATACAATTAATAATGGAGCTATACATGTTATAACTGGAAACTATGGATACTTTATTCTTGATGATGATGGTAAAGACATTTTAGTTGA
>SMTZ1_10001540_pt1 | contig 23636 bp, 20 predicted proteins | sample DeeMarSWOR136_30_FD_25667 | JGI IMG/M metagenome (IMG submission 25667) | reverse complement strand
TAAGGCCAAACGGCTTGGTGGTGTCGGCAGGAAAGTTACCGGCATTACCAAGAGGAAGTTTAAGCCGAATATACAAAGGGTCCGGGCTGTTATTGACAGCAAGGTTTGCAGAATTAAGGTCTCAGCCAAAGCGATTCGAATGGGGCTTATTGAAAAGCCGGCCAAGCGTGATTACAAGCCCGTCGAAAAAGCAAGCGAATAAAAACTTATGTTCTTGGAAACAACTATAGCGAGGCGGGCTACGCCTCGCTTTTCGTTTAGGCAAAAAATTATGGCGAAGAAAATTGACCAGGATCAAGTGAAAAAAGTTGCCAAATTATCTCGCCTGGAATTAAGCGAATTTACAGGCCAGTTGAGCGCCATCCTTGACTACGTGGAAAAAATGAACGAGCTGGAAACTGTCAACGTTGAACCATTGGCACACTGCCTGCCAATAAATAATGTCTTTCGTGAAGATTCGGTTAAAGAATCGCTCGGAACAGAGAAGACACTGGCCAACGCGCCCCAGCGGGATGAGGAATTCTTCAGAGTGCCGAAAATACTCGATGATAGCTCCGGGGCGTGAAAGTCGGCACAAAGTATATTAGGAGGTACTTAACAATGAAAGCAATTCGATTAGCAAGTTTTATTGTTGTAGCTTTGTTTTTGGTTGGTTGTGGACAGATGGAGAAAGGTAAAATGGCATCAAAACCAGTTCTGACGCCAGGTCAGCATCCTCAGTCGTTTGAAAAGGCGATTACTAAGAATTTAAGTTGTGAATACTTGCTGTTCTTGCCGGAGGGCTACAGCAAAAATAAGCCGGGCTGGCCTTTGATACTGTTTCTGCACGGTGCCGGTGAACGCGGCAGCGATCTGAACAAGGTAAAAGTGCACGGCCCGCCGAAGATAGTGGAAAAACAAAAGGATTTTCCATTCATTGTCGTCTCCCCGCAATGCCCCGAAGACGACTGGTGGACAGATAAGACTGAGGTACTGATCAACCTGCTGGATGATATTGTAGCAAGGTATAATGTGGACACCGAGCGGGTCTATCTTACGGGCCTTAGTATGGGTGGTTACGGCTCATGGGCTTTGGCGGCCGAGTATCCGAAGCGTTTTGCCGCTGTCGCACCAATTTGCGGAGGTGGTAATCGCATCATGGCATTCAGGCTCAAAGACATGCCCGTTTGGGCCTTTCACGGGGCAAAAGATAATGTTGTCCCGTTAAAACAATCTGAGGAAATGGTCGACGCCATTAAAGCACGTGGCGGTGATGCCAGATTGACTGTTTACCCCAATGCCGGTCACGACTCATGGACCGAAACGTACAATAACAAGGAGCTTTATGACTGGTTCCTTAAACATCGCAAAGCCACTGACACAAAATGACAGGTGATTTTTAGCGATGGAAAATCTGAGCGCCATACATTTGCATGATGAGATAGCTGCCGGACAAATCAGCAGCGTCGAAGCAACTACCGAAATTTTCGAAAATATCGAAGAGCGAGAGCCGGTCATTGGCGCTTATATCAGCACTTACCGAGATAAGGCGCTGGAAAGGGCGGCAGAAGTTGATAAGCGGATAGCTGCCGGCCAAAAGGTAGGGCAGCTCGCCGGTGTGCCGGTCGCCATAAAAGACAATATGTGCACCACTTTCGGTGCCACCACCTGTGCTTCAAAGATACTGGAAAACTTCCACGCACCCTATAATGCTACGGTCGTCGAAAAAATCCTCTCCGCCGATACCGTCATAGTAGGCAAGACGAATATGGATGAGTTTGCGATGGGCTCAAGCACAGAGAATTCCGGCCTAAAGCAGACAGTCAATCCCTGGGACCATAGCCGGGTGCCGGGCGGAAGCAGCGGCGGCTCGGCTGCCGCGGTGGCGGGGGGGATGTGTTTTGCTGCGCTTGGTTCAGACACGGGCGGTTCTATTCGCCAGCCTGCCGGTTTCTGCGGAGTAGTGGGGCTAAAGCCAACTTACGGCAGGGTCTCGCGATTTGGACTTGTGGCCTATGGATCCAGTCTCGATCAAATCGGGCCAATAACCAGTAATGTCACAGACGCAGCATTGATGTTGAATGTTATAGCCGGCCACGACTCCAGAGACAGTACCAGCGTTGACGAAAGCATTGCTCCCGTGTGTGATTATCTCGAAAAACTTGATGAACCTATAGAGAAACTAAAAATAGCCGTTGTGCCCGAATTCAATGCAGGAGCCGACCACCCGGTCCAGAAGGCCCTGGCTGAGGCCATAGATATTTATAAAAAGCTTGGTGCTGATGTAGTGCAAATAACTATGCCTCATCTGGACTATGCCATTGCTGCCTACTATGTGATAGCTACCGCCGAGGCCTCGAGCAATTTGGCCCGATATGACGGCGTGCATTACGGCCACCGAAGCGAAAAAGCGGCAGACTATATTGAAGTCTACTCTAAATCCCGAGCTGAGGCTTTCGGCAAAGAGGTCAAGAGGCGAATAATGCTCGGAACTTATGCGCTTTCAAGCGGCTATTATGACGCTTATTATTTAAAGGCGCTCAAGGTCAGGAATATGATTCGCGCCGATTTTACCGGCGCTTTTGAAAAATGTGACTGTATAATGATGCCGGTCTCGCCCACAACAGCGTTTAAAGTCGGAGAAAAGATCAACGATCCGCTGACGATGTACCTGTCTGATATTTATACTATAGCGGCCAACCTGGCCGGTATCCCGGGTATCAGCATCCCTTGTGGTTTTGACCAAAACAATCTGCCCATCGGCCTGCAAATTATGTCACCGGCCTTTACAGAAGAAAAACTCCTGCGGATCTCACGAATGTACGAGATGCAGACCGATTGGCACCGTGCAAGACCGGATATATAAGAGTTAATTAACCACGAATAAACACGAATGGACACTAATTAGCTTGTTTATGATCCTGAATGGGTGAGAATGTCAATATCATATATAAAGAGCTTTCCTATAAAATCATAGAATTGGCACTTGAAGTGCACAATGAGCTTGGCTGTGGTTTTCTAGAAAAGGTGTATGAAAATGCACTAATGCTGTTGTTTGAAAAAGAAAAAATTCCAGCTAAACAACAGGCACCGGCAAACGTATATTTTCAAGAAAAAGTTGTAGGCGAATATTTTGCAGATATTCTCATAGATAATAAGGTAATACTTGAACTGAAAACTGTTGATGTTATTTCAAACATTCATATAGCTCAGGTTATAAATTATCTCCGAGCCACAGGAATTAAGCTTGGATTAATTCTGAACTTCGGTAAGCCAAAGTTTGAATATAAAAGATTAGTTTTATGATTAGACACAAATGGACACGAATAAACACGAAATTTATCCGAATCAGGGATTCTTATAAAATGGAATTGTTTGAAGTTAATGTTACAAAAGAACAGTTAAAGTCAATTCCAGAGACAGAACAGATATTTTTTATTCTACTGACCCACATGGCAAATATCCTTTATACCTTGAGGAAACTTACACTTTTCTGTGCTGCGACTAGAGAGGAAAGTAATAAAATTGCCAGAAGAGCTGAGAATTCCCAGACACTTTTTATGGTGAGATTGACAGCTGGTTATCTTTGGGAAGGCTGGAAACTTTTAGATAAAAACTACTTCGGTTTATGCATTTCAAAAGACTATGATAATCTTCTTTCAGACGATGCTAACAAGTGTATTAAGGATATGAAGCGATATTTCAGAAATGAGAACAACGTCAAAACAATTAGAAATAATTTTGCATTTCACATCTTCCAAGAAACTCCAGAGTTAATATCAAAGTTTATAGAAAAAGAAACCACAGAAAAGTACAGCTTGTATTTTAATGAATACGCAGGACTTTGCTTTTATGAATTACCTGATACTCTTATTAACAATGCAATATTGAGGTTGGTGAAGGGGGAAACAGATTGGGAGCGTTTGGAAAACTTGGAAAAAGAAGTTGGTGGCACAGCACACAAATATTTAGTCTTCGCTAACGAATTTGTTTCACAGTTTGGTAAAAAATATTTACTAAGTCTGAATCCCCATAAAATAGACATACCAGAACCGCCCAAAATGGATGAGATTAAAATACCATATTTTGTCCTGCAAAATGAGAAAAAATAATAACGATCAAATTAACATAAGGTTGTAATTTACACATACATTGGTTAAAAATCTCTTGAAAATGAAATGTCGCTTTTATAATTGATTATATTTGGTGTTGATTCGTGTTCATTCGTGGTTTCTTAATATGGCAAAGATAGATTACAAAGTTGTTGTAGGATTGGAGATACACGTCCAGCTTTGTACGCAAAGTAAAATGTTTTGTAGCTGCGCGGTGGAGTTCGGCCAGCCGCCCAACAGCAGGGTTTGCCCGGTTTGCCTCGGTATGCCGGGCGCCCTGCCGGTGATGAACAAGCAGGCGGTAGAGTATGCGGTCCTGGTGGCAATGGCACTCAATTGCGAAATAGCCGGGCATACAAAGTGGGACAGAAAGAGCTATTACTATCCTGACTTGCCGAAGAATTACCAGATAAGCCAGTACGATTTGCCCCTCAGTTCTAACGGCTATATTGAGATTCCGCTTGAACAGGGGCGAACGAAAAGAATCGGAATAATCAGGGCACATCTGGAAGAAGATGCCGGCAAAAATCTGCACCCGGCGGGAAATTTTTCTCAGGTTGATTTGAACAGGACAGGGACACCATTACTGGAGATTGTTACCGAGCCGGATATGAACAGTGCCGTTGAAGTGCGGGCTTTGGCGATTGAATTGCAGCGAATGGTCAGATATCTGGGCGTTTCCGAAGCTGATATGCAGAAAGGACACATGCGTTTTGAGCCGAATGTCAATCTGGTTTTAACCAAAGATGGGCGGGAACATAAAACACCCATAGTTGAGGTCAAAAACCTAAACAGCTTCCGCGCATTGGAAAGAAGCGTCGAATATGAAATCCAAAGGCAGCTTGACGAATTCCTTCAAACAGGCATAACCATGGAAACCGGCGGTAAATCAACACGAGGTTGGGATGATGAAAGAGAGGTAACTGTCCTCCAGAGAGAAAAGGAAGAAGCCCACGATTACAGATACTTTCCCGACCCCGACCTCGTTCCGGTTGAATTTACACAAGAATGGCTTGATAATATCCGCTCTCGTTTGTGCGAACTGCCGATTAAAAGACAAATTCGCTACGTCAATGAATACAAGTTAAGTGATTATGATGCAGGGGTTTTAACGGCAGAACGACCAACCTCCGACTTTTTCGAGGAAATTATCGCTGGGGGATGCGATCCTAAAAGAGCTTGCAACCTGCTTACCCAGGAAGGTTTAAGACTGTCGAAGGAAAAAGAATGTAATGTGGCCGAGCTGGGTATAAAAGCACAGGATTTGGTAAAATTAGCTATTATGGTTGAATCCGGAGATATTAGTGCAAGTGCCTCGTCACAGATTTTTATCAGTATGGTCGAGACTAAAAAAGATCCTTTCAGTATCGCAGAAGAACTTAATCTGATTCAGAAAAGTGATGCAGGTGAGCTGGGGGCAATAGTTGACCAGGTACTTGTGGAAAATTCAAAAGCTGTTGAAGATGTGAAAAGCGGCGGCAAAAAGAGCAAGAAAGCCCGGGGATTTCTGCTGGGCCAGGTTATGCAAAAAACAAAAGGACAGGCCAACCCAAAAGTCGTTTCCCAAATACTCGCCAAAAAACTTGGTTGAGTGTGCGGATCACGAAACAAAACCACGTGAAAGTTTAAAAGGATAGAAAATGAAAATAGAAAAAAGCGGCAATATAGCAAAGGAAGCTGTAGACGCAGAGGGGGCAAAAGATGTGGAAATAAGATGGTTGATATCCAAAGATGACGGGGCCCCAAACTTTGCAATGCGCATGTTCGAATTGCAGCCCGGCGGCCATACTCCTCTGCATACACACAAACACGAACATGAAGTTTTTGTGCTTGAGGGACGGGGCATTTTTGTTTATGGGGGTCGGGAACATCAATTTGAACCTGAACACGTTATATTTGTGCCCGGCGGCGAGGAACACCAATTCAAAAATACGGGGGATTCCATTGTGAGAATGCTTTGCCTTATTCCCGCATACGCCGTATAGGTGTGCAGTCTGCAAGGATTCTCACCGGGAAATTAGATTGACTTTCAAAAAGAAATGCCTACACTAAGGACAACTATTATACGACTCGCAACAATAGGACCGAGTAATTAGTTAGTCTAATAGGAGGCAGAACAATGCACGATCCAGAGTCGAGCGGAAAAAAGTCCATTCATGAAGTGGAGAAAACACGACGGCACAACAAGCTGAAAACAGAGCGCCTCAGACGTAAGGACACCTGGCAAAAAAAGATTCAGCCGACAATTGGAGCAGATAAACCGCAAGCAGCAAGAAAAACGGGAATTGATATCGCGAGTAATGTCCCCTGGGGTACACATCTGTGCGTTTTCTATCGGGATAAACAGGACTTAATCGATATTCTGGTGCCTTACTTTAAAGAAGGGCTGGAAAATAATGAATTTTGCATGTGGATTACCTCAGAACCGTTGAATGCCAAGAATGCAGAGATGTCCTTAAGACATACCGTCAATAACCTCGGTGATTATATCGAGAAGGGTCAGATTGAAATTCTGGATTATAATCACTGGTATACAAAGTCCGGTAGTTTTGACGCTGAAAAGGTGATACAAGGCTGGATGGAAAAATATGAACAGGCCGAGAAAAGCAACTTTGATGGACTTCGTATCACAGGCAATACCTTTTGGCTTCAGGAAAAAGACTGGGGACATTTCGCCGACTACGAAAGAACTGTAGATGATCTCATCGCCAGGCATAAAATGCTCGCGATTTGTACCTACTGCCTTGATACATGTGGGGCAAGCCAAGTCGTTGATGTGGTTAGCAGCCATAAATTCGCCGTTATAAAACGCCAGAGCAGATGGGAGCTTATCGAAAACTCCGAGCTAAGGAACACGAACAGGGCCTTACAAAATGCTTTAAAGCAGTGGGAGACAACCTTTAATACAACTCAAGACTCGATTATCCTGATTGATCCTGACTTCACGATCCTTAAAGCAAATATGGCAACGTCAAATTTATTGGGCAAACCGCTTGACGACATTCTGGGTAGTAAATGCTATGAGTTATTTCATGGGACAAACGCAGCTCCCGATATATGCCTGCACAAAAAGGTGAAAGAGACGAAGAAACACGAGGAAATGGAGTTCCATGTTCCGGACAAGGATATTTGGATAGCGATTTCGACAGACCCGATACTCGATGAAAACGACAATATGAGCGGTATGGTTCATGTTGTGAGAAATATCACCGAAAAAAAGAAAATGACGGAGGCACTGCGGGATAGCAAAGAAAAAATACATTCCTTCCTGGAACTCTCCCCCGATTTCATTATCATCGTGGATACCGACCATAAAATACAATTCATAAACCGCACTGCCTCCGGGCAAGAGGTCGAAAAAGTCATCGGAAAATCCGCCTACGAATTCATAGAATCCCGATATCACGGGGATGTTAGAAAGGCACTCTCTCAAACGTTTGCGACCGGGCAAAGCTGTAGTCTTGTCACCAGGGGCATTGACACAATTGGCAAGAAAAGGTGGTTTGAAAATCGTTTGGCACCTATCAAGCACAATGGGTCGGTAGTGGCCGTTATGATAGTTAGTACCGACATTACCAAGCGCAGAAAAGCGGAAGAGAAATTAAAACAATCAAGGGAATTCCTTGTCAATACAATCAATGCGCTCGACGACAGTTTTTTTGTAAAGGATGAAGAACACAGATGGACAATATTTAACGACGCCGCCTGTAAGGCAATAGGACGCCCCAGGGAAGAACTTATCGGGAAAAGTGATTATGATATTTTTCCGAAGGAACAGGCAGATGTATTCTGGGAGAAAGACAACCTCGTATTTGAAACCGGCGAAACAAACGTAAACGAAGAAGAAATTACCTGGCAGGGAAAATTACATACGATTTCAACCAAAAAATCATTGTTTAAAGATTTCATAACCGGAAAAAGATACATTGTGGGCACTGTCAGAGACATTACCGAACGCAAGCAAATAGAGAAAACGCTGCGGGAGTCGGAACAAAAATATCGAGCATTAGTCGAGCAGTCATTGTTTGGCATCGTCATACTTCAGGACTACAGGATTGTCTTCGCCAATGCTGCAGCAATGAAAATCTCCGGGCTCACATTAGATGAGGCACGATCTCTTACTCTGGAAGACATGATGGCATTTATCCCGCCCGAGAACCGGGCGGCCATCCTGGAGCGACTTAAGAACCGTTTCGCAGGTAAAAATGAACCCGGAAATTATGAATTACGGCTTATTCGCAGAAACGGAGAAGAATTCTGGTTGAATTTGTTTTTTAGTAACATTGAATACCAAGGAAAATTTGCGATTCAGTTAGCCTTCATTGACATCACCGACCAAAAGCGAATGGAGGAAACGCTGCGCCGGTCCGAGAAACGGTTCAGGGAGATTTTTGAGAATACTGCTATAGGTATATACCGTACTACACCTGATGGCCAGATTTTAATGGCCAATCCCTCTCTTGTTCATATGCTGGGGTATCAATCGTTCGAAGAGCTCAGTGAGCGGAATCTTGAAGAAGAAGGATTTGAGCCTCAGTATCGGCGTTCGATGTTCAAAGAAGAAATTGAACAGAAGGGCCGGATTGATGGTTGGGAATCGATATGGACAAAACAGGATGGAAAGATGCTCAATGTGATTGAAAATGCACGAACTGTGAGGAATGAAGACGGCAGGATATTGTACTACGAGGGGACTGCCGAAAATATTACCGAGCGCAAAAAGACCGAGGAAGCCCTGCGCGAATCCGAGCAGCGGTATCGTGCGATCTTTGAACAGGCGGCCGATTCGATTGTGCTCATTGATGTAGAGACCGGAGAGCTTGTAGAGTTCAACGACAGGGCACACAAAAACCTCGGCTACTCCCGTGAGGAATTCCGAAATCTCAAGATACCTGACTTTGACGCCATCGAGTCCGACGAGGATGCAAAGAGACACTTGGAGTATATTATCAGGACAGGTCTCGATTCGTTTGAGACCAAACACAGAACAAAAGCAGGCGAGATCCGGAACATTCAGATAAGCAGCAGAGCTATTTCAATTCACGATAAAGACTTCGTCCAAAGTATATGGTACGACATCACCGATCGTAAGAAGGCCGAAGAAGCCCTCATAGAATCCGAAGAGAAGTTCAGAAATCTTGCGGAACAATCGCCAAACATGATTTTTATTAATAAGAGAGGAAGAGTCGTATATGCAAACAAACAATGTGAAGAGGTTATGGGACACAAAAGAGAGGAATTCTACCATCCGGATTTCGACTTCATGACCTTGATCGCACCGGAATACACACAATTGATCAAAACAAATTTCGGCAGGCATATGAAGGGGGAGGAAGTTAAGCCTTACGAATATGGATTAATCACTAAAAACGGCGAAAGGTTAGACGCAATCATCACAACAAAACTGATAAAATATGATGGAGAAGATTCAATCCTTGGTATAATAACCGACATAACGGAACGCAAGAAGGCCCAAGCAGCACTGGCAGAATCGGAGCAGAGATTCAGAAAATTCTTTGAAAATGAGCCTGAATATTGCTACATGGTCTCGCCTCAAGGCACAATATTGGAGGTCAACGCTGCTGCACTCAATGCCCTCGGCTATTCCAGGAAAGAAATTGTCGACAAACCGATTGCAACTATCTATGCTCCCGAATCTTATGAGAGAATGCTTCAGTTATTTGGGCAATGGCAAAAAGCCGGCGAAGTAAGAAACGAAGAGATGGTCATTATCACCAGAAATGGTGACAGGAGAAATGTGCTGCTCAGCGCCGCTCAAGTTTTGGATGAAGCCGGAAACGCACTGCATACTGTATCGATACAAAGGGATATCACCGAGCGCAAGCGGGCGCAAGAGGCTCTGCACGAGAGCGAATCGCTTTTCCGCGATCTGGTGGAGAATATCAGTGAGGTCTTCTCGATGGAGAATGCCGAAGGTACAGAGCTGTTGTACGTTAGCCCCGCTTATGAGCATATATGGGGAAGGAGTTGTCAGAGTTTCTATGATAATCCTAAAGAATGGATTGATGCGATTCATCCGGACGACCGACAGCGGGTGGTGGACGCATTTAATGAATTCCGCAAGACGGGTGTATACTCAGAAGAATTCCGAATCTTACGGCCGGATGGCTCGATGCGGTGGATCTGGGATCGTGGTGTGCTTATTCACGACGAGTCGGGGCAAATTCACCGTGTCGCCGGTATCGCCGAGGATATTACAGAGAAAAAAGAGGCTGAAACTGCTTTGCGCGAGAGCGAAGTAACTGCCCGAGCGCTACTGAATGCAACCACAGATGCGGTTCTTTTGATTGATAAGGAAGGATTCATCATCGATGTAAACGACAGGATGAGTGAATGGCTGGGATATGCCCGAAAAGATTTAATCGGCACTGTTATTTATAACCACATACCTGCTGAAATAGCCGAGCAGAGAAAGACAAAAGCCTTTGAAGCTGCTCGCACAAGCCTGCCTGTAAGATTTGAAGATCAGCGAGAGGGGCGTTGGTTGGAGAACAACGTTTACCCCATACTCGACTCCCATGGACAAGCATCCCGATTTGCTATTTATTCCAGAGACATCACAGAGCGCAAGCAGGCAGAAGAAAAACTCCGTGACTATCAGGAGCAGCTTAAGTCTTTAGCTTCCCAACTGACCCTGGCCGAGGAGCGGGAAAGACGACAAATTGCATCGGAGCTGCACGACGAAATCAGTCAGTCACTTTTCATTTCGAAGATGAAACTGGAAGCACTTGAAAAGTCCGCGCCAGACAAAAAATATAATGATACATTAGACGAAATTAATACCTCTCTCGGCCGGATAATTGCGGCCATGCGGTCTCTGACGTTCGATCTCAGCTCACCGATACTATATGAGTTCGGCTTTGAGGAAGCCGTAGCTGAATGGCTTAATGAACAGGTCGAGAAAAAGCACGGTATAGCAACTGATCTCGAAGATGACGGACTGCCAAAGCAGATGGATAATGATATTCGAGTCATTTTGTTCCGTAACGTTCGAGAATTGCTCATCAATGTTGTAAAGCATTCACGGGCAAAAAAAGTAAAAGTCTCTATTCAAAAAGTCGGAAAACAAATACGCATTAGTGTTGAGGACGATGGTGTGGGATTCGACTCTGCCAGGGCGGAGTCAATGATAACCAAGAAAGAGGCCTTTGGGCTTTTCAGTATCCGAGAACGTTTGGAACATCTGGGTGGAAATCTCGATATCAAATCTTCACCCGGCAGAGGGTGCAGAATTACGATTACATCGCCTTTAAAACGGGAGGATATTAGAGAGGGCAAATGAGTATGAGCACAAGAATTTTGTTAGCTGACGACCACCAAATGGTGCGTGAGGGAATACGTTCGCTGCTTGAGAAGGAAAGTGACTTTGAAATAGTCGGCGAAGCCGAAGAAGGTCGAAAAGCAGTCCGTCTTGCACGGAAACTGCACCCCGATGTGGTTATTATGGACATTACGATGCCAAATCTCAACGGTGTAGACGCAACAAGACAGATTGTCGGCGAGTATCCTGATATCAAAATAATCGCCTTATCCATGCATTTTAGCAGGATTTTCGTACTCAATATGCTTAAAGCCGGAGCTTTAGGCTACATTTTGAAAGGAGATTCATCTGATGAGCTTATTGATGGCGTACGAACCGTATCGGAAGGCGGCGCCTATTTTAGCCCGAAAGCATCCAAAACAGTAACTGAAGTCTTGGCAAATCCCCTGCCAAATTCGCCCCTGGATATTCTTACTCCGAGGGAACGCGAAGTGTTTCAACTTATATGTGAGGGAAAAAACACAAAGCAAATAGCTTTAGAACTCCACGTTAGTAATAAAACCATCGAGGCCGGCAGGCGCAAAATAATGGAAAAGATGGATGCCAACAGTATACCTGAGCTTGTCATAATAGCCATCGAGAATGGGGTAATCTCTATCGAGCGATGAGAGCAGGACAAAACACCACCTCACCGCTGCGATATACAGCCCTGGTATATTCATCTCGCCCATCTTTATTATTTTTTAAGCAATATTCCTATATATCTTTGCCCAATGCTTAACGAACCGTGATGATTTTTTACAGCTATCCTTGTTTTTTCTCGAAAAAAGGCTTTCAGTTTTACTAATCTGTATAAACACCAAAAAACACCCTTGTTTTCAACCTCGAAATGGTGATTTTAGGAACTCACAAAATACGTTAATGCTTATAAACTCTATCGAGATGCTAACTTCCTAACGTGAAGTGTACGTCTTGTATTAGTCCGAAAATAACAGGTCTGCCTTGCATGGTAGGAAATACGAAGCACATATGTAGGAATATCCTATTTGCTTTTTTATCCGATTTAACCGAAAAAAGACACATCAGTGGAGCCAGCATCAAATACATGGCTTGGTTGTACTGCCGAATTCTAACAAAATACTAATTAATAAAGGACTTAATATAAGATGTACTGCCTAGTAGATTGCCGGAATTGAAATTTTTTTCGTTTCAGAGTTACCAAGACCGACGATCTATGTCGCCGAGGTTCATTTTGAGCAGTCGTTAGAAAAGGCTAAAAACAATCCTATTGACGGGGAAATACTTGGTTTCAATGCAGATTTGTGTGAACGTCATCGCTACAAGGAGATGATGAATATGATCAGTCTGGCAAAAGAAGCGCTTGTCAATATTTCAAAAAATGGGGAGGTGCACTATACGGTCTTGGCTGATATAATGAAAATCAGTCCTTACTACGCACACCTTATATGCAGGTCGTTAAGTAAAGATGAGTACATTGTTATAAATAGTGATGAAAAATGCGTAATAACATTAAAAGGAGATAAATTCCTAAAGGACAAGTCATTATTAGACTAACACAAACTTGCGGTTATTTTAGCAACAACACCTGCTCGCTATAAGCTGCCGTCCGCACCGGCTCAAGATTAAGCATATCTCCCTTTTCAACATTTCTCAACCGAAAGTAAGGCTTTCTTTTGACATTCATATACTAACCCTGTATATTCGCGCACTGCCGGGCTAAATCTGTTTTTCACCTTTTCTGCTCATATCTTTGCATGCAAACTCCCTTTAAAATATAAAAACGGCGTTGGCGCCCGCCGGCGATTATGCTATCATATTACAGCTAAATTACAATTAACAGACATAAAAGGTGGTTGTATAGGATAATCTTGTTGAGTACAAGGAATGAGGTCGAAATCACCCTAAAATCGAAAGGGCAACCTATGAAAAAAGATAAACTTACGCGAAGAACCTTTATCCGCAATACTTCACTGACAGCCGCAGGAGTAATTGTCGGCGCGCTGTCCGGCAGGAGCCGGGGCCTAAGCGAGAGCACCGAGTCGGCTGTCAGGAGAACACCAAGCTATAATCCGGATATGGAGTATCGTCGGCTCGGCAAGACCGGGCTGTGGGTCTCAGCCGTGTGCCTTGGCGGGCACTGGAAACGCGTCAATGTGATGAAACAGGACTTCGAAAAGAACCGTCGCGATGTCGTCACCCGATGTATAGAGGTTGGCATCAACTATATCGACGCCTGCTGGGACAACGAGGTTAAGGCGTACAGCAAAGCCCTGGCCGGGAGACGCGACAAGATGTACATGGCCCTCTCTCATGGTGCGAAAGAGACACGCAACGATAAATATCGTACTGCAAAGAAACTTTTGGGCAGCCTCGACGAACTGCTGAGGGATTCGAAACAGGAGTACACTGATTTGTGGCGAATCACCTGCTTCGAACCGGGCGGCAGGCACTCGTTCAATACATCCTGCGAGATGGTTGAGGCCCTTGAGAAGGCGAAAAAGCAGGGCAAGGCACGTTTTATCGGTTTTTCATCGCACGACCGACGCTGGATTAAGTTCATGATTGAATACTTCCCGCAGATTGAAGTTGTGCTTTTCCCTTATACGGCCAAGAGCAAGGTTGCACCGAAAGACAGCCTTTTTCCTGCGCTTAAGAAATGCGATGTGGGGACATTTGGCATCAAACCTTTTGCCAGCAACTCGCTGTTTAAGGGCAGCAGCGCTCCGGATGACCCTCACGCTGAAGAGGACGACCGCCGGGCAAGGCTGGCAATCCGATACATTCTTTGCAATGAATTTCTCACAGCACCGATACCCGGCCTCATAAGCCCACACCAGGTGGACAACATGGCTAAGGCAATACAGGAACGCCGAAATCTGGATGTTGCCGAGGCACAAGAGCTTAAGAAGAGTATGGATGATGCATGGGCCAATCTGCCGGCAAACTACCAGTGGCTGAAGAGCTGGGAGTATGTGTAAAAACAAGCGAAAGCTGAGAAGCTTTGAAAGACAATATTAAATCGAATACATACCGGACAAACTCCATATGAAAGGGATTTTAGTGAGCAAATTTAGCAATTGTGTGTGGATATTCGTGATTGCGACGATAGTTATTTCGATAATGGCCTGTGAACAGCAAGTCAAGGAGGAACCGCCTCTGTTGCTTGAAGACCCGCCGCTATTACTTGAAGATGAACAGGAAACAGGACCGATGGCGGACAACAGCCGTTGCCACGTTTGCCATATAAATTATTCGGACGAAGATTTGGCCGTCACACATGCACGCGCCAACATAAGCTGCGAGCAGTGCCACGGCGCCTCCGATGCCCACTGCGGGGACGAAGATAACATTACACCGCCTGATATTATGTACCCTCCGGAAAAAATCAGGCCGTTTTGCATGGGATGTCACCCTAAAGAAAAGATTGATATTGCAGTACATAAAAGCGTCATGGTCAAAGCGGAGGCCAAAGAATCAATCTGCACAAATTGCCATGGAGAGCACCGTCTTGGCTATCGCACGCGCAAATGGGACAAGTCAACCGGCAAGCTGATACATGATGATAAAGTGCGTATGCTGGAATGAGACTCGTTTGAGCAGCAATATCACTACTATGGTAGTATAAACTTTCTCTGGGCAGAGTTATCCAAAACATAAAAGACTGCACAAATCTGTAAGAAGCTTTCCGAATCCTGGGCTAAAATATCCAAGTACCAATCTCAATATGAGCCATCATTAAAAACTAATAAAGAACAGTAACAGATAAATCCTTTTTTCTCTTGACGTTACCCCAAAAAGGTCATATAATATAACATTGTTAGTGAGGATGGGCAGCTTAACGTATGTTCATTGCTGAAATTTGCGTTTTGTCTTTGGCAATATAGCTTTTGCCACGCACGCTCACGATCAGATGGACCCTGATACTGGGAGGGTAAATATACCGGTTTTTCGTTAGCTTTATATTATTATTTAGATATATCTTTGAAACATACAGGATAAAGATAAAGTTGAGGAAGGTAGAGAACAAAAGGTTATGTGGGGGAACGTATGGCAGACCGGCAGTTGTAATTGGTATACCGATTATCCTATTGGTTCTCATTACGGTGCCGTCCTCTGCACAATATATTCCGGATATAATCAGCCAGGTCTCACAGAGCCAATATCAGACATACCATCTGGCTATAGAGAATTCCGGCCTGGGATTGTATGATTCGAGCTACAACCAGGGCTATCGTAATCGCGATGGATGGCTTGGTGGCGGCTCACTTGGAAACCAGGAAGCAAGCCTGTACCTGGCCGACGAATTCAGCAATATGGGCTTGGATGTGAGTATCCAGGGTGACTACAGGAATGTCGTCGCGGAGCTAACGGGTACTACGAAGGCTGATAAAATATATATCGTCGGCGCTCACTACGACACAACCGGCAGCGGGCAGCGCCCAGGTGGTGACGACAACGCATCGGGAACCGCAGGAATCCTCGAAGCCGCCAGAATCCTAAGTCAATACAGTTTCGAGTCCACCATTCGCTTCATCGGCTTCAACGCCGAGGAGGATTGGATGTTGGGCAGCCAGGATTACGTCGACAACGTAATCACGGTCAACAATGAGAATATCGCCGGCATGATAAACCTTGACATGATACTTCGGCCGGCGTGGGATGATGACCCAACACAACCCGAAGACCTTGATCTTGGAACTCAAAACACTCCGCTATGCCTTGATTGGGCAAATTCGTTCATCACAGCCGCTCATAACTATGTGCCATCGTTGAACATTGATTCCAGTACTCCATTCACACAAAACTGGTACGCTGGTGACCAGGGACCCTTCATAGAAGCCGGCTTTGCCGCAGTAATGGTTATCGAAAACACCACTGGTGAAATATGGTCAGGGAGCAATGCGTATTACCACTCACCTGAAGACGCCAGCGACGGATTAGCCAACGATCCGTTTAGTCTCAGCGGCGTAACCTACGACTACGTCTTTGCAACAGACGTAATCAGGACCACAGTAGCTATGCTGGCCGAAGAAGCCATTGTCATCCCTGAACCGACGACGCTTTTGCTTCTCGGTATTGGCACACTTTTTTTAAGAAGAAAAACGTGAATCTCCACCAGAGGCCCGATGGTTAAAGACTTTATTTTCAGTTCCTGCCACGAGCCTCTTTATATTTTCCTGGTGCCGGATAATAACCATCAGCGGTATCGCTGTTGCCGCAATTAGCAGTGGCCACAGACTGGTAAGATCCCAATCGTGTTTCAACACTATCGCCAGAACCAGAACAAGAGGAAAAGCAATAGAAGCGATAATCGAAGCCAGTGAGATATATCGCCATATCAAAGTGATCGCTGCCCATATTACAAAAGCAACTGCGGCACAAATTGTATAATATGGCCAAAGGCCAAGCGCTACACCGAGACTGGTTGCAACGCCCTTACCTCCCTTGAATTTCAGGTATATTGGGAAAATATGGCCCGAAATAGCGGCACAACCAACCAGCAGCCATAAAGAAAGTAAGACGGGAGTTGGGCCGGGCATTTCTATCAAAGCTCTAAAGGCCAACATTGGAATCAAACCTTTCAACACATCGAGCAGAAAGCAAAAGTAGGCCCATTTTCTACCTAAAGCACGTGCAACATTGGTAGCGCCGATATTACCTGAGCCTATGCTCCGCAGGTCTTTACCGTGGACTCTGGCTACAATAACTCCAAAGGGTACCGAGCCAAGCAAATACCCGGATATGACGGCAAGTGCGAATTTGAGGTACACTACTTTAGCCTTTCTTCTGTAATATAGATTCGTAAACAGATAATAGTTGCCTGGCAGCTCTTTTAACAGAAACTTTTTCTTTGAGATTATCTGTTACAATCGCTTCTGACGCCTTCTTGATATTATTCGTATCTGTGAAATAACCAATGGCTTCCACCAGAGCCGGGATGTCCCCAGGTATATCGATTACCTTGCCGTGCCGATTATCAACAAACTGCTCGCTTGCGCCATTAAATTGAGTGGTAATTACCGGCTTCTCTGCCGCCAATGCCTCGAGAATAAACCGCGAACAAGGATCATAAAAAGTAGGCAGAACTGCGACATCAACTATCGACAGGGCGTTTTGAATGTGTTCGATTGGGCCTAAGAAAACGATTTGTCCGTCCACCTTGGACGAATTAAGCCTTTCTGAGAGCTTGCGATACTTCTGTATTTTGCCACCGCCTGCAATAATCAGGCAAACCCTTCGGCCGGTTTTCCGAAACGTTTTTGCGTTATAGACAGACAGCGCTTTCATTAATACAGACAGCCCCTTAAGCCTGAAATTGTTCGCTATGAACAGAAAAAGAACCGGCTTATCAGCTTCGCTCGGTCCAAGCTGTTCAAATATTTGACTGCGAAGTTTGCCGGCTTCTACAGCATCTACTTCTTTATCTGTTTTTACTCCGTTCGGCACAACAACTATTCGACCATCAGCAACGCCATAGTGCCGTTTGAACTGCTCAGCAACGTACTGCGAAATCGCAACAATAACCGGCCCGTCCGGTCCCTTACACAGCTTCCGCTCGGCACACAGCAGCGTCGTTCGGCGAAAGTTAGCCAAAGCCGTCATTCGTTTATATGATTCAAGAAGCTTGTTTTGATAGCTGGCGGCATTCCGAAAAATAGACTCGACATACGTACCACCACGTGGTTGATATACATCAGCGAAATCAAAAGGCAAAACACTATGAATCAGATCATAGTGATTTCCTGATAGGTATCTTTTCAATGCATTTGCAAAGGTAAAGTAAGAAACGCGTTTGCCGGGGCTGTCCTGGCACAGAACGTAAACATTCTCTGCATCCGTTCTCCCCTTTGCCGCAAGTATATCCACCCCAAGACCAATCTCCCTCAGAGCCTCCGCCAGTTCGAAAATCGAGCGTTCCGCTCCACCCAACTCTACTTTGGCACGTTCTGTTATGATTGCAATTTTCTTCGTCATTGTCGAATTATATCCACAACACATCAGCTTTGAAACGGGACTTCCCTGCCGTGCTTTATTTCATGCCTTGCCATCCGCCTTGCCTTATTTACAACCTTGCTAATAAATGCCTTGTCTTTCCCTGTCAGTTTGTTCCGTCCTGTATAATTAATATAGAATCGCAACCGGTCGGTTCTCGAAAAATATTTCGCTGGAGCAGAATAATACAACTGGGCAATGTCTTTTATCCGAAATCGCTTTTGCCTCACAAATGGCCTAAATACCCGTGACAGGTCTATCAAATAAAAATCCCTGCTGTCACTATAAAACAAGTGTGAAAGATAAAGGTCCCGATGGCGATAACCTGTATCGTGAAATCCCTTGATAAATACAGCTAATTCAGCAATAAAACTTCTCCGCAGTCTCAGCTTTTCAACTGTATCCGGCTTGTTGAAACTGTCCGGCAATTTTCGCTCTAAAGATTCGGCGTTCGGAATTTTCTCGGTGATCACAAAACTTCTTTTCTCAAATAATGCGCCCCATTGCTCACCATAAAAAAGTGTCTTCGGCGTGTTGATGCCCGCTGCTGCCAGCTTACTTGACGCTTTAACATCCAATACGCCGCAGCTTACCCGGCCGCGTGCAGCAAGCCAGTTTCGCAGTTGAACCGAAATTGGAGGCTCGTCGTAGCGCTTTAAAAATACAGTAACAGGCGGAGCATTGATCTCAAACTGCAACCGCGCACGGTATTTCGCAAGATTATTTTTAGACAAATTCCTGCCTGCATTAAAAGAAAAGACGGCACCAATCGAAGTTAATCCTGATTCACCAAATGCCGATTCATAATCACTATCAACATAACACGATTCTGAAATTTTTATGATCCTTTGTTCGCACATATCTGTTGCTGTTCTGGATGGCTTCCTTCAAGTAATTTTCCCACAGACTCACACACCATCTTTACTGTGAGTGCCTGCACACACAGATGCTCGGATCGATTACAGTTAGGCCTGTCGCCGGAAGCACAGGTAGCTTCACCTAAAGGAGAGACAAGCCAGGCTAAAATCTCGTTTTCCGCCTCTTGCATTTCGCATCTCTTTACTCGCATCACGAGATATACTTCACACCCCAGGCGTCACTATTTTCGCCCCTTCATAATATAAAAGGTTAGCGACATCATCTGCAGAACCATAGCAAAACCAAGCGAAACTAAAATCAAATTATCCTGCCTTGCCGGTCTCATCAGAAGCCCTAAAGTTACCAGCAGGCAAAACACCACAATAACTTGCAATGCCCCGGCTACTACTCTGAAAAAGGAAAATTCGCTGAACATATCGGCCCGCTGCATACTTTTGAGTTGACCAAGAATGCTTTTGAGCATCTGCTCCGTCCCCACAGGGGCCTCTTCTTGCACTACCTGTTTTGGTTGCAGCCATTTGTGTTGTTTAACAGCGTTAAATGCTGATTTGATCTTCGACTCCTCGGCTTGTTTAGGTTCAGGCTCCGGAACTGGCTTGGATTCAGGCTCCGGAACTGGCCTGGATTCAGGCTCTGGGGCTGGCTTAGATTCAGACTCTGGGACTGGCTTAGGTTCAGGCTCTGTGACTGGCTTAGGTTTAGTTTTCAGAAATGATTTTCGTTTCAACTTCTTCTGCTTCTTTAGCTTGGTTTTAGACTTTGGGGCTGATTTGGATTTTGATCCTTTAACCGGCTTAGATTCGGACTCTGGTTCCGCCTGAGATTCGGGTTCTGGCTCCGGCTGAGATTCGACTATTAGGGCTGGTTGAGTTTTGACTTTGGCTCCATTAGATGAGCGGTGATATTGCTTTATGATATTCACCGCTTCTTTCATATTGACACTCTTATAGTCCGGTTTCGGGTCATTTGGTTCACCGTAGGCTGATCTTTTTCGTGAATATCGGCTTATCAATATGGTTTTGCAGCCGGCGTTTAAACCGGCCTCAACATCCCGGCTGCTGTCACCGATGCTCCATGATTGACTCAGGTCGATATTCATCTCGTCCGCTGCCGCCAAAAGCATCCCGGGATTCGGCTTTCGCCAGTCACTGTCTTTACGGTATTTGGGGACAACTCCATCGGGATGGTACGGGCAGTAATAAATCTGGTCTAAATAAGCCCCCTTTTCGGTCAGCAATTGCCTCAGGCGGTCATGTATCTCATCAAGTTCCTTCTCGGTCACGATTCCACGCGCAACCGCCGATTGATTGGAGACGATAACCAGTTTATACCCCATAGCCCTGAGCTCAACAAGTGCCTCAGCAGCACCGTCCAGCAGGTTCACCTGATCGGGATGACTCAGGTAGCCGGGATCCTCAATTATAGTACCGTCACGGTCTAAGAATATCGCTTTGTTGGACATGTCATTTATACCATTTAACTTTTCAAAAAACTTTGTTCTACAAGCTTACAAATAATATGATAGCCAAGCTGATGAATCTCCTGGCTGCGTGCAGTTAAACCCGCTGTACAAAAACAAATATCGCTAATCATCTCCAGTTCGCTGCCGGACCTCCCCGTAAAGGCTATCACACAAGCTCCCTTTTCCTTGGCTAATCGGGCGGCCGATAAAATGTTCGCCGACTTGCCACTCGTCGAAATGGCCCAGAATACGTCCCCTTTGCGAACCAGAGCTTCAACCTGCTTCGAAAAAACGTTCTCATAACCATAGTCATTGGAAACCGACGTCATCACAGATGTATCGGTTGTAAGGGCGACAGCGGGTAACCCCCTCCTTTCGTGCTCATACCTTCCCACAAGCTCACTTGCTATGTGCTGGGCATCCGCCGCCGAACCCCCATTGCCGCAAAGATATACTGTACAGTTTTGCGCCAGTGATTTGATTATAGCCTCGGCAATGGCGGCGATTGTTTCGACACCCTTATCGCGCAGCTGGGCAATCATCTTCTCGTGATCGTCAATCACTTCCAGGATTTGTCTTTTCCACTCGCTGTCCATCAGGATTTTCTTTCCGGCGCCTCCATTTCACGTTGTTTTGCAGAATGGGTATCTTTCAATGTCATTATTTTTTCGATTGTTGAAGTGGTGCTTTTGCCCTCAACAAGCGGCGCTAGAACAAGCCTGCCGCCGTAAGATTCTACAAACTCCTGGCCAATCACGCCTTTCTCTGCCCAATCCCGGCCTTTCACCAATACATCCGGCTTTATTTTTTTGATTAGGCTCAGTGGGTCCGGCTCATCGAAGACTGTAATATAATCGACCGTCTCCAACGCCGCCAATACAGCGGCCCGGTCATATTGATTGTTAATCGGCCGGTCCGGACCTTTAATAGCCTTGACCGAACTGTCACTGTTTAGACCGACAACCAATATGTCACCTTGCGACTTACAGAATTTCAAAAACTCGATGTGCCCTCTGTGGACAACATCAAAACAGCCATTGGTAAAAACAATAGTGGCCTTCTGCCTCCGGTGCCAAGTGAGCTGCTCGACAAGAAAATCAATAGAATACACTTTACCGCTTATTTCATTAATGATTTCTTGAATTGTTACGGTCGCAGCCCCGAATTTTTCAACTTCAATTCCGGCAGTGATATTGGACAACTGTACAGCCGTTTTATAATCACAATCAGCGGCCAAAGCTATCGCAAGCGTCGCCAGCACCATATCACCCGCACCGGTAACATCATACACGCTGCGAGGTCTGACCGGTAATAGTTCGCTTATCTCATTCGTTTTAAGATAAGCACCTTCCTTATCAAGAGTGATTACAACAGCCTCGAGTTCCAAATCCCGACGCAGTTTTTCAGCCGCTCTGTCAACATCTTCTTCGGTTTTTATCTCGAAACCAACCGCTGTTGACGCCTCCCGGCGGTTCGGCGTAATGACTGTAGCGCTCATATACTTTGAATAATCACTTGCAGGGCACGGATCAACAAAGACTCTCCTCTTCGCCTCGGTTGCAATCTCTATCATTCGCCTGCAAAGTGCCGGGCTGAGCAGGCCCTTATCATAATCCTGCAGACAAACAACTGCAGCCTTATTCAATCTCTCCCTGTATGCCTGCAAAATCGCCTCATTCAACTCATCGGACAACGGCGCTGTGGCTTCCTCATCAATTCTCATTAACTGTTGACGATGACGATGCTGAGCCAGACCTATAAGCCTTTGCTTGGTGATGGTAGGGCGGTCGGCTACCACAAGCAATCCGGTCGTATCAACGCCAAGCTCCGTCAGTTTACCCCGGATTTCGTCTCCGTTATGGTCCTCTCCGATAACGCCAATACAGGAAAGCTTGGCACCCAAAGCAACAAGGTTCGTCGCTACAGAACCTGCCCCGCCGCAGCTATGCTCGGTCTGTGTTACTTTCAGAACCGGCACAGGGGCCTCCGGGCTTATCCTCAGGGCATCGCCGTAAGTATAAACGTCGAGCATAAAGTCGCCGACAAGCAAAATATTCGGCGAGCCCAGGTTCGTTACTGTCTTTAACAGTTCTTCATACATCTTTGTTATAGGACCATCTTCTGTCTACTACCGCCATTTTGTTACAATAGGCGTATGTGATGTTCTCTGTTTTTAGATTCTACCCGCCAGTGCGCTTTTAATCAACTCTGTTATTTTATCCTCCCCGCTAATAAAACGAATCTCGATTGCCAGATACGCGAAATTCACTTCCTCGTCCGCATTTGGAATCCCCGAAGACAAAATAGAAACCCAGTCTTTCTGCGTCGTTAGTATTAATTCTGCTTTAAGACCTTTAGCCTGTTCGTAAATATCAGCCAGGCAATCATCCGTATAATGACAATGGTCGTCGAAGACATTTGAACCTACAATTTCTGCTCCAAGTCCTCTAATCGTATTCAAAAACGCATCAGGATTGCCTATCCCGCAGAAAGCAAAAATTCTTTTTTCTTCCAATTCTTCAAGGCTGATTTCTTTGTTATCAAAAGATTTCACACAAACAGGAGCGTGCACCGACCTTGCGATGACCATTTCAAAATTTATTCTTTTGAGTTTGTTCTCAAGCTGAGTCAATCCCGCCTCATCGACTTGGTCACACCTTGTAATAACGGCGGCATCGGCCCGATTCAGTGAGACGATAGGTTCACGCAGCAGCCCCGCCGGCAGTAGCCTGCCGTAGCCAAAAGGCACTGTGCCATCAATTGTCACAATATCCACGTCTCTACCTAATCTGCGATGTTGAAATCCGTCATCCATAATAAGCACTTTTGCCCCGAACCTTCCCACCGCCTCCGCCGCTCCTGCAACACGGTCGGGATTAACAACCACCTGAACACCGGGGCAGCTCTC